>Ga0222712_10005267_pt1 | contig 13194 bp, 10 predicted proteins | sample C33_657DmetaG_FD_165043 | JGI IMG/M metagenome (GOLD analysis project Ga0222712, IMG submission 165043) | Estuarine water microbial communities from San Francisco Bay, California, United States - C33_657D | ecosystem: Environmental > Aquatic > Marine > Unclassified | place: USA: California...
GTTTGCACTAGCTGCAGGCGTTGTTGAATTCGGTCGCGCTCGCGGACGCCGTGTAGTGAATGTGGCTCCGGTAGCTTAATTTTAGGTTTCTTGTAAAAGAGCGAGCCGTAATCATGCGGTTCGCTTTTTTCATTTAACAACATTGTAAGAAACGAAGGGAGTTTAAAAGTGACAACATTTGTTGATCGCGTAACTCTCTATGCCATTGCCGGAAAAGGTGGCGATGGTTGCGTTTCTGTTAAGCGCGAAAAATTTAAGCCACTCGGTGGTCCAGATGGCGGTAACGGTGGACGCGGCGGAGATGTAATTTTAGTTGTTGATCCAAGCGTTACTACTTTGTTGGACTTTCATCATTCGCCCCACCGCAGAGCAACCTCTGGACATCAAGGGTATGGCGATCGCAAAGATGGCCACCAAGGTGAAGATTTAATTCTTGGAGTTCCAAACGGAACAGTTGTTTACGATGTTAATGGCGAACAAATTGCAGATTTAATTGGCACCGGAACTACATTTAGTGCCGCTGCTGGTGGCTTTGGTGGACTGGGAAATATGGCGCTGTCATCATCAAAGCGTCGCGCACCTGGTTTTGCATTACTAGGCGAACCAGGCGAAGAACGCACATTAATTCTTGAGTTAAAAAGCGTTGCAGATATCGCACTGGTTGGCTTCCCAAGTGCCGGAAAATCATCCTTGATTGCAGCTGTTTCTGCAGCTCGCCCGAAGATCGCTGACTATCCATTTACAACTTTGGTTCCAAACTTGGGTGTTGTCCAAGCAGGTGAAACACGATTTACCGTTGCAGATGTTCCAGGACTTATTCCAGGTGCATCGCAAGGCAAGGGATTAGGTCTTGAATTCCTTCGTCACGTAGAACGTTGTGTAGCGCTAGTGCATGTTCTTGATTGCGGAACCTTAGAAACTGACCGAAATCCTGTAGCAGATCTTGAAGCTATTGAAAATGAATTGGCTTTGTATGGCGGACTTGAAGATCGTGTACGCATTGTGGCACTGAACAAAATTGATTTACCTGACGGACAAGCTATGTCAGATATGGTCGAACAAGAGTTACGCGACAAGGGCTATGACGTGTATCCAGTGTCGGCGGCTTCACGAGCAGGACTACAAGATCTGATTTATGCGATGGGACGCTTGGTGCAGAAAAATCGCGCCGATGCTGGGGTTCAAGAGCGCACTCGCATTATTTTGCGCCCAGTTGCCGTTGATGATTCTGGCTTTTTGGTTCATGCAAACGCAGATGGCTCATTCACAATTCGAGGCAAGAAAGTAGAGCGTTGGGTTCGCCAAACTAACTTTAAAAATGCCGAAGCCATTGGTTACCTGGCAGATCGACTTGCACAACTGGGAGTTGAAAAAGAGTTGTACAAGAAGGGCGCAGTTGCCGGAAGTGAAGTTCGAATTGGCGATGGCGACACTGAAGTTATCTTTGACTGGGAGCCAACAATCGAAGCTGGCGCGGAACAACTTGCAGGTCACCTACATCGTCGCGGCGAGGATTCACGTCTTGAATCAACGTGGAATATGCCTGAACGCGTTGAAGATGTTTTGAGTGAAGATGAAATCGCCAAGCAGTGGGAATACAACGTGGTTGACCCCCACACGCCTAAACTTTCAGCACCGATTATCAAAGAAATCAGTGTTCCAAAAGAAGATCAAGAGGATGGAGATGACAAGTGAGCCGAGAGCAGATCACCTCTGCAAAACGCATCGTCATCAAGATTGGCTCATCCTCTCTCACCGGTAAAGCCGGAGCAGCACTTGATACCAATGCAGTAAACAAGCTTGTTGATGTTGTTGCTGCCTGCAAAAAGCGGGGGGCCGAGGTTGTCGTAGTGTCTTCAGGTGCCATTGCAGCTGGTTTAGCGCCGTTGGGATTAACAACTCGTCCAAAAGATCTTGCAACACAACAAGCGGCAGCATCTGTAGGGCAAGGCTTATTGGTTGCTCAGTACACGCAAAGCTTTGCTCGTTATGCAATTACTGCATCACAGGTTTTACTCACAACAGAGGATGTTGTTCGTCGTTCGCATTATCAAAATGCACAGCGCACGTTATACAAACTACTTCAGTTGGGTGTCGTGCCAATCATTAATGAAAATGACACAGTCGGAACTCAAGAGATTCGCTTTGGCGACAACGATCGTTTAGCAGCCTTGGTTGCCTTGTTGATTGGTGCTGATCTACTGGTTTTGGTTTCTGACATTGATGCCCTGTATGACGCTCCTCCAACTCAAGCAGGGGCTCAAAAAATTCTTGAAGTTTCATCTGTTTCAGATATTGAGGGCATAACTCTTGGTGGTGCAGGATCAGCCGGTGTTGGCAGCGGGGGAATGGTGACTAAGGTTGAAGCAGCACGAATTGCGACATCTGCAGGTATTCCAATGCTTCTCACATCGCTAGAAGATTCAGATAAATCACTAGCTGGAGAAAAACTCGGAACTCATTTTCATGCACACGCGAGCAAAACAACTTCACGCCTTTTGTGGTTGGCACATGCAACAAAGTCACAAGGAAAGTTGATTCTGGATGCAGGCGCTGTTACTGCAATTTTAGAGCGCGGAGTTTCTTTGCTACCTGCCGGCGTAACTGCTGTTGAAGGCGATTTCATTGCAGGCGATGCAGTTGAACTTGTCGGTCCAGATGGTGCGGTAATTGCTCGTGGACTTGTTGCATTTGATTCCGAAGATTTGCCACAGATGCTTGGGCGTTCAACAAAAGAGCTTGCCGCTGCATTGGGCGCAGAGTACGAGCGCGAACTAGTTCACCGCGACGACCTAGTTCTTCTCTGACTAGTTCTTTTCTGCTATTTCCCGTAAAACAGGTGCGATCTTGGCGCTAATTCCATCTGAACTTGTCGGCATATCAGAGAGTTTTACTATAACGGTGTCATTGAGGGCATCCATGTAGATGTACTGACCATGCAAGCCCATCATTAAGTTGATTCCGAGGAATGGATGCCACATTTGTGCGCCATAACCCCAACCGTAATCCAACTTAACTGCTGAAGTTGAAAGTCGCGCTTTCCAAGAAGTGCTTGCAATCTTTGGATCACCGCTCATCAAGGCTTGACCTACACGAGCGTAATCACGAGCTGATGCGTTGAAGCAACAAAATGCTTTTTCATGACCGCCAACCTTGTCTACATTCCAGGTGGCATTGAAATCGGCACCAACCTTTTGCCAGACACGTTCGCTAAATGCATCGGCTAATTTTTGACCTGTAATCTTTTGGACAATTAAACCCAACAATTGAGTGTTTACTGATCGATACTCTGGGAAAGTTCCTGGCTCTTCTCTCATTTTGCGATTATTTTTCAAGAACCAATCAACATCTGTTGATGCATACATTTGTGCGATAGCAACTCCCCAACCTGAGGGACCAGATGGATAGTTATCAGAAACACCGATACCTGAATTCATATCCAGTAAATCTTTAATTGTTACTTTATCGAAAGAGGAATCTGCCTTGAATTCCGGCAAAATGCTAACAAAAGTATCGCCTTCCTTAATCTTTCCTTCATCGATTAATTGGCCAACAACTAGGGATGTCATTGTCTTTGCGACAGAGTATGAAGGTAGAACTGTTGATTGCTGTTTTCCATTAAAGTATTTTTCGTAAGTGATCTTTCCATTACGAATAACCAAAAATACGTTGGTATCGGTCTCCTCTAAGAATTGTGTAAAGGGAACTGACTTTCCGTTCCACATCACCGTTGCAATCTCTTCGGTAGCGCCTTGAATCCATGGCGATCCCGGTGTGGCTTTGATTGTGTGGGACGGCATTAAATCAGGAGTCTTAGATGCAGGTGCTAACCCAAGTCGAATGGCGGCAATTGGTTCGGGGTAATGGATCACTTTTGTAAGGCCAAACAATGCGGCGTAGACAACGACAAGACTGATTACGACTCTGCTGATTAATTTGAACACGGCAACAGGGTAACTGCCTATAGGCTTGAACCTATGGATGCCAAGGGATTAATTTCGCAGCTTGCAGATTCTGCGCGCATAGCGGGTAGAACCTTGAGTGTTTCCACTGGCGCTCAACGCAAAGATGCGCTGAAGATAATTGCAGCTGCAATTGAAGCGCGAAGTGCCGAAATTCTTGCAGCTAATGAAAAAGACATGCAGGCAGGCCGCGCATCAGGTCTGAACTCATCACTTCTTGATCGTCTTTTGTTAACCCCTGAACGCATCAAAGGAATTGCAGGGGGAGCACGCCAAGTAAGTGAGCTTGAAGATCCCCTCGGCAAAACTCTACGCAAATCCACTTTGCCTAACGGAATTGAATTAGAACAAATCACCGTTCCTTTTGGAGTAATTGGAATGGTGTACGAAGCCCGTCCTAATGTGACAGTAGATGCGGCAGTAATTCTGTTGATGTCTGGAAATGCCGCATTGCTTCGCGGATCATCAAGTGCGGCACATAGCAATGAAATCTTGGTTCGGGTCATGCGAGATGCACTCGCCACAACTGCAATTTCTCCGGATGTGATTCAACTTGTTCCTTCTGAAGATCGTGAAACCGTTAAGGCATTGTTAAACGCCCGCGGAAAAGTTGATCTCGTCATTCCTCGTGGAAGTGCCGCTTTGATTCGCATGGTGGTAGATGAATCATCAGTGCCAACAATCGAAACAGGTGCGGGCGTGTGCCACGTTTATATCGATGAGTTTGCAGATTTAAGCAAAGCTGTTCCAATCATTATCAACTCGAAAGTTCAACGCCCAAGTGTGTGTAATGCTGCCGAAACTTTGTTAGTTCACTCAGCCGTTGCGCAAGAATTTATGCCGATCGCTCTGAAAGCACTACATGAAGCTGGCGTGATTGTGCATTGTGATGTGGCTTCTTTAGCAATTGCCAAGAGTGTAGGTATCCCAGCAACCTTGGCAACGGATGAAAACTTCTGTACCGAATATGGCACGCTAGAGATGAATGTTGCAATTGTTGAATCTGTCGATGCCGCAAGTGCGCACATTTCTAAATACGGTACTCAGCACACCGAAGCGATACTCTCCGAAAACAAAGAAATTGTGAAGAGATTTATCGCTCTTGCAGATTGTGCAGCTGTCATGGTTAATACATCCACGCGATTTACCGATGGTGAACAAATGGGCTTTGGCGCTGAAATTGGTATTTCAAATCAAAAATTGCATGCCCGAGGTCCAATGGGGCTTGAGGCGATGACAACAACCACTTGGATTGTTACGGGAAATGGGCAAATTCGCAGTTAGGCTGCAATTTAATTAGACTCAACCCCATGAGCAGCCTTTCACGCGATGATGTCGCCAAGCTTGCAGGCCTAGCCCGCATCGAAATGAGCGAAGAAGAGTTAGTCAATCTCTCCAACGAATTCACCGTAATTTTGGATGCCGTTGCTCGCGTGCAGGAAGTTGCCGGAGCCGATGTTGAACCAACTTCACACCCATTGCCGCTTCGCAATATTTTCCGTGCAGATGTAGTTGTGCCAAGTCTTACTCCCGAAGAAGCACTCTCTGGTGCACCTGCCCAAGAGGAACAGCGTTTCCGCGTACCTCAGATTCTGGGTGAAGAATGATTCGTAACTCAGCAGCTGAAATGGCAGCAAAACTTGTTGCCGGCGAGACAACATCTGTTGCTCTAACTCAAGCGCACTTAGATCGTATAGCTGCAGTCGACACCGATGTACATGCATTTTTGTTTGTAGATACCGAAGGTGCATTAGCTCAAGCCGCTGCAGTTGATGCAAAGCGTGCAAAGGGTGAAAAACTGTCTCCACTTGCAGGTGTTCCACTTGCACTTAAAGATGTCATGGCACAAAAGGGCGTTCCAACTACTTGTGGTTCAAAGATTCTCGAAGGTTGGCGTCCGCCGTATGACTCAACAGTTGTAGCTAACTTAAAAAAGAATGACATTGTTATTTTAGGTAAGACAAATATGGATGAGTTTGCAATGGGCTCTTCTACTGAAAACTCTGCATATGGTCCAACCCATAACCCTTGGGATTTAACTCGTATTCCTGGTGGCTCAGGTGGTGGATCATCTGCTGCACTTGCTGCTTTTGAAGCACCGCTAGCTATTGGTACAGATACTGGCGGATCTATTCGCCAACCTGCAGCAGTTACTGGAACTGTTGGAGTAAAACCAACGTATGGCGGAGTTTCACGTTTCGGTTTGGTCGCTTTCTCATCTTCACTTGATCAAGCAGGACCATGTGCGCGTACAGTTTTAGATACCGCGCTACTTCATGAAGCCATTGCTGGACATGATCCAAAGGATGCAACAAGTATCAACGCACCAGTTCCTCAAGTAGTTGCCGCTGCAAAATCTGGCGATGTAAAGGGAATGAAAATTGGAGTTGTGAAGGAACTCAATGGCGCTGGCTATCAGCCGGGAGTTCGTGCCCGCTTTGAAGAATCTCTAGAACTTCTAGCAAAAGCTGGTGCTGAAATTGTTGAAGTTTCTGCACCAAACTTTGAATACGCCCTTGCTGCGTACTACTTAATCGCACCATCTGAATGTTCATCTAACTTAGCTCGCTTTGATGCGATGCGTTATGGCTTGCGTGTGGGAGATGTAGATGGCGCATCTGCAGAATCTGTGATGAATCTAACGCGCGAAGTTGGTTTCGGTAAAGAGGTTAAGCGCCGCATCATTCTGGGCACCTACGCACTTTCATCTGGTTACTACGATGCCTATTACGGCAGTGCTCAAAAAGTGCGCACACTTATTACTCAAGATTTCACTAAAGCTTTCGAAAAGGCCGATGTATTGGTTTCACCAACATGTCCAACCACAGCCTTTAAAATCGGCGAGAAAGCAAATGATCCGTTGGCTATGTATCTCAATGACATTGCAACTATCCCAGTAAACATGGCTGGTATCGGTGGAATGTCTTTACCTTCAGGTTTGGCCGATGAAGATGGCTTGCCAGTTGGTTTCCAGATCATGTCTCCTGTAATGAAGGATGACCGTATGTACTCAGTAGGCGCAGCTCTTGAAGCAGCGCTGCTTTCCAAATGGGGCGCACCATTACTGGATAGGGCACCAATCATGGGAGGTGCACGATGACTCTTTCATATGATGATGTAGTTGCTAAGTACGAACCCGTATTGGGTCTTGAAGTACACGTAGAACTCAATACACATTCAAAGATGTTTTGTGGTTGCAGTACCGTTTTTGGTGCCGAACCAAATACTCAAACATGTCCAGTGTGCTTGGCTTTGCCTGGCGCTTTGCCTGTTGTTAATGAAAAGGCAATCGAATCAACTATCAAAATTGGCTTGGCGCTTAACTGTTCCATCGCACCATTTTCCCGTTTTGCTCGTAAGAACTACTTCTACCCAGATATGCCAAAGAACTTCCAGATTTCTCAGTATGACGAACCGATCTGCGTTGATGGTTATGTAGATGTAGAAATTGAAACTGATGAGGGTCCCAAGAAGTTCCGCGTAGAGGTCGAGCGCGTTCATATGGAAGAAGACACCGGAAAGTCGTTGCACGTAGGTGGAGCAACTGGGCGTATTCATGGCGCTGAATACTCATTACTTGATTACAACCGAGCCGGAATTCCTTTAGTCGAAATCGTGACCAAGATTGTTCCTGGCACAGGTAAGTATGCGCCAGAGGTTGCTAAGGCATATGTTGCCGAACTCCGCGACATTCTGCGCGCACTGGGCGTAAGCGATGTAAAGATGGAACAAGGCTCATTGCGTTGTGATGCAAATGTTTCTTTGCGTTTAATTGGTGCTGAAAAGCTTGGCACACGAAGTGAAACCAAAAACGTTAACTCGTTGCGTTCGGTAGAGCGCGCAGTTCGTGGCGAAATGATCCGCCATGCAGAGCTACTCAATGCTGGTGGGCGAGTAGTTCAAGAGACTCGTCACTTCCAGGAAGACACAGGACTTACTCGTTCTGGGCGTTCAAAGGAACAAGCCGAGGATTATCGATATTTCCCTGAACCTGATTTAGTTCCAGTTGCACCAGATGCTGCATGGATTGAAGAGCTACGTGCAACATTGCCAGAGCGACCATCGATTCGTCGCAAGCGTTTACAGGAAGCATGGGTAGTTCCAGATAAGGAAATGTCTGCGATGATCAACGCAGATGTTCTAGATATTGTCGAAGCAACAGTTTTGCTGGGCTCTGATCCAACGAAGGCTCGCAGTTGGTGGCTGGGTGAGATCTCACGCATTGCAAACGATAAAGATATTGCGATCGCAGATTTAGCGATCACTCCGCAAGATGTTGCAGAGATCGTGGCACTTGTTAATGCCGGTGAATTAACAGACAAACTTGCTCGCCAAGTGGTTGAAGGTGTTATCGCTGGAGAAGGAAAGCCTTCTGACGTTGTAACAAAGCGCGGAATCAAGGTTGTTAATGATGATGGCGCATTGATGGCTGCAATTGAAAAGGTGTGCGCTGAACAAGCAGAAACTGCGGAAAAAGTTCGCAATGGACATTTACCTGCAGCAGGTGCGCTCATTGGCGCGGTTATGAAAGAGACGAAGGGCCAAGCAGATGCTGCAAAAGTTCGCTCGCTCCTCTTAACTCACCTTGGACAATCAGAAGGCTAGACTTAGCAAATGCCTAACATGAAGCCGCGCTCCCATGTAGTTACCGATGGAATGGAAAGAGCTCCGCAACGAGGAATGTTGCGTGCTGTTGGTATGGGCGATGAAGATTGGGTTAAGCCTCAGATCGGTATCGCATCTTCATGGAATGAAATCACGCCGTGCAACATGTCACTTGATCGTTTAGCAAAGGCTTCTAAAGAAGGCGTCCTTGCAGCTGGCGGATTTCCTATGCAGTTCGGAACCATCTCAGTCTCTGATGGAATTTCTATGGGTCATGAAGGAATGCACTTCTCGCTAGTTTCTCGAGAGATCATCGCAGATTCAGTTGAAACAGTTATGAATGCAGAGCGTTTTGACGGAATGGTTACTTTTGCAGGGTGTGACAAATCACTTCCCGGAATGATGATGGCTGCTGCACGTTTAGATGTTGCAAGCGTATTCGTCTATGCAGGTTCGACATTGCCAGGTCAAGTAGATGGAAAAGATGTAACGATCATCGATGCTTTTGAAGCTGTAGGTGCTTGTGCTCGTGGTCTGATCACAAAAGATCGAGTTGATCAGATTGAAAGAGCGATCTGTCCAGGTGAAGGTGCATGCGGTGGCATGTACACAGCAAACACCATGGCAGCTATTGGTGAAGCGTTAGGACTTTCACTGCCAGGCTCTGCGGCACCTCCGGCGGTTGATCGCAGGCGTGATACTTATGCGATTAAATCTGGAGAAGCCGTTGTTAACTTAATTCGCCTAGGTATTACTACCAGAATGATTTTGACGAAGAAAGCTTTTGAAAACGCAATCACAATTTTGATGGCGTTAGGTGGTTCTACAAATGCAGTTCTTCACCTCTTGGCAATTGCTCACGAAGCCGAAGTTGATTTAACGCTAGAAGACTTCAATCGAATTGGCGCAAAAGTTCCACTTCTCGGTGATTTAAAGCCTTTTGGAAAATTCGTGATGACAGATCTAGACCGAGTTGGCGGAATCCCTGTGGTTCTAAAGATTCTGTTAGATGCTGGCTATTTACACGGTGACACCTTGACCGTCACCGGTAAAACGATGGCTGAAAACTTAGCCGACATCAATCCACCTTTCCCAGATGGAGTTGTTGTTCATCCAGCAGATCGTCCTTTATCCAAAGATGTAGGAATAACAATTCTTGGTGGATCACTTGCTCCAGAAGGTGCTGTTTGCAAAACAGCCGGAATCGGAATCGATTCCTTTGAAGGTCCTGCACGAGTATTTGAACGCGAACAAGCTGCGATGGATGCGGTTGAAAATGGAACAGTTAAAGCTGGCGATGTAGTTGTGATTCGTTATGAAGGCCCAAAGGGTGGACCAGGAATGCGCGAGATGCTCATGGTTACCGGAGCAATCAAGGGCGCAGGTCTCGGCAAATCAACTTTGCTTTTAACTGATGGACGTTTTTCTGGTGGCTCCACCGGATTATGCGTAGGACATATTTCGCCAGAAGCCGTTGATGGTGGACCGATTGCCTTCATTAAAGATGGAGACATTGTGCGAATTGATACAGTAAAGCGAACCCTGGATTTATTGGTAGATCCCGCTGAACTTGAGGCCCGCAAAATTGGTTGGGAACCGTTGAAACATAAGTACACCCGTGGAGTTCTTGCTAAGTTTTCTAAACTTGTGGGCTCAGCATCTAAAGGCGCGGTCTGCGAGTAGCCCTCTCGCGTCTTGTCTCATGTTCCAAAATATGAGATCTACATCTCAACCCTTGACCTTGAGCCTGCTTCATTGGAGAATATGCCCATGAGCACAACATTTGTGGTGGTGATTTAAAGGCGCGTGATCGGTATTTGATCATGCGCCACCCTCAGTTATCTGGGGGTTTTTTCATTTAGAGATGTGAAAGGAGATGGATATGAGCAAGAAGATGAGTGGAGCTAAATCACTCGTGCAATCTTTGGAGTCTGCCGGCGTCGATGTGATGTTTGGAATTCCAGGCGGTGCAATTCTTCCTGCCTACGATCCAATCTTTGATAGCAGTATCCGCCACATCTTGGTACGCCACGAACAAGGCGCAGGACATGCAGCAACTGGTTATGCCCAAGTAACGGGTCGTGTCGGAGTTTGTATCGCCACATCTGGCCCTGGTGCTACAAATCTTGTTACACCACTTGCAGATGCCGCAATGGATTCTGTACCAATGGTTGCAATCACTGGTCAAGTGCCTTCAGCTGCTATCGGAACTGATGCATTTCAAGAGGCAGATATTCGCGGCATAACAATGCCGTTTACAAAGCACAATTATTTGATTACTGATCCACAAGATATTCCTAGAGCAATTGCAGAAGCTTTTTATTTGGCTTCCTCTGGTCGTCCAGGTCCAGTTCTTGTAGACATCGCAAAAGATGCACTGCAAAAAGAAACCGATTTTGTCTGGCCAAGCCAACTTTCTCTTCCTGGTTACCATCCACAAATTGAGCCAACTAGCCAGGCGATCAAAGATGCCGCAGCTCTTATTGCGCAATCTTCCAAGCCAGTGTTTTATGTAGGCGGCGGCGTTATTAAATCCAATGCTTCAAAGGAGTTAATGCAACTAGCTGAATTAGTTGGAGCACCAGTTGTTACAACCTTGATGGCGTTGGGATCTTTCCCAGATAGCCACCCTCAACACTTTGGTATGCCCGGTATGCACGGAACTGTTGGTGCAGTTACAGCGCTACAAAAGGCGGACCTACTCATAACTTTAGGTGCACGTTTTGATGATCGCGTTACTGGAAAGCTTTCAACATTTGCCGTAAATGCAAAAGTTATTCACGCTGATATTGACCCTGCCGAAATCGGTAAGAATCGCTTCGCAGATGTTCCTGTTGTGGGCGATCTCAAGCACACAATTGCCGCACTTATTCCTGCGGTAAAGGCTGAATTTGCAAAGGGGCGTGCCGATCTTGCTCCGTGGCTAGCTTCAATGAACAAGTTGCGTGCTACTTATCCACTTGGTTATGACACTCCTAAAGATGGCTCTTTGTCTCCTCAATATGTCATTGAACGCATCAGCGCACTTGCTGGACCAGAGGCAATTTATGTTGCAGGTGTTGGGCAACACCAAATGTGGGCGGCGCAATTTGTTAAGTATGAAAATCCACGCACATGGTTGAACTCTGGTGGTCTCGGAACTATGGGTTATGCAGTCCCTGCAGCAATGGGTGCCAAAGTTGGCGCACCAGACAAAATTGTTTGGGCAATTGATGGTGACGGTTGTTTCCAGATGACTAATCAGGAACTAGTAACGTGCGCCCTTAACAATATTCCTATCAAGGTTGCAATTATCAATAATGAATCTTTGGGAATGGTTCGCCAATGGCAAACTTTGTTCTATGAAGGTCGATACTCAAATACCAGCTTAGAATCAAAAAGAATTCCAGATTTCGTAAAGCTAGCTGATGCAATGGGTTGCGTGGGCTTAACATGTGATCGCCCAGAAGATGTTGATGCAATCATCAAGCAAGCTAACTCAATTAATGATCAACCCGTAGTTGTAGATTTCCGAGTCTTCCGCGATGCAATGGTGTGGCCAATGGTTGCTGCTGGCACATCAAATGATGATATTAAGATTGCGCGTGAAATGGCGCCCGACTGGGATTCACAGGAGCTCTAATGAGTACTCATACACTTTCAGTTCTGGTTGAAAACTCACCAGGTGTACTTGCACGCGTTGCAGGTCTTTTCTCTCGACGCGCCTACAACATTGATTCATTGGCTGTAGGTCCAACCGAGAACCCTGATATTTCAAGAATGACTATTGTCATCAATGTTGAAAGCCACTCACTTGAGCAAGTTATTCGCCAATTAGATAAATTGGTCAACGTTATTCATATCGCCGAACTAAAACTTGATGATTCAATTCAAGCTGAACTTCTTTTGGTAAAGATTTCGGCAACATCGAAAAATCGATTTGATGTCGATGCGGTATTAGAAACCTATGGCGCAGTAATTGTTGATGAGGATTCAGAATCCTTGACCATTGAAGCAACGGGGGATGCTGCCAAAATCAGTGACCTACTTAACGCTCTGGAGCGTTTTGGCATTCGCGAATTGGCTCAATCAGGCTTAGTAGCAATCGAACGTGGCAGCGGTTCTCTGGCAGACCGTACCCTTAGCACTCAAAGTATTCCTACCGCTGACAGCGGTCAGGCTGATTACCAAAACTAAAACCAACAAAGGACGATGAGGAGAAATACCGTGGCAGCAACGATGTATCACGAAGAGGATGCTGATCTATCGATCATCCAAGGTCGCAAAGTCGCGATCATCGGTTACGGCTCACAAGGACATGCACATGCACTTAATCTGCGTGATAGCGGAGTCGATGTTCGAGTTGGTCTAAAGGATGGCTCTCCATCACGCGCAAAGGCAGAGGCTGAAGGTCTGCGCGTTGTCTCTGTTGCTGAAGCTGTCAAGGAATCAACTGTCATCATGATTTTGGCGCCAGATCACTTGCAGCGTCACATTTACACAGAATCAATTTTGCCAAACCTAAAAGATGGCGATGCTTTGTTCTTCGGACATGGTTTCAATATTCGTTTTGGTTACATCAAGCCATCTGCATCAGTTGATGTTTGCATGGTTGCACCAAAGGGTCCAGGACACCTTGTACGTCGCG
>Ga0222712_10005268_pt1 | contig 13191 bp, 7 predicted proteins | sample C33_657DmetaG_FD_165043 | JGI IMG/M metagenome (GOLD analysis project Ga0222712, IMG submission 165043) | Estuarine water microbial communities from San Francisco Bay, California, United States - C33_657D | ecosystem: Environmental > Aquatic > Marine > Unclassified | place: USA: California...
CGCGTCAATCATCGGTCGACGTCGTCGTCGACGGATGACGACCGCGACGTCGAACGGCGTCGACGCACGCGCGAGCGAACGGGCGAAACTCCTCCCGTCGTCGTCGATGATGGCGAACGGCGAACGCGACGCACGAACGCTGCGCGTGGATTTGGAGGCAAACGACGACCATTCGATGGCGAGGGACGACGGCGAACAGAGCGCGCGCGAACGCGTGGGGAGTGGTCAGGGGACGTGCGCGCGCGTCCAAACGTCGTCATCGATGACGTGCGTGGCGTTGGCGTTCGCGGCGGTGGTGATTGGGGTGGCGGCGTCGCGCGCGGGGGCGAGCGCGCGCGCGAACGCGACGCCGGCGTTGGGCGACGCGGGACGGGCGAACGGACGCGGGCACGCCTGGCATCGGCCCCATCCAACGCCCGCGATCGCGGTGAGGAAGGAGTTTTATGAAAATGCGTACGGGAAAGTGGATGAGCTCGCGATCGCCGCGGCGCTGGATCCGAAGTATCATCGATACTTGCCGGATGCGTTTCACGGGTACGACCCGGCGGCGCCGGCGGAGACGTACGCGCACGCGCCGGTGGTGAGTAAGTCGAAGACTGGGTTTACGATGTGCGTGGATATGCCATCGGGGGCGTGGGATACGGCGTACGTCAAAGGGTTCGCACGGCTGTTCGAGCCAGGGGTGTGCGTTGAGAAGATTGTGATCGGGTGCGACCAGGAAACCGTCGCGGATGTGCGGATATTTAGTCAGTCGGCGTTTTTATGGCGAGGGAGAAACAAAGCGAAAGATGGGTCGTACGATAAACCAGAGAAAAAAGATCCGGGGCAGGTGGATATGTACCTCGCGCACGAAGCCGTGGGGACGTTTGGTGGCGATTTGCACCGCCAGAGCGTCGCCGGCGTGTTTGATTACCTTGGATATTTCGATGAGAAGAGGTCGGCGTTGTGGTGGCCGTTCGGGCCATCGCTGAATTCGCTCACCAGCGATTTCCCCGCGTATACAACGCCGCACAAAGATCGCATTCCCGGCATCGCTTGGCTCGCCATCGACTGCCTGCCGCCGAGATCAACGATTTTGTCCTACCTCTCGCAGGCGTTCCCTGTATTTTCCATGGGATCGTGCATGCACAACGCTGCGCAACCCAAAGGATTACCTGGGCGTGGCGTCGAAGATCTGAAGTATCAATCCATGATGGCTCATTATATGTTTTATTTCGCCGTGGAAAACGCGCCGATGTGCGACGGGTACATGACGGAGAAGATTTGGCTCGCTCTCTCGCGCGGGTCGATTCCTGTCTATCTCGGCACGTCGAGCGTGGATGACTTGCTGCCCTCAAAGAATTCATACGTGGATCTGCGCAAATATGATAGCATCGAGGCTTTAGCGACCGAGTTGCGCGCGATCGCGACGAATGAAACCAGGTACTTAGAGTACACTGGTTGGCGTTACGAGCACCCATCCAAGTGGTCAGAGGGTTTCCGTCGTCTCCTTCGCGTCATGAGCTCGGATATCAAGGTTGGTATTTGCTCCATCTTACAGAAGGGCGACGCCGAGTACGTCCGAGCGGCCGCCATCGGTGGGTGCGAAAACACTTGGGATGTGTTTGGCGTTCCGCACGCCAGACTGCCTCAAATCGGCAAACCAACCGATCCTTTTGAACATCTCAACAAGGTGTGCGATGAACCCACGCAAGCGTGTTACACGTTTAAATACCCCGGGTACAAGTTTATCCCCGGTCCATCGCTCATGGCGAAGCGCGCGGCCGAGTCCCAGGCGATTCCCCACGCAGAGTAGATTGTTTAGATTTTAACGCAGCCGCGCAGTCGTAGTGAACATCACTTCGCGCCTCAAAACTGTTCGCCCTCGATGACGCTCCGATTGGCGTATAACTGGGAGCGCGTCATGACGTTATTCGTCCCCACGCTCGCCGCAGCCACGTCGTCGTCGTCGTCGTCGTCATCATCGTCGTCGACTGGGTTGTTCTCGCCGAGCGCTCGCTCGCTCGCCGGCGACGACGCGGCGTCGGCGTCGCCATCGCGCGCCAAGTCCCCGCTCGCGAGCGCGCTCGAAGCGATCGCGACAAAAGGGATGACGCAGATCTTCGCCTTCGCTGGAGGCGCGATGGCGCCCACGCTCGGGCGCGACGCCTCGTCGGCGCACGAGAGCGCGGACAAAGCGGCGGCGGCGCGCGAGTTATCCTACGTCCTCGCGCGCCGGTTGGCGCACCCGTTTCGCAGCGCGCAAGTCGGCGATGTCGTGGCGTTTGCGCACCCGAGCGAGCGAGAGAGGGTGCTGATTCGACGCGTGACCGCGATCGAGGGCGACGAGCTCGTGGACGCCGCGAACGCGAGCGTGTACGTGGTGCCGAACGCGCACTGCTGGGTGACGAGCGACGCAGACACCGAGTCGGGCACGACGGTGAGATATGAGGATTCAAGAACGTTCGGGCCGATCGAACTGAGGGCGATCGAGTGGCGGGTGATGTACAGCTTTGATTCCGCGGTAAACCACGGACGAGTAGGGAACAGCGCGGAGGCGTCCATCGCGGACGCGCCGGTGCTGAGGGAGGACTTGCGCGCCGCGAAGGAGGCGATTGGGTTTTAGTTAGCGTGTAATAAGTAAGGTATAAATCAGTGAGAGTGGTGATGCGATTCTGTCGCGAGGGTCTTATATTATCAATCGTGAGCTATTTCCTACGTACGGTTTCCGACGTACAGTCAACGTCATCACCATCAGTCTTGGCGCTCGTAAATTTGCACATAGGTCTCGGTGAGGTTGACTTGTTGTGGAAGAACTTCGACTACGTTTAAATCTTGCGTTTCGTACCAGTTACCATCCGGAGCGTGAAAGACCATCGCGCGATAGCTCCCCGCTGTCGGCGTGCCGTCGTGCACGATGTTAGCGATCAAATTGTACCTCGCTCGCTCACCCGCGGGCACGGGAATGTGATCCGCCAAGTTCAAGTTCTTCACCGGAAACGTCACGATCGTCGGGTTCTTTTCCGTGAAAAAGTTGTTCTTCGTGAAGCGCGAATAGTTGACTATCAAATACTTTGGCAACTTTACGATTTTGAACCGCCGCTGAGTTTTTGGATCTGGTGTGGCGCCATCAAACTTTTTCAGCAAGTTGTGCTCGAGCGAAACTTGAGGAATAATTTTCTTTTCCATGACGTCTTGGAACAGCGGTGCTGGGGGTAAATCTAGAGAGAGCATGAGAAACGGCGATACTGTGCTCGCCCGCGCGCCGCCGCTCTTGACGTCGTCTTCTATAATTTCTACCGCGCCTTGGAAACAATCTGAGACGACGTCGTCAAGCTCCACATTCAACTCGCCCCTCTTCTTCGTGCCTTTGGCGCGCACTTTTACTTCCCTAATGAGTTCATTCAACAGCCAACGCATGAACGCCGCGGCGTCGCCGCTTTGATCGACGCCGAACGCGTCTTTCGAACGACCGCGCACGCACTGCATAAACTCGTGTGGGCTCGAGTGTCCTTTGAAGTTGCGCGCGTTCCACATCTTCTTCGTAATTTCCGACAGCCTCTCCCACAGCGACGGTTTCTCAGCCTCTGAATTCGGCGTGAGCAACAGCGCTCGACGCAACGGTTTCACTCTCGACAGCGCCTGCAGCGTCGCGTTGACGTAATCCGTGTGCTTCAAATTATTCAATCCTGTGACCCCGGTGAGATACTCCGTGCCATCCAGCGCCCGCCGCCATTGCGGTCCTTCGTTCTCCAGCCCCCGAACGACGGCTTCGTCGAATCGCGGCTTCAACACGTCCCGTATTCTCGTCAGCGTCACGTCCCTTTGCGTCACTTCGTACGAATCCGGTAAGCAATACACCTTCCCCGTTAACAAGTGCACGAACACGTGGTGCGCGCGCTCTAAGCTGTGCGCGTACGCGTGCGTGGACTTCCCCCGTCCCGCGAAGTACTTCCCGCACACCAAGCACCCGTACGCGTGCACGTCCGCGAGAGAGATCGAACAGCGCTTCTCGAAATCAAAATCCAACGCATCGCAGTTGATGGTGTCGAGATACGGGCACTGCGCGCGCTCGTCGTCGTCCTCGCGCGCGCGTTTCGCCGCCATCGCGCGAGGCATTGGCGACGTCACTCGCGCGCGCCCGCCGTCGACGACGACGACGGCGTCGATCGAACGCGCGCGTCGTCAGCGGGTTTTCTTCTCATGACGAGTACGAACTCAACGATTATACGACACACAATACCCGTACGTTTTCCCACGTCACCGCGCGTGGGCAAACGCGAGGGAATTTTCGTGCATTCGTCAGTATTGAGTACATCGCAGTCCACACACAGCCCTCGTACTAGAGGGACGCTTGTGCGAACGACACCATGACGTCATCGTCGGCGCGCCGACGATGGGTCAGTTCGCTATAGTGTAGATGGTTATCACGGCAGGCTTTCATATCAATGATCGCCGTCGACGACAAGCCCCCTGTAGACTGGGGTTCGAATCCCCATAGCGAAATCTTTTTGTCCTCGATGGACGTCGATCGGATCGGATCGATCGAGGGACGACGGACGACGACGGACGACGGATGACGGATGACGGTTCGTATCGCCCGGTCCCGCGCACCGCGACCGCGACCATCGAACGGATCGATCGTCGCGACCGATGGATTTCGACCGCATTCCTTTCGCGCGTTTCGTGCGTCGTCGCCATGGGTACGACGACGTCGACGTCGAGCGCGTGCGAGGACGAACGCGCGCGCGCGGCGTGTGCGACGAGCGCGAGCGATGGCGACCGCGAAACGTCGGTGGCGAATTCGACGGGCGACGCGAGGGCGACGCGATCGCACGACGACAGCATCGCTCTTAGAGCGCCGGCGTTGCGCAGCGCGACGACGCGAGCGAGGTTGATGACCCCGGCGATCGCGAGCGAGCTCGCGCGCGCGCTTCCGAGCGATCGCCGGGCGCGATGGACGCTGAAGTTTGATTCGGATGAGCACGGGTTGAGTTTTCGCGGGGCGTTGCTCGCGCGGTGCGTCGGCGTCGGACCGGTGGCGGTCGTCGTCGAGCCGCGCGAGGGCGACAGAGACGAGGTGTTCATCGCGCACGCCAGTCCGTCGCTCGTGGTGTCGCATGAATTCGGTGGAGATGATTTTACGTCGTGCTGGACGTTCGTCGAGGGCGAAGGATTGGCGGCCATGGGAGCGGAGACGCGCGCGCCGGCGCTGTATTGCGCGAGCGGGTTCACGCAGTACGTCAACGGCTTAGGGTTTTTTGGTCGCGCAGGCCGCCATCGGTTGTTCATCGATGAACATTTGGAGTCTGGGCACGTGGAGTACGGCGCGCGCGCGTTTGGCGTGCGCCGCGTCGAAATTTGGGCGCTCACCGAGCGCGACGACGTCGACCACTCGGCGCGAGATGCCGAACGCGCGCGCGCGAAATCTCGAGCGCAGCTCATCACACAGTTCACATCGTCAAACATCACTCGCGCCGCTGACGAAGCCGCACGGTCGTGATCGATGCGCCGTTTAGAATAGACTCCTGATTGCGGTAGCGGCGCGTCGCGTACGCGTAGTATCTCACGTCTCCGACGCCACTTCGCGCCCCGTCGCGCCGCGCGCCGTCGATCGAACTGCATCATCATTCTAGTTAGTTCTCTTTTCCAACGCGAATGCCACTCGACCGCGCATCGACGCTCGACGAATGGGCCGGGATGGACATCTCCGTTCGCCGCGGAAACGACCACGACCCATCGTGGTTCGCCGGTCTCGACGCGCGCGCGCTTCGAGGGGAGTTCGATCTCGTCATCGTCGGTGCTGGTGTCTCGGGATGCGTGTTCGCCGAACGCGCGTCGAAAGAGCTCGGGTTGAAGTCCCTCGTCGTGGACAAGCGCGATCATATTGGTGGGAACTGCTACGATTTCGTCAACGCGAAAGGGTTTCGCGTGTCGCAGTACGGCGTGCACTTGTTTCACACGCAGCACGAACGAGTGTGGGAGTACGTGAATAGATTTAGCGAGTGGATGCCGTACGAACACCGGGTGAAAGGGAGCGTGGATGTGGACGGGAAAGGGTATAAGATTGTCCCGATTCCACCGAATCGGGACACGGTGAACGCTTTATTTCCCGGAGCGGATTTAAAGACGGACCAAGATACGGAGGATTGGTTGAACGCGCGGCGAAGTGTGAATGATAACCCGAAGAACGGAGAGGAGAGCGCGCTCACGCGCGCGGGACCGGAGTTGTACGAGGCGATATTTAAACATTACACGAAGAAGCAGTGGGATAAATGGCCTGAGGAGCTCGACGCGAGCGTGTTGGCGCGTATTCCAGTGCGCACGAACACCGATGACCGGTACTTTAGCGACCAACACCAAGCGCTTCCGAAGCACGGGTACACGAGGATATTTGAGAACATGATAATGGGTGATGCCAACATCACTGTGCGTCTCAACGTGGACTTTTTTGAGCACCGCGAAATGTTCAAGGCGTTGGCGAAGAAAGCGGTCGTATTCACCGGTCCGATCGATGCATACTACGCCTCTCAAGGCTTGCCCAAGCTTGAATATCGATCGTTGCGATTTTTTGAGGAGTATCACGAACCCGACGGCGGTTTCTACCAGCCGTGCTTGCAGTTGAATTACCCCGGTCCCGAGGTCGAATACACTCGCATCGTCGAGTACAAGCACAAACCCAATCAACCGGAGGGCGTGCGCGAGAGCAAAGGCACGGTTATTTTCAAAGAGTATTCGTGCGATCACGGTGAGCCGTACTATCCCGTGCCGAACCCAGCGAACCGGGAGCTGTACGAAAAGTACCGCGAGATGGCGAGCGCCGAACCGGGCGTCGTCTTCGTTGGCCGCTTGGCGTCGTACAAGTATTTCAACATGGATCAAGCATTCTTGAACGCCCTAGAGATCTTTGACGACGTGATGTTCGACGGCAAGATCAACGCGAAGACGAAAACTATTCTCGGCGAGGGTGACGGCCCAAAGTAACAACGTGCGATCGACCTCTTTCGACTCGAGTTGCGCGACGACGCTCGTTCGCTCGTTGAAATTCAAATTCAAACAGCTGTCGCACCTCACTCGCGCGCTCGCGCGACCGTCAAAATGTCCGTCCACATCGGCCTCGCGCGCGCGTTCGACGACCGAGGGTTCATTCTGAAAGCCTCGGTGGCGTCGAGCGCGCTCGAAGCGCTCGCATCGGAACTCGCGCTGCCGATCGATAAAATCGCGGCGTACTGGGAAGCTTTTGACATCGGCAAGCTCGACAAGATCCCGCTCGAGGACCGAAGGGAAATCGGCGTGGAGCACTTGGAAAAGTTCGAGCAATACGTGCGGTATGAAGTGACGAAACCGTCCACGAAGTCCGCGAACGCGGGACTCGGGAAGAAACGAAAGCTCCTGGGGAGCGCGTCGAAGAGCGACGGCGCGAGCCCGTCGGCGTCCAACGTGTCGATGAGAATGTCCCTGGGCGGCGTAACGCCAAAGAAGATGTCTCGCGAATGGGACAAGACGTTAGATGATTTAACTCCAGGGGAGTCGGAGTACAAGAAGAAGGCGGCGACGCCGGGGAGTGCGACGGGGGTAGGGGAAAACGCGAACGCGACGCTGCACGGACACCTGAGCGCGACGGCGAACGGGGAGAATTCGAGCGGATGCGACGTCCGCGTGTCGACGTGGAATACCGATAAATTTCGATACATGCGCGATCGGATTTCCGATCGCGTGACCATGATCGATGCGAGGATTCTGGATGCGCAGGAGCGATTTGAATTTGTCGGCGACGACGCTGAGGAGGGCGACGGCGGCGCTGGCGCGGTTGGGGCGGCGACGAGAATCTCGCGCGTGGACACGAAGACGGGAGATGAAGACGCCACTTGCGTCGGGCGCATCGTGTGCGCGCATAAGGTAGAGGAAGGGAAGTTGACGGATAAAACCGTCTCGCTCGAAGGGTCTACAGAGGGGAGTTTCGGCGCTCGAGTGCGATTGGAGCTTCGGGATTTGGACAGTTACAGCCTGTTCCCGGGGCAAGTGGTGAAAGTCACTGGACGAAATCCCGCGGGGCACTGCTTGGTGGTGAAAAGCATCTCTTCGGCGTCGAGCAAGCCGATGAAGAAGTCGGCGCCGACGGCGTCTGTGTTTGCTATGCCAACATCGGTCGTCGTCGCCTCCGGTCCGTTTTCGTGCACCAACGACTTGAAGTATGAACCGCTGAATGACTTGTTGGATTTCGTCGCGGCTGAAAACCCCGATGCGTTAATTCTTTGCGGACCGCTAGTCGACGTCGAGAATGCATTCGTGAAGACGGGTTCATGCGGTGATATGGATTTTGACGACATTGCGCGCAACGTCACGCTCACGATTGAACGCAAGCTCGGCTTCAACGATCGAGACTCCAAATTGAAGACCAAGGTGATTTACGTCCCTTCTGTTCGCGACGCCATGCTAGACTCAGTGTTCCCACAACCGGCGCCAGTAAAACTCGCCAAAAACACTTTGTTCGAATCGTCGACGCGCGCCTTTGTGGCGCCGAATCCCGGGACTTTTGAAATTAACGGCGTGGTGTTCTCCGTCGTAACGCACGACATCTTGAAGCATTTGTCTGCGCAAGAAATCTCCAAGGGCGGAGTGGCGATCGATCGCCTTTCGAGACTTGCTACGCACGTGATATCGCAAGCGTACGCGTATCCACTGTATCCTGCGGATCCGTCGGCGTGCTTGGATGCTGCGCACGCTGGAGCGGCGGCGTTCGACGTCACCCCAGACGTGTTGATTTTGCCTTCCGATTTGAAGACCTTCGCGGAAGTTTTAGAGGTGAGTGATGTTGGCAAAGTGGTGTGCGTGAACCCTGGTCGTTTAGCTCGCGGCGACGCTGGAGGCACGCTCGCTAAGCTCGTCGTTCACGCCGCGCCGACGCCGTCGGAGGTGGCCGCGGATGACGAAGACGTCGTCCACGGCGTCGCCGCGCGCGCGCGCGTGGACGTGTTGAAGATCAAGTAGGCGTTGAAGGAATTCTATAGTGTAATAATTAATCCGCGACAACGTCATATTGGATATTACATGGAACTGAAAAGGTGCGGTACGTTTACATACGCATGGCGCGAATCGTTTTGAATAGATGGTGTGTAGATACAGAGCGAGAAAGAAATGATAACGCTTCGAACAACTCAGTTGCTCGCGGCGAACCCGCGAGAAGACGGTCTGTACGTCGCTTCCTTGACAGATGCCACGACCGCCGTTTTCTTTTCTTCCTCCGCCATTTGCATAGCCATCATCGAGACGCCGCTTCCGATCGCCACCCCGGTGCCGACCAAACCGGTCAACGCGAGGATGGAGAGCGAGACGTAGACGCTTTGCGTGCCTGGCATTATTTCGTTAAATGTGTTTGTCCTGCGATCGCCGAAAGCGAGGTTTCACGCGTCAGCGAACGAACGAAAAAAGACGACGCGGGTTCGATCGATCGATCGCGTCATCGCCAACGTGCGACCCAAGCGATCGCGTCGCTTTTCGCTTTCATTCGCCCGTCGCCGTCGCGCGCGTTCGCGCGAGATCGGGGACGCATTATTCCCACCGCTCGATTCCATCGCATCGAGCGCGCGATCGCTCGAAATGCGATGCGATGCCGCGCGAATAGCGCGACGGGCGACGGGCGAACCCTCGCGCGAGATCTCGCCCCGTCGCGCGCGAGGGTTCGCGACGACGACGCCTCGCGATCTCGAGCGACGACGGACGCGTTCGCGCGAACCGAACGCACCTTTAAGAATGCGTGTGCGAGTCGAAAGCGCGAAAGCGATCGACACTCGTGCGAGTTTACGTTAGGGAAACGGGATCCGTGCGGAAGAGTGCGCGCGCGTCGCGCGCGAAAGGCGCGGTCGTCGGCGCACGGCGACCGTTCGCTGAAATGGGCGACGCGCTGACGAATGAGGACTCTCGGAGTGAGGGACACATATACCCGTACTTCTTTCGTCGTCACTTCGCGCGCTCGAAGTGGAGGCAAAATGACTTTTATGGAGTATATTCCGATGCTATTGTGCGGAAAAGCACATAGAATTCAATAGAATTCGCCGATCATCATCAGGCTTCGTAGCATAACGGTAGTGCGTCAGACTCCAGTCTCCTCGCGAAGGCGAGGTCGTTCGCACGTTCGCATGCTTGAGTCACCGATAGAGCTATCTGAAGGTTCAGAGTTCGAATCTCTGCGAGGTCAAGCTTTTGCTCATAGCCTTTAAACATTTTCACTATATGTCATCCGTCCAAATTCTAAAATAAATTAGTTTACTGTCTTCTCAGATTTTATTCTGATCTTAAAATTTCTAATTCACATACCAATTGTCCAAATTATTTGCTAAGTATATATATAAATGAATATTAGACACATGGTTCATACAAAAATCATGGACGTGTAGTCATCCTAATAACATAGGCATGTAAAAATTATACTATACATTTTTCGAACTGTCGAGTCACAGCTCAAGCGAGCGGTATCGACATTAGCCCGTAACACAATCGTTAGGTCGCTCAGTGCTTCGCATCTCAGCAGGTACGCGAGCCGAGTCGTTATTACGTCGGAAACAAGATCTGCGATTTTTTTGACACGCGAATCGCGCGTGGATTGATGATTTCTTTATGACATGAACGACGCGTTCGCTACGCGCGCGCGTCGTGGACGCTACTTGAGCCACGAGACAACTTTCACGAGACGGTCCGAGGACTTGGCCGAGATGCTATTCAAACTCTCGTGGAACGAGTGAAATCGTTCGAGAGTTTCTGCTAAAGGTTTCAAACCACCGCCGGGTGGAAATCGCGACGTGACTTCGGCGCGCATCGCTGGTTGGTCTTCGATGAGGAACGCGAGCAGCAACGCGGTGTACGCCTGCAGAATCACGTCGTCGCCGTCTTTTTGATGCTTTTCAATCATCTCAGCCGTGATGTGCTCTTGCGGCGCCGCGACGGGTTCGTCTTTGACCTCGTCAGCGCCGCCACTTTGAAGAAATAAGAGTGTGAGGATTTCGACGAACGAAATGGGTTTGCCCCCGATGTCGACCACGGTGCTTCGAAGTTTAGACGCCATCGTCGCGTCAGCTTCGATGATGTTTACCAATAGCGCCAGCGCGGCGTTCAGCAGCGACGATCCGGCGTCGTCATCGGGAACGCGCGAGCGATGCTGCTTGTCTTTCAAATCGCTCAAAGTGTAGCCCTCGACGCTGCGCGCAAACCATGGAATAAGCGACGCGATGATGAGTAAGCCTCCGTCATCTTCGCCGCACACTGACTGGCACCCTTCGACATTTTCATTCGTCACATTCATCAACACGCTCAGTACCGATTTGCAAGTGCCAGTGGCCACACGATGGTCCAAAGCTAAGCCACCATCATATTTTATGCGAATACCACTCATATCAGATCCCTTCTTAGCGCCAATCAGCGCCGCCGTCGTCGCGGCGGCGAGCACTGGGAGCGCCTCGACGAGCGCCCGCGTCGCCGTGTGCGCGTTCGCCGCCCCACCCTTCACTGGCGTCCGAAGACCATTGTCCACGAGCCAAGCGATCGAATTTTCTACAGCTCCCGAACGACTTTTGGAGCGCATTAGTCCGATAGGAACCGGGGATGAAAGCGGGGTGGTGCGCTGTTCGTCGTCGTCGTCGAAGACGAGAGCGGCGTCGCCCGGCGTGCTCGGCGGCGTCATCGTTATCCCTCCAAGGCGGCTCTTGACCGGAGACGGCGAAGGAATATCGATCGGCGCGCTCTTGCTTTCCCCTTGGCGCCCCTTGGTGGGTGATGCACTCGATTTCGCCACTGGACTTTGCATGAACTCCCCAGTCTTGAGTGCGAACAATTCAAGCTTGTGCGCCGGCGCGTCTTGCGCGCTCTTCGCGCCGACGCTGAGCGAAGTTGACGACACAACGGCACACGCCTCCGTAGATTCAAACGTCGCCGACTCTAAAACTCTCGAGCATCTGAACAAGCGTGCGGTGCACTGTGCGGCTTTCGCGGCAAATTGATCGAGCTCGTCATCGTCGACGGTGGACGTCGACGTCGCATTGGCGGGCACAAAGCACACCGCGGCAAACTTCTGCAACGTTCGCGTGGCTTCAGCGACGAGATTACACACTTCAGTGATGGCATGAGCACGTGTCAACCTGGTTCGGAATTCATTTGCACCATCACCCGTGCCTGGACCTTTGCCAGAGGCGAGAATCGCGTCTTGTTCTTGCTTCAACGCGTGGTGTGCGACCAAGAGGGCGAGCGTTTGCGCATCCTTGGCTTCGTGAGGTAAGAACTTCATACTCTTCAGCGAGTTACGAATCGACGATTCAACGTTGATAAACACCGCATCTTTTTCTGACGAGCAGTGCTTTAGGAGCGAACGACATGCGTTCGCAGCCTTGTCGCTCAGCAAGACGTCGCTCGATGGAGGCTTCAAATCCAAACTGGCGAGGTACAGCAAAGCGCTCGCGCCGAATATCAACACTTTGGGCACGTTCGCGCTCATCGCCGCGTCGTGTGCGGCGTTGACGATCTTCGTTTGTAAGCCGTGAGACGCTAAAAGTCGCCGCTTTCGCTGATCGGTGAGCAAATTCACGAGGACGTGGACGCATCGAACCTTCTCCTTGACGTCCCGCACGCTCGACAAACCAGACACCGCGTAATTCGCTTCATCGATATCCGCAAGCTGAGCGCCAGATTTCGGGATCAAATCATCTACATAGTCGTCGTACCCAAATAATCCCCCGTCATCGTCTTCGCCCGCGAATTCCTTCATCGTCACTTTGGTTTTCTTATTTGGCGGGCGTCGTTCTGGAGCGAGCGCGTCCGCCGTCGCCGGCGGGCGCGTTTGCGCGCGCACCGCCCCACCCTCGAAGACGTCACGCGGAACTTGAAAATGTACTGACTTACTCGTCGACGGCTCGTCGTCTTTCGAAGGACCATCCTTGACTTTTCCTTTGCGCGCGACGCGTCGCGCCGTCGTCGCGGCGCGCGCTCCTTTCGTCGTCGCCGCCGCCACCTCATCAAACAAATCCTCCGCATCGCGTTCGCGTCCCCCATCCCGTCCCCGAACGCCCTCTTCCTCATCCTCGCTCTCGTCATCATCAATACCCGCATCATTCGCGCGCATCGCTCCTCCGTCCTTCGCCTCGACCGGTCCCGCCTCCGCCGCTCGCTCGCCGCCTCCGCCTCCGCCTCCGCCGCCGCCGTCGTCGTCGTCGAACGGATCTCCAT
>Ga0222712_10005270_pt1 | contig 13185 bp, 24 predicted proteins | sample C33_657DmetaG_FD_165043 | JGI IMG/M metagenome (GOLD analysis project Ga0222712, IMG submission 165043) | Estuarine water microbial communities from San Francisco Bay, California, United States - C33_657D | ecosystem: Environmental > Aquatic > Marine > Unclassified | place: USA: California...
CATTACTATTAACACTATTATATCAACCTAAAGGATATTATCAATCATTTAATAATTTAGTTTTTGATATGAATTCAGCCTATTCCAATTATAATATATTATTGGAAAGAAACTTTGATTATTCTCCTATTGGTAGGAATCATTCAGAAGAAGAATCAATTGAAATTCAATCTAAAATTAAAGAATTTTTAGACCATAATAAAGTCCCTTATACTATAGTAGAAGCCAATCCAACATCTAATTTAAAGATATTAAATCTAATAGAAAAACATAAATGGAATAACTAATATGCCAATGAATTATGATGATATACTACTCCTATCTAATCACCAATCTGAATACCAAACAATTAAATCAAAATTAGATAAAGAGAAAATAATAAGAGTATATTCATATCAATCTCAATTAGTAGAAGGTACTAGCTTAGAAACAGCAGGATTTGCGTATCAAGGAAATTGTTTAGCTATATGGCCTAATATGAATGTACAAATTGTTTCAGATAACGATTTAACTCACTTGAATTTAATTTACATTGATGGTAAAATAATAGTAACAAAATAAGGTTGCTACCATGACTCAATTTAGAAATGTCAATAATAGAATAGACGTATTAGATTACTTACCTAACAAACCACACTCACTTGAACATTTAGGTGAAATATGGTTTGATTCTAATTTAAACCAATACATATTCCAACCAGAAGATGTTGATTTCACTGTTGATATGCTAAAAGACATTGTGAATAAATTAGAGCAATTGAATTAAAGAGAAATAAATTATGAGAAGCTATCTTATAATTATCTTCCTCAGAAGATTCCATTGAATACTGTTTAAAACTAATCATATTAAACACAACCGCACTCACTGGAGGCAATATGAACACTAAAGCAACTTTATATAAAGTTAATGAAAACAGCAAGAGTGGCATATGTATACCTAAAAATGAAAAAAATGAAATTAAATTAGAACTGTTTGAAAGATTTAAAAGTGCAGTTGAAGAATATGAAGTAGAGATGCCTGATTTAACTTACTATGTTGACAATGGTTATATTATACAGTATATTACATCTAAAAATGGAAACTTTTATATATTTTCAGATAAATATGAAACTTTTAGTGTATTTGAAAATGACATTCAAACTATCAAAGAAACACAACTTCATTTAAAATGTGACATGATTAACCAATATCATTATGAAATCAAAGATGAATTTGAGTTTGAGTTTATTACTGATTCAGAATTGTTTATTACTAATAATACTTCTCTTAATGAATTTAAGCTAAAATGCGGGTTGAATTGTAATTTACAACAACTTAAACTAGAAAATGATATGTTTATTGTAATATAAATGATTGGCAATTAAACTATTTTCCTATATGAGATATACATCAACTCGATGAGGATACTATCATGACAAATAAACTAGATAATTGTTGGAATAAATTGATTGAAATAAGAGACACTCATCTAAATGAACATATACGTAACAATGCAGCTATATTGTTATCACAAATAGCTACAGCAGGCGGCAAGGATATGATTAGACATGAATTAGTTGCATTCTTTGATAGTATAAATGACCATTAAATTTTACTGTAAAAAGGATAACATATAAGGACATAAAGAAGTTGATTTAGTATTTTTGGATTGGAGAAGATGCTTTTGAATCCATTGATAATAACTATTGGCTTCCTAATTACTGCTGGTCTAAGTATAATCTAATAAAAATATTAATAAACAATCTTAGAATGTGAGCAACTAATTAAAGAGACTGAATTAATAAAACAATCTCTTTTATCAACGTAATAGGCTTATAGCTCAACACAGTGAGCTTCTAATACAAATTATGTACTTAGGTACTACTAGAAATTAGATGCTCATATAACTCAATATAGAGGCATATATGAATCACTTCTTTGCTGCAATGAAATGCACTAAACCTAAAATAGACCAATTTGATTGTGACACATTTGAAATGTGTTTTCTTGAATCCCCTTACACTCAAGGCGAATTTGATTATTCAATGTTATTAGAAAAATATAATATAAGCCAAGTAAGATTGGAAATTATATCACGTGAAATACAACACGTTGGCAATATAGTAGCAAAGGAATCAAGATTAGGAACTGTAAATGAAATAATATGCAACTGCAAAACAAAAGAATTATTATTTTCAACTGACTTTTATTATTTCGCATCACATCCTTTTAATTTCATTGCAACTGAATCTATTACAGATAACATCATAATTGTCAATTATAAATTACCTCTACCAAATAAATGTCACGGTGCTTATTATTTTGACAATGAGAAATATGCTTTTCATCCTGAAATTAATAAATTAGGTAGAATACTATCCATAGGTGAATCTAGTGACTATTTCAAGTAAACATTATGCAGGCATAGGTAGTAGAAAAGGAGTACCTGAATGGGTACTTTCTTTAATGACTTCTACTGCAAAATATCTAAGGAAACAAGATTATATCCTTCGCAGTGGAGGGGCTGCCTCATCTGACTTAGCATTTGAAGAAGGTTCAATTTCAGATGGAATATGTATAGGTGAAATATACTTACCCAAGAAAAAATACGATTGTCAACATGGCATTGTATTAGATGACTTAGAGCAATTTAAAGAGTTTGCTAAAATAGGCTGTCCTCATTTTAATAAAATAAAGAATGAGTATTCCCGTAATTGTTATCTTAGAAATGTGGCTCAATTGATAGGCAATGATGCAAAGAATCCTAAGCTGGTTGATTTTACTTTAGCCTTTACACCTAATGGAGAAATAGTAGGTGGCACAGGTGCTAATTTAATACTATCTACTTATTTTGACATACCAATATTCAATTATGGGTTGTATGTTGACAAAGAATCTTGCATAATTGAATTAGTTAAATTTTTAAAAGAGAATATGAAATGAAAGCAAAGGATATTAAAAAATTAGTCAAAAAACACCACAGTGATTATGAATGTTTTATTAAATTCACTTCTAAAGAAATCCTGAAAGAGTTTGCTAAATTATATCAATCTACTTTAGATACTTGTTTAGTTAATGGATTAACTGACAACGCTGAATTTGACTTGTTATTTGTAGATATTATATTCGGTTATATAGTAGAGGGTAATTTATCAGATGGAACAATAGGCAATTTATTTTTAACAGCTTCACAAGATGAATATTTGAAAATAAAAGTTTTTAAGGAAATAATTCCAATTGAAAAAAAACCAGAACCTATTGATTCTGAATTTAAGAAAATGGCTAAAGAGTGGCAATCTTTAGCAAAATCATCAGAATATGTAGTCACTTACAAAGGAGTCGCAGTAGAATCAATTGACATTGGAGATAGGGAATATATGGTAATTCACACTGTCAATGCTTCAATTGATATAGATGATTACGAAAAAGCTAAAATTAAAAAGCTAGAAAAAATCAAAAGAACTGATTTAATTACATCTGCAATTGCAATATGTAAAAATATGCAATTTCATTTTGAGTCAAGATTTACTATATATGGCAATACAATTACTGACATTAGAATTAAAGGCGATATGATTGAAGTATGGGCAGGTGAAAGGGTATATTTCATCAGAGAGGTATCAAAATTAAACCTAATAACAAGGGTAATTTAAATGAAAGCAACTGAAATAGTAATGCAATAGTAATGCAATAGTTATGGCAATTAGTAGTATTTGCTATAAAGGATGATGAAACATTTAATAACTATTGAGTGTTTGAGGAACATTTTAAAGAGGCTTAATGCCTCTTTTTTTTACCATGCCATAGTTGGATGTTGACTTACTTTGGCTTGTAGATGGGGAACATTATCTGCAATATGTTGCAATGTTTCTTTATTAGTATTTATATTTGAAATTGCGCCTTGCACTGCATTACCAATTGAACCTGATTTAATTTCTGATACTACTTGAGAATGGATTGTTTCAGGATTAGCTTTAGTTCTATGTGTAACTGTTACCCCGTGATGAGCAGCTAAATCTAAAGATGCTGAGGTAGCATGTTTATTCAGCGAAATATGTTCTAGCACTTCTTTAGAATGACTACGGATGGATTTAAATCTTTTTAAATGCTCTATATCATCTGAATCCATAATAGATTTCTTTAATATAGAATTTATCAACGGAGTTGCTTGTTTTATATTATAGTCTGCTGACTTGGCTAAACTATGAATTTGAGTGGGATTGTCACTTGAAATTGCAGTATTTAATTCACTTTCCCTATGCTTAGTATCAATTGCATCTTCTATTACGTTAGGGGATAAATTATGTAAACTATGGGTATTACCGTCAATTGATACAGTATGAGTAGCATGGTCAAGGAAAATATCAGGTTTAGTAGGATGTTTATATATCTCGACTGAACCAGAACGCAAAGGTTCATTGTATCCATGTGAAATGGCACTTGCTTGAATTGCTCTAGTATTTTGATGTGTAGTATTGGAATTGAACAAAGATTCATTTAACATTTAATGCACTCCTTTAATCATAGTATTTACTTTAATTACAGTGAAAATAAATCTAATCCACTTGAGTGTTCCTAATATATGTGTTAAATTAGGAACACAATGTAAATTTAATAGGGGAATCACAGTGACTACTGTTAACATAAAATACACTGCAAATGAAATCAGAGATAGGGTAATTACTATTCAAGAAATAGTAAATGATGGATTAGATTATATGTACAAAAATTGTTCAATAGCACATTCTATTAAAGTAGATAATTTTAGTACAAATGAAATAAATGCAGCTAAAAATGCTTTAACAGAAGCTGGGTTTAAGGTTGCTTTGAAAAAACATAAAGATGTGTATTATTCTTTAACAATGGTAGTTTAAAGGATGCTTTAATGACAAACAAAAACTGATTGATTATTTAATTAAAAACCATACCATTATACTGTATTTTGTGCTAGGATTTATTCAAATAAAAATAAAAGTATATGTTGCAAGTGCTGAACAATCATTTTTGCAACTATCACTCCTTGTTACAGACATGAAAGATACCTCAATGACCTTAGTTATTTGATATTTTTGAAAATAGAATTATTTGCCATTGGAAATAAATTAGATGAAATCATTGACAACACTAATGATTTCATGTCAAACTACCTTGACACTAAAATAATCCACACTGAGGATGGATATGATATAATTCACCTTGATAGTGGAATATAATTAGTAGCTACAGAACATGGACTTTTGATGGTATACATTATACCTATGGCACTGGATTAGCCTAGATTCACCCATGCTTGTAATTATAAAAAGGTTTAATATGAATAAAAAAGAATATGAAATAATGGTTGTTAAAAAGAAAACAACTTCAATTAAAATGTCAGTAGAGGCTATAAATTTGATTGAAAATATACTCAAACTCAACCTGCAAGAACAATACTAATCCCTAAAAGTGGTTTTTGGATTTTTAAGAAACCCGCAAGGTTATTAACTCAACATAGAATCAATATATCAGATACATTGAAAGAATTATTACATGACTATAACATAGTATATGATTCTAACTATGAAACAGATGATACTATAAATTATTACAGTGTTATGCAAAATATAATTGATTGTTTGAAATTAAAGGGATATGGAATAGTAACAAACGAGTATTTTACATCTTTAACAATTACTAAAGAGAATAAATTATGAAAGGTTACAAAGCATTTGAATCTAATCTCACTTGTAGGGATTATCAATTCACCATTGATGAACCACATACATTTGCCGGTAAGCCAATCTTATGCAGACAAGGATTCCATTTTTGTACTGATTTACAAGATGTAGTAAAATACTACAGTTTTCTTATTATGAGAGTATTTAAAATTGAAGCAACAGGCATCATTACTGATGCCAAAGATGATTGCTCTAAGAGAGCTTGTTCTGAGATTAGATTAGTTAAAGAGATTTCATTGGATGAAGTGATGTTAAGTATTACTAAATCAGAACCTGCGTATTGGTGGGCTTTGAATATTGGCAACCGAGACATTATGATTAATCATATCACTGAATCAGAGTGGGCTTATAAATGGGCTATTATGATTGATAGGATTACTGAATCAGAGTGGGCTTATAAATGGGCTATTATGATTGGTAATAAAGGCATTATGATTGATAGGATTACTGAATCAGAGTGGGCTTATAGGTGGGCTTTGAATATTGGCAACCGAGACATTATGAAGTCAAGGATAACTGAGCCTAAATGGATTGAATGTTGGAATAGTTTATTTTTCAAGACAGTCACATCTATTAACAAGGAGATGGTAGAAGAAACGGAGAAACGAATAGCTAAAAGAGAAGCTATTCTGGATGATAAGGCACAATCAAACAACTCAATGTGATTTTTAGAAAGATATTACTCTATCTAATTAAACTCAAAGGATAACAATGAAATCAATATACCAAACAGTGAACTCTCTTAAAGAGAGTTCAAGTAGAAATGACAAAATAAAATTGCTACAAGAATCAAAAACATCCACTGATTATGAATTTTTTAAATTACTTTGTGATAAAGTAATGAACCCACTCTTAGTGTATAATATAAGAAAATTACCAGAGTATGAATGGAAAGGAGGTAGTATTACATTGATAGATATTCTATCTAGTAAAGGAATATTATCTAAATTATATTCAAGGGAAATCACAGGTAACTTGGCAAAAGAAGAATTAAAATACACATTAGAAAACACTGTTGACAAAGAAACATCTTTATTATTAGAATGTTGTATCAACAAGACATTTGATTGTGGAGCAGATGTAAAAACTTTTAATAAAGCATTTGGTGAAGTAATAGTAAGAGAGCATCAATATCAATTATGTGAATCTGCAACTGAGCAATTGATAGATAAATTATTAGAAGATGAATGTGTATCTCAATTGAAATTGGATGCGATGAGGGTAGAAGTAAACAATGGAGATTCTATTTCATTTATCACTAGAGGCTCTAATTCGTTTGGAACAGGTAACATTGAGTTAGATAGTAAACTAAAAGAGCCATTTGATAAAGCAATTCAAATATATGCAGAATTTGGATATATAGTTAGCAAAATTTACTTAGATGGTGAATTAGTATTTTTAGAAAAAGGTAAGCATTTACCTAGAGCAAAAAGTAATGGGATTGCCACTAAATGTATAAAAGGCACTAAGGAATTTATTAAAGATGATGAAATTGAAATTATTATATGGGATATTATATCAGAAGAAGAAAAACTAGGTAAATTAAAAATACCATATAAGACTAGATTAGCTATCTTAGAAAAGATTAAATTAAATTCACCTTATTCATTAGTAGAATCTACTCCTATTAAAACTAAAGAGCAAGCCATTCAAATAGCAATTGAATATGTTAAATTAGGCTTAGAAGGCTCTGTAGTCAAAGGATTGAATTCATATTGGGAAAACAAAAGAGTCAATCATCAATTAAAATTAAAAGCAGCTAGGCAATCTGAGGTAAGAATTAAAGGTATTTTAATATCAGATGAAAATAAGTATCATGGTTTAGTAGGCTCTTTGATATGTGAAACAGATGATGGATTAGTTAAAGTCAATGTATCTGGTATGAGTGACCTTCAACGAACTGAATTCTTAGATAAATCTTTTATAGGTAAAGTTATAACAGTTGAATTTAATGAAGCTATTCAAGATAAAGATGGACATTATTCTTTATTTCTACCTAGATTGATTGAAATAAGAGTTGACAAGGATACAACTGATACATTACAATCAGTATTAACAGCACCTTTTATAGTGTGTAAGTAAGGCATTTTATCAAAATAGATGTAAAACCTCATGACTAAAGGAGGAGGCTGTAACTGATACAGTTACCTCTATTACTAAACAGCCAAGTGGAGTAGTAATAGTTGCCCATAATAATGGACAACATATCACTTTACCTAATTCAATTGAAGATTTATCAATAATAGATAACTAAAAGTTAAGCCGTAAACACCTAAAGTGGTAATTATTTTTGATTTGAAATTGGCTAGGTGTTTGTCGGTTTAACGCAAGTTAGATACACGGAGTATTTGTGATGAAAGCAACAGAATTTTGTTATTGGTTACAGGGTATGTTTGAGTTAAACCCTGCTCAAGAACTGACTGTGGAACAGACTGATTTAATTAAAAGACACTTGCAAATGGTATTTTTGCACGATATTGATAAAAACTACCCTACTGAACAACAAAAACCACTTTATGATTTACACGGACAGAAACAAGATGGCGTGTTACTACGCTGCTAACATCTAACAACATATTAAGTCGTAAACACCCACACAAAAAGTTAAACACTCAATGATAGTTTTGGTGTTTATCGACTTGAATGAGAGTTAGGTTGTGTCTTTGTGAAAAAATTGGAGTAGAAATGGACATTAAAGAAGCCCTTGTAGCAATGCAAAATCTAGGCGTTAGCTTAAACGAATATGATTCAGAGGCATTAAACGAAATTATAAATTTTGTACATGACGCAATAAGCATTAGTAATGGTCTGCCCCCATTGCCCGTACCAGATAGGACTATGTGGCAATACGGGGTTGAAATAAAACATTACACACAACATCAGATGTTCAAATACGCTGAACTGGCTAGAGCAAGTAAAACCTAACTGGTTAAATTAAGCCGCACCTACTCCGCTAATGATTAAGCAAAGGCTAGGTTAGTGTCGGCTTGAATGAGAGTTAGATGTGTTTAATTTTAATGATAAAGTGAGGAGATGATTATGGATTTTTGGTTTTTGTGGATTGGGAGAGTAGTTTGTATTGGCTGCGGACTATTAGCGACAGGATTTTTTATTGGTTTTTGTCTTAACTACTTCTTTCAAAAGCTGAAAGAAATACACGGGTTTGACAGAATCTATAAGCTGCTGCGTGAAGATTCAAAACACAGAAGAATCTAACTATGTTTATACTTTACCATTCACTCAGAAAGACCCCTTGCTTTAGAAAGGGAGGATATCAATACAAACAATATATTTGAAAATGCAACTCACAACGTAAACTAGGAATAATCATGGAAATTAGTGAATTAACAGGTAACATAATAAATAAAACTCATTCATTAGAAAATATTAAAATAGACTCTTATTGGGAAAGTGCCAAAGGAGAAATTGTAAAAATATTAGAATACGTCTCTATCAAAGGGATATTAAACAAAGGTATAGTAAAATATCAATGGATATACAATAATAAAACAATAACCAAAGAAAGAGAATTAGATAGTTTTTTAGTTAGACATTACCCCATCATAGAGTTAAAAAGTGAACCATTTTAATCAAATAATAGAAGTTGGAATACGATATAAAACAAAAACAGGAATAACTACTCCTGTTCCTGATTTTAGTAAATTCAAATCATATAGTAAAAAAAGACTAGTAATCAATGAATGGTTAATATACAATGCAATAGAAGAAACTAAAAGGCAATTTAATGGATTTGAAGGTTACATTTTACCTCACATTAACATTAAAAAAAATAACTACTGCTGAATTTGAGTTAATTAACTCAATACTAGGATAAATATAAATGGATGACAAAGAAAACTCTAATATAAAATCAACTTTCAATTCAAATGAATTAGATGAACTGTTGATGAAAACAAAAGAGATTGAAGAAAAAGCAATTTCCAACAATATAACCATATAAGGATAAAATATGTTTAACACCAAACTAAAAAATAAAATTAAAGAACTTGAGGAGTTGATTAGTAAATTGGCAACTGAAAATATGTTATTAAAAGAAGAAAATAAAAGACTGAGAGGAATTAAACCAGCTCAACAAACTAAAACACCATATACTACTGCCATTACATCAACTACTAAAAATCCAATAGAACAATCAAAATACACATCAACTGACAGTGGAATAAGCCAAAGTTTTGATGAAATAGTAGCTGAAATTGATAATTTTTCAAATAGAAACTATGGAAATTATAATCACAGTCAATATTCACATGATTCATATAGTTCTTCTTGTGATTCAGGTAGTTCTAGTTCATCCTCATCATGTGATTGATATATCACCAAAAGCCACTTATTTAAGTGGCTTTTTTATTTCTAATATGTTATCATGCTAATTACTAGAGGGTAATTTAACATGAAATATTTAGGCTTATCAGGTGGAGCAGATAGTGTATTCTTATTCCATCAATTAAAAAGTGGATTTACTGCTATTCACATTAATCACAACCAAAACCAATATGACACATTGAGTCAAGCATTTGTAGAAGAATTATGCAAATCTCACCAAATCCCTCTAATCATAGTAAATGTATATGCTACCAATGAAACTAATGCCAGAGAATTAAGATACAATGAATTCCTAAAAATTGTACAAAATAATCAATTGTACTTAGGACACCATTTAGAAGATTCAGTTGAAACAACTTTATTAAACATTTTCACAGGTTCTTCTTTATTAGGAGCAAGGGGCATTGATTCACATTCAAATTTCAAAGGAATGTCAATTTATCGACCTAACATTGAAGCTAAACTATCAAAGGAATTTATTAAAAAAGAATTAGTGAAAAATGGACACAGTTGGATTGAAGATAACTCTAATTATGACATTAAAATTAAACGTAATTTTATTAGACATGTTATATTACCTCATATTAATAAAATGTTTCCCAACGCAATTAATAAGATACATGATTTTGCTAAACATTGCCAAATCCAGTCTGAATTAAACCGTAAATTAGCACATTATACCGACATTAACATGAAAATGAGCATTGATAATATGTTGACTACAGATGAATATGAATTATCAAATTGGTTCTTTTACATTACTCAATTAAAAGGAGTATTCTTAACTAAAAGACATTTCAATGAGTTTAATAACTTTATTAAAGGTAAAGGAATGATTTGTCAACTAGATTCTTTATTGTTCACTAAAAACAACAACACTTTAGAAATCAATAAAAAAGAGGAACTATGAGAAATATACCATATAACAAAACTAGAACTAGGTATTGTAGATACTTTAATAGTTGCCAAGTTAGAAAATATCAATTAGTTGACAATTTAAAAACAGCTCAATATAAAATGTATGAAAAATTGATAGAGTTGAGTACAAAAAACAAATTTAATTTGTTTTATATAACCAAACCACATCATTATTGTATCATGAAGTATAAAACAGTTGGCTAACTTAAATTAATAAACTAAAGAGGAATAAATTATGATAGGTTACAAAGCATTTAATAATGATTTGACTTGTTTAGGTTATCAATTCACCATTGATGAACCCCATGTATTTGATGGTACTCCTATCTTATGTAAACAAGGCTTTCATTTTTGTTCTACATTGGAAGATGTAGTCAAATACTACAATTCTCCTAATATGAGAGTGTTTGAAATTGAAGCAAGTGGTGTTATCACTGATGCCAAAGATAATTGCTCAAATAGAGCTTGTTCTGAAATTAGATTAGTTAAAGAGATTTCATTAGATGAAGTGATGTTAAGTATTACTAAATCTGAACCAGCTTATTACTGGGCAAAGGGTATAGGTAATAAAGACATTATGATTAATCATATTAAAGATTCTGAATGGGCTTTTAGGTGGGCTTATTACATATGTAACCAAGACACTATGATTAAGCATATTACTGAATCTAAGTATGCTTATTATTGGGCAAGTAACATTGGCAATAAAGACATTATGATTGACAGAATAACTGAATCAGAGTGGGCTTTTTATTGGGCAGGGAATATTGGCAATGAAGACATTATGATTAATCATATTACTGATTCTGAATATGCTTTTTATTGGGCTATGGAGATTGGCAACCAAGACATTATGAAGTCAAAGGTAACTGTGCCTCATTGGATTGATAGATGGAACAATAGGTTTCCAAATAATAAAATAAATAAATTAAAGAAAGGGGTTGCATAAGCAACCCTTTTTTATTATAATGACCATATCAACTACAGAGGATACTACTATGTCAACATTAATTAAGTTTGCAATTGAGCCAAATTCTAATTATGGCGAAATTGTGATTATAGTGAAGGCAACTAATGAAGAAAATGCAGCAATTGCTGCCGAAAAATACATTAGTAGAAGAGCAATTGAAACTGCTGAAATCTATTCAACTGACTCTAAATTACCTGTAGGATTGCATGATTTCACAGGCAAATAAATTAAAGAGGCTAATTAGCCTCTTTTTTGTTTACTTTAATGATATACTACGTTACCTTATCAATAACAACCAGAGAATACTATGAATACTTTAACTCCTGCTCAACAACTATCCCTTATGATTGCAATTGCCTCACAAGGACATATTAATCAATTTGATAAAGGCGGTCAACCTTATATCCTACATCCTCTACGGGTGATGTTTGGGCTTAATACAGATGACCTTGAACTCATGTGTATTGCAATTGGACATGATTATATTGAAGATTGTCAAGGTACTTTAGAGAATTTAAAATCTAAAGGTTTTAGCCAACGTGTATTAAATGCTTGGGCAATTTTAACCCATGATAAAAATGTTTCATATGACGAGTACATTGAAAATATTTGCACTAACTATGACTGCATCTTAGTTAAAATATCTGACATTACAGATAATACTAAACTAACTCGTCTCAAAGGTTACACTAAAAAAGATATGGAAAGAGTAGAAAAATACATCTTTGCTCATAAAAAATTAATGGAAGCTAAAAAGACATATGAAACGTGCATTAGAGCTTAATTGAAACACTTGACAATGAGATAATAGCCTGTTAAAATGACTGCACCAAAGCCTAATAGCTCAACTCAGTGAGTCTATAATCAAGAGCAGTACCTTAGTATATCTTTTTGATTATAGGCTCATATAACTCAATATAGAGGCATGTATGAAACTTTTAATAGATAGTGAATTATCATTTGTGTCTGAAAACATTGTAACTATACACAAGATTGAAAAAATACTTAAAAAGTACAGTGTGTGGTTTGAATCAAAATATCAAATAATTACTATCATCCCTCAAAAAGTGAGTTTAGATGAAATTTCAATGAATCATTTATTTTATGATGCTTTAGTTTATTTTGATTTTGAAACTAGAGTTAGTTTATTAGGTGGTTTAGGATGTGATTTCTCATTTAGTATAACTGCAATTGAAAATGACAATATTTATTGATATCCACCCCTCTCTAAAGAATGGGGATTCCCTCTACAGGAC
>Ga0222712_10005272_pt1 | contig 13184 bp, 15 predicted proteins | sample C33_657DmetaG_FD_165043 | JGI IMG/M metagenome (GOLD analysis project Ga0222712, IMG submission 165043) | Estuarine water microbial communities from San Francisco Bay, California, United States - C33_657D | ecosystem: Environmental > Aquatic > Marine > Unclassified | place: USA: California...
TGGTTTTTTGTACGCTGACATTGGACCATATTTGATGCTTATTTTATTTTTCTTCTTTGCCCTTGCGCCCCTTTGGGTCTTTCAATTCACAACACAAGCAACGCGACAGCTGATCCGCTCAAACTTAGCAGGCCGGCAGCCAATAGCAATTTGGCATCGTGAAGGTTTCTTTTTTTGTATTCGTACCAAGCAGCATAGAGCACTGCGCCTAGGAGGAGCAAAAGGCCAAGTGTCATCTGAGGTGTTTGAATTTCATCCATTTTGTTTCCTTTGAAGACTGCGTTGCAACAAGTCATCAAAGATAGTTGCGCAGTCATTTCAAAAAAAGCAGAAAATTCAATATCAACGATCCTAAAAATCCTGCTATGAGTACCCACTTCAATTACAAGCACCTTTACTACTTTTGGGTTGTCGCCAAAGAGGGTGGCATTACCAAAGCAGCTGACAAATTGGACATGGCAGTCCAAACCGTCAGTGCTCAAGTCAGAGAGCTAGAAAAGTCCTTGGGCTTTGCGCTTTTAAAGCCTGCAGGACGGGGTTTGGTATTGACCGAAGCGGGTTTGGCAGCCATGAAACAAGCCGATCTTATTTTTAAGTTGGGAGAAGCATTGCCATCGCAAGTCAGGGATGCCGCCAGCACGCCTATGGCGCGTTTGACGGTTGGCATTTGTGACAGCCTCCCCAAAATGGTGGCACATCGGCTTTTGTTGCCCATCATGCCAGTCAAGAATTTAAAGTTAACCTGCCATGAAGGTGAATTGGAGGACCTGCTTGGCGATTTGGCTTTGCACCGCTTGGATGTGGTTCTGTCTGATCGTCCTGCCCCCAGCAACATCAACATCAAGCTCTACAGTCATGCATTGGGTGCCAGTGACATAGCCATGTATGGCACAAAATCATTGGCGAAGGCGGCTCGCCAACATTTCCCCCAGAGTTTGGCATCGGTGCCGATCTTGCTACCGACGCCTCACAACGCAGTTCGAGATCGTTTGGACAGGTGGTTTGAGCAACACCACATTACGCCCAACGTGGTTGGCGAGTTTGAAGACAGTGCACTACTGAAAACATTTGGTGCCAATGGCATGGGTATTTTTCCCGCGGCCGAGTGGGTGCACGAAGACTTGCTAGCGCATTACCCCGTAAGCAGACTTGGCGCTTGTACCGGCGTCAAAGAACACTTCTTTGCCATTGGTACAGAGCGCAAAGTTAATCATCCATTGATGCAGTCACTGTTGAATCAAAAGTTGTAGGTATTTCATGCGGATTTTTATTTCGCATGAGGCTCGGGCTTTGCCGTCTTTACACTCAGCCACATGGTCGCTGCCAAGATGCCGACAACCACAGCCAAAGACGCTGCGACAGGCACTTTGTAGATATCAACCAAGCACATTTTGGTGCCAATGAATATCAATATGACAGCCAAGCCATAGTTCAGCAAGTGGAACTTGCTGGCAACATTGGCCAGTAAAAAGTACATGGCGCGCAATCCCAAAATGGCAAACACATTGCTGGTTAATACGATGAAGGCATCGTCGGTAATTGCAAAGATGGCAGGGATGGAATCTACGGCAAAAATGATGTCTGTAATGGCAATCAAACAAATGACCATGAACAAGGGAGTTGCTATTTTTTGACCGTTTTCAATGGTCCAAAATTTTTCACCGTCGTATGACTTACTGACTGGAATCAGTTTGTTGAGCAACTTGAGAGCAGGGTTGTCTTCTAAACTGGGTTCTTGACCTGCAGCCCACCACATCTTGATGCCAGTCAGGATGAGGAATGCGCCAAACACATACAGAATCCAATGAAATTGCGACAGCAACCAACCGCCAATCAAAATCATGACTGTGCGCAACACAATGGCGCCAACGATACCGATCATGAGAACTCGTTTTTGAAAGTGCGAGGGAACTGCAAAGTAGGTGAAGATCATCAGAAAGACAAAAATATTGTCGACTGCCAAAGACTTCTCAATGAGGTAGCCTGTTAAAAACTCGAGTGCTTTGTCGTTGGCAATTTCAATAGAACCGCTGGTGTCTTTAACGGCCCACCACAAGAGGCCGTTGAACAAGAAGCTCATGGCAACCCAAATCACGGACCAGCGCAGCGCATCTTTCATGCTCATGTCTTGAGATCCCTGTTTTTTGAGAACCCAAAAATCAATGAACAAAGAGGCTAAAACAATGGCAACGAAAGTGATCCAAAGCCAAAGCGGTGCAATAGTTTGCATGTTCCAAATATCTGTGAAAGTTGTTGATTGAAAATAAAACTGAATTCAGTTTTATCCACTTTTTTTGTATTGAATCACAAAAATACTTCGGAAAATTAGGAGTTTTATTTCTTGTTTTCCTGATTTTCATGGGCTCACTGACCCACCTAATAGAAAAAGAAGCGGTGTTGTCAGTCGCTCAGCCCAAACCTTTTCATTGTGTCCAGTGCCCTCATAGACTTGGGTCAAAAAGGTAGCGTGTTTTGTATTTTCGACATATCCCTTGTCTCGAATAATTTGGTTAACCAATGCCTGATAGGACGCATAGTTGGCATCCAGTTCGAGTGTGCCGTGATCTTGGTAAATCTTATGACCTCGCGCCTGGGGTAAGTGATCGCGCAAGTATGTGAAGGCGGCAATAGGAATGTGTGCATTAGGCACACCGATGCCCATCCAATGTGTTGACAAGCCTGCCGCACTGCCAAATATTTGCGGGTATTCATTTAAGGCGTAAACCGAGATGAGTCCGCCCATGCTCGAGCCCATGATGGCGGTGTTGGCAGGCCCTTTCAGCGTGGGGTACCGTGCATCAATGTAGGGCTTCAACTCTGTTGTGATAAAGCGCAGGTAGGCATCGGATTGCGGTTTGTTTTGTAGCGCGTCTGCAATGAGTTTTTCGCGAATTTGGGGTGCCAAGTGCGGTAAGAACTTTTGGGGAAAGTATTCACTGTGTCTGAATTTTTTGTTGTTCCATATCCCAACTAAAAGTGTAGGTGCCAGTTGGCCAGAAGCCATCAACTGCGAAACAGCGCGGTCTGCATGCCAGGCTTGTTTGTTCCATGTGGTTTTGGGATCAAACAACATCTGACCATCGTGCATGTAAATCACATTGAACTTTTGGCCAGTTGCTTTAAGTTGTTCAAAGTTGTTAGGCAACCAGACATCGATATGACGAGGGTCAACGTGTTGCGAGGGAAATTTTGCCAATCGTTCTATCCTGCCACTTTCAGGTTGAGGCAAAAGTGAGGCTTGGGTGATGACGGTCACAGTTTGGGCGCCTACTGCGAGCGAAAAAAAGCTGAGCAAAAGCCAGAGCGATGGAAGTCGTGTGTTCATGCTGAATTGTGAATTTATTGATTGAAAGTCGGCTTTTCAATGTGATTTTGGCAACAAATGTTGCATGAATGCTATGTAGTATTTATACTATTTTCATGAGTAGAAATGAAGAGATTCCAGTTTACAACCGCATCGCCCAGCGGCGGGAGTTTTTGGGTATGAGTCGCCAAGCCTTGGCGGAATCGGTGGGGGTGCATTACCAAACCATTGGTTACTTAGAGCGCGGAGAGTACAGCCCTAGTTTGGTTTTGGCGCTCCGAATTTCTCAGGTCCTCGACATGGATGTTCAAAGTTTGTTTTCAATCAAGCCATTTCCTAAAGGTAGCTCAAATGAGTGAAAAGAAAGAAAATAAGTTCTATTGGTCTGAAGGTGTTTCGCGAAATGAAGTTGTCAGCTGCCTGAACGATCGCAAGCCGTCTTACTTCCGCAATCAGCAAAATCGTCGCAAGTTGATGCTGTTCACCGTAGTGTGCTTGGTGGCCATGTCGAGCACAGTCCTAGTGCCTCATCCCAAGCTCAAGTCCTATTTAGACTTTGTATTATTAGCCGCCTCCTTAGTGTTGTATTTTCAAATTCGAAAATCTGTTCGCTCTGTGGCCGATGCACCAGATGAATTGTTAGATGAGAGGCAAATTGGCATTCGAAATTCAGCGTATCTGGTGGCCTATCGTTGTCTGGCAGGGGTCTTCATGGTCCATACCATTGCCTATATTTTTGCATCTGAAGTTCTGCAAACTGAGCTTCGAGGGTCTAACTTCACACAAGTTCTGATAGCGATGTGCATGTGGGTGGCGTGCTTGCCATCTATGGCATTGGCGTGGCATTTACCTTCTGAAACTCTAGATTTGGAAGATTCAAAATGAACACCGCACTGGCAAAGATTAAAAATTATGTCCAAATCACACAGCTCGGTTTGCTCAAAGTCTCCCACTGGATGACGCAGAGTTTCCGAATTGGTTTGGTCTTGTTGGTGATGGCTTATGCCATTGGCGTTGGCTGGTTTGTTTTGTACGCAGACAAGGTCAGCCTTGATAAAAATACAGTCTTGGTGCTCGACCTCAAGGGCGCTTTGGTTGAAGAATCGCCGGGCGGCCTTAAAGACAAAGTTTTGGGAGATTTGCAGGGGGACGTCACAGATACCGTGCGTTTGCGCGACCTCGCCATGACCCTCGAGTTGGCCGCCAAAGACAAAAACATCGATCGAGTTTTGCTCAAATTGGATGATTTTGCAGGTGGAGGTTTGGTTTCTTTGCGTGAAGCGGCCAGCGCCATTGAAAAGTTCAAGGCCAGTGGCAAGCCAGTGGTGGCATGGTCAACCATGTACGACCAGCGCCAATACTATTTGGCCGCGCATGCCAGCCAGGTTTTGGTACACCCCTTGGGCGGTGTTCTGATTGAAGGGTTTGGCCGCTCTCGCAATTACTACAAAGATGCGCTAGACAAATTAGGCATCAAAGTGAATCTGATTCGCGTGGGTCAGTACAAGTCTGCAGGTGAACCTTATGTGCTCAACGCGCCATCGCCTGAGGCATTAAAGGCTGAGGCGCACGTATACGACGCTCTGTGGTCCCTTTATACCCAAGGGATTGAAGCAGCTCGTCAACTGCCCAAGGGCAGCATTGTTCAAAACATCGACCAACTGCCTGAAGCGCTTTTGCATGTGAAAGGCAATGGTGCGCAACTCGCCCTAGACTGGAAGTGGGTGGACGGCTTGCAAACCTTTGAGTCTTTGCGCAATTCACTCATGAAAGACGTTGCCACTGACGAAGACACGCATTCATTCCGTCAAGTCAACTGGAAAGAGTACCTCGCATCCGAAGCGGTTAAAGTAAAGGGTGATCACATTGCCGTTGTGGTGGCCCAAGGTTCTATTGGTGATGGTCGCGCACCCGCTGGAAAAATTGGTGGCGTTTCTACCGCCGAGATGATTCGCAAAGCAACCGATGACAAGGACGTTAAAGCCATTGTGCTCAGAGTGAACTCACCGGGCGGCAGTGTGTTGGGTTCCGAGCTAATTCGTGAGCAATTGCAAATTGCCAGGGACAAAGGCAAGCCCGTGGTGGTGTCTATGGGCGATGTCGCTGCGTCGGGGGGCTATTGGATTTCTATGGCGGCCGATGCTGTCATCGCAGACCCCGCCACCATTACGGGCTCGATTGGCGTCTTTGCCATGCTGCCAACGGCAGAAGGCCTGATGAACAAAATAGGGGTGAATACTGGCGGTTACAAAACGACTTGGTTGGCGGGTTCTTATGATCCTCGAAAAGCATTGGACCCACGCGTTCAGCAATTGGTGCAGACCAGCATTGACCACGTGTATGCCGATTTCATTGGCAAAGTGTCAAAGGTAAGAGGCATGCCTATGGATAAAACCGATCAATTGGCGCAAGGCCGAATTTGGACAGGAGCCCAAGCGGTAGAAAATCGTTTAGTAGATCGCATGGGCAGTTTCGAGGACGCCGTGAACGAAGCACGAAAGCAAGTGGCCAAGTTAAATGCATCGGCTGAGAACGCCAAAAAAGAGTTGCCTGTTCGATATGCAGGTCCGAAAAAATCGCCTATTGAAAAGTTGCTACAGAAATTGGTTGGGCAAGTCAGTGGTCTGCTAGAAGATGAGGGTCAAGTGTTGGCACTGGCCCAAAAATATGCATTTCAAGATCAAAACGCCGCCTTGTTGAGCGTATTTGGCAAAGATCTGGTGTGGTTACAAGATGTCATGGGTAACCCGCATTCCATGGGTGTGGCTGCGCATTGTTTGTGCGACGCATCGCCATGAGCCAAATAACTGAGCTTTCAAAAGGTCATAGGGTTTGGTTACGATGCAAGAATGAGTTCACTCGACTTAACCTTGCTTTATTTGCTGGCTGCAGTGCTAGGCGTGGTGGCGTGTCGATTTTTGAAACTGCCACCTATTTTGGGCTATTTAGCGGTGGGTGTTTTGATTGGGCCGAACGCATTGGCGTTGGCGCAAAACTCCGAGGGGGTGAGACACCTCGCTGAATTTGGTGTGGTCTTTTTGATGTTTGTCATCGGCTTGGAATTCAACCTGCCCAAACTCAAAGCCATGCGCCGCCATGTTTTCGGTCTTGGGTCCATGCAGGTTCTGCTCACCATGCTATGCGTCACCGTCGGGTCGATGTTTTTGGCGTCACTTGCGCCGACCTTGTGGCACATGCAGTGGCAGACTGCGTTGGCTTTGTCTGGCGCATTGGCCATGAGTAGCACAGCCATCGTCATCAAGATGATGGTGGACCGGCTAGAGCTTGATTCAGATCATGGCAAGCGGGTTGTAGGGGTGTTGCTTTTTCAAGATTTGGCGGTTGTGCCATTGTTGGTCCTCATTCCCGCTTTGGGTGCGCCGCCAGAGAAGATGGCGATTGCACTGGTATTGGCCGCGGTCAAAGCCACTTTGCTGATCGCATTGTTGCTGACAGGCGGCCAGCGATTGATGCACTGGTGGTTAATGTTGGTGGCAAGACGACAAAGCCAAGAGCTCTTCATGCTCAATATTTTGCTCACCACTTTAGGCTTGGCATGGCTAACCGAGATGGCGGGCTTGAGCTTGGCTTTGGGTGCGTTCATTGCCGGCATGTTGATTTCAGAAACTGAATTCAAGCACCAAGTTGAAACCGACATCAAGCCGTTTCACGATGTGCTGCTGGGCCTGTTTTTCATCACCATTGGCATGATGCTCGACTGGCGAATTGTCTTGGACCGTTGGGAATTCGTGTTGTTGTTGGTCACGGTACCCGTGGCGTTCAAGTTCGTTCTAATTGCCGCGCTGACACGCCTGACTGGCGCCAGTGAAGGCATTTCTTTAAGGACAGGGTTGTACTTGGCTCAAGCCGGTGAATTTGGTTTTGTGCTGCTGACGCTGGGCAATCAAAATCAACTGATACCGGCCGCATGGTTTAACCCCGTTTTGGCCAGCATGGTAATCTCGATGTTGGCCACGCCGTTCATCATCATGAACGCCAATCAATGGGTCATGAAATGGGTCGCCAGTGACTGGTTGCAACAGTCTTTAGAGATGACGCAAATTGCGCAAAAAAGTATCAACACCGAAAAGCACATCATCATCTGCGGTTACGGTCGATGCGGTCAAAACCTCGCCAAGTTGTTGAAGTCACAAAACATTGCTTACATGGCCTTAGACCTTGACCCCGATCGTGTTAACCGTGCCATTGCGCAAGGTGACAAGGTGGCGTATGGCGATGCTGCGCGTTTGCAATCTCTGATGGCGGTGGGTTTGGCAAGAGCCAGCGCTGTTGTTGTCACTTATTTAGACAACGCTTCGTCTTTGAAAGTGGTCAGCCTGACCCGAGAGCATGCGCCTCAAGTACCTGTGGTGGTGCGCACGCAAGATGACCGTGATTTGGACAAATTCCAGGCGGCGGGTGCCACAGAGGTGGTGCCCGAGACCATTGAGGGTTCATTGATGTTGGCCACCCATGCGCTGGCCTTGGTGGGGGTTCCCATGAAGCGGGTCATTCGCATGGTTCAAGCGCAAAGACTTCAGCGTTATGAGCTGTTGCGTGAGGAAGATTTCAGAGAAGATTATGACGACGTGCATGCCAATCCGATTTTGAAGGCCACCTTTAAATCGGATTCACACAAAGAAGCCTGATCAGACCCTCAAGGATTGCATCTGTCACAGCTTGCAGCAGAAACTGTCTTTTTCAATTCTTTGTCTTCTGCAAATAGACATTTTGCGCAAGACCATCTTTCGGCTTTGGGAAGCCGAGTGGCCGAGCCGCATACACTGCACAAAGCGCCAGAAACATATTCGGTCAGTCCAAAGCCAGGCAATTTGCAGCCAGGGCAATTTGAATTCAACAAGGTCGCTAATTTTTGTGCGCTTGCTTCAATGGCTTTCATGCGAGTAGGGTTCATGTGCGCACGCATGTCAGTTTCTACCCAAACTGAAGCATCTTGCTGAAGTGCGGAGATCAGATGGGCTTGCAATTCCGCCTCATTTTGAATGCCTTTTTGAAAATAAGCATCAGAAGGGCTTCCGACAATGAGCGCATGACTGGGAAATTGAGCCTGCTTGGCGAAGGACAGTGCATCGTCAATGGACATCAACCTTTGGCCTGCAAAGTTGGTCTCTGCTGTGCCATGGACGGCATAGATGGCATGCTGTTGTTTGGCATCCCAAAAAGCCAGAACCTCGTAATTCCAAGGCAATAAATGGACCTGAGGGTGGGGGCCAAAAGAGCCCTCACTGCCCAACCCAAAATCTCGGTTTGTCAATTCGCAGGCAAGCTGCGCTTTTTTCAAAGCCGTTTGCATTTGCGTTAATTCACGGGGCTTCTCATTGGTGAATGTGCCTAAGTTGTCGGTATTGAAGGCATCAAAAACCTCTACTTCAAAACCACATTGTTTCAAAGCGTGTTGAACGGCAGCATCTTTTTGATGACAAGTTAAAAATGCAATTTTTGCCATCATTCTCTGACCTTCAGGTCAATGCCTTTTGTGCAACAAAGAAGTAAAAAGGTATGCCAAAGATGATGTTCAAAGGAAAGGTGAGTCCTAAGGACAAGCCCAAATACAGACTGGGCGATGCCTCTGGAATGGCCAGTTTCAAAGCTGCAGGAACTGCGATGTATGACGCACTTGCGGCCAGTACCATCAGAAGGAAGCAATCGCCCAAAGACAAATTGAGTAAATTGCCAAGCAGCAAAGCCAAGCCACTGTGGACCAAAGGCCCCACTGTGGCATAAGCCAGGAGCATGGGGGATTGGCCCTTGAGCAGCGGAAAATTTTTGGCTGCAGTCAAGCCCATGTCCAACAGGAAAAATGCCAACATGCCTTTGAACAAATCGACAGAAAATGGCGCCATCATTTCTTTGCCGTTTTCGCCAGACAAAATGCCGACGACCATGGCGCCCAGCAAAAGCAATTGCGCACCATCGGTGAGTGATTCATGCAGTGTTTGCTTAAGCCCGTGTTGATTGGCTTCTAGCTGCGATTTGGACCGGATGGTGTTCACCCAAAAAACCGCCAACAAAATGGCGGGAGACTCCATGATTGCCATGGCTGCCGACATGTGCCCAGAAAAAGAGACCTGGTTGGCGTCTAAAAACTGAACGGCAGTCATGAAAGTGACCGCACTGACCGAGCCATAAGTGGCCGCAATGGCCGCCGCATCAAACTCCCCCGTTAGGCGTTTGAGAATTTGATAACCTGCCAATGGCACCAATACGGCAAGACACAAGGCCGCCCCAAGACCTTTGGCAACTTCGAGGGTGAGGCCTGATTGCGCCAATGCGAAGCCGCCCTTAAGCCCAAGGGCCATGAGCAAATAAAGCGATAAAAATTTAGAAATAGGTGGCGGTATTTCTAAATTGGACTTGAGCAGTCCAGCAGTCACCCCGAATACAAAAAACAAGATGGCTGGATCCATGAAGTTATTCAGCATGATCTTGCTAGATAAGGAAATTGACCATTATGGTATTTTGATTGAATTTGCTAACCTTTGCCTCTGTATGTATTTAGGGCAAAGTTAACTTAGGCATTTTTCTTAAGTTGACCCAAAGCAATGAGGTCTTTGACGTTGCTGTCGCCTCCAACCAGCATGCCGTCTACAAATACCATTGGAAATGTTGGCCAGCCAGTCCACAGTTTGAGGGCATTGCGCTTGCGCCAATCGCTGAAATAGCTGCCGTATTCAAGGTAATAAGGCTCAATTTTTGCCTCTTGAAGGCGCTTACGGACGGCTTTGCAAACAGGATTTTGTCGCATGCCCACCACCACCACGCGGTGTTGGGTGATGGCCGTCTGAACTTCCTCAACCACCTCGCGGTAATGATTGGCTACCAAGCTTTGGATGGCAGGGTGAATCTGGGATTCGCTCAATATGTGTCTTGGCACGGGGTTTCCTATAGTGAAAATGGGCAACGTCAAATTTTGGCTAAATGACAAGAGTTCGTTGTTCGAAGGATAATGCATCCCAACCGATGCAGGCTTGCATGGGCTGTCTGCTTAACCATCATTGCAAGTGCACTCCTTCAAATGACGTACCTTACTCTTGACGAATCAATTGGCAATACCCCACTGGTGAGGCTGCAACGCTTGTCTGCAAGCGCCATGGGCCCTAAAGGCAATGTGATCCTCGGTAAATTGGAGGGCAACAACCCTGCAGGATCTGTCAAAGACAGGCCAGCATTGTCCATGATCAAGCGCGCGCAAGAGCGAGGCGAAATCAAGCCGGGCGACACACTGATTGAGGCGACGTCGGGCAACACCGGCATTGCCTTGGCCATGGCGGCCGCCATCAAGGGGTACCGCATGATTTTGATCATGCCTGAAGACTTGTCGATTGAACGTGCCCAAACCATGAAGGCCTTTGGCGCTGAACTTATTTTGACGCCCAAAAGTGGCGGCATGGAATACGCCCGAGACTTGGCAGACAACATGGCTGCTCAAGGCAAAGGCCGAATATTGGATCAGTTTTCTAATCTCGACAATCCGCGCATTCATTACGAAACCACTGGCCCTGAAATTTGGGCGCAAACAGAAGGTCGAGTCACCCATTTTGTGAGTGCCATGGGCACTACAGGCACCATCACTGGCGTGTCGCAATTTCTCAAAGAAAAGAATTCCAAAATTCAAATTGTGGGCGCCCAACCTAGTGAGGGCTCTCGCATTCCCGGTATTCGCAAATGGCCCGAAGAATACTTGCCCAAAATTTATAACCCAGCCAATGTCGATGAATTAATTTACGTGAGTCAGGACGATGCAGAGGACACCTGTCGTGCAATGGCACGCGAAGAGGGTTTGTTTGCAGGCATATCAGCCGCCGGTGCTTGTTGGGTGGCACAGCAAATTGCAGCGCGAGAAAGCAATGCAACCATCGTTTTCATCGTGTGTGATCGCGGTGATCGTTATCTTTCCACAGGAGTTTTCCCAGCATGATCGAATACCGTTTTTGCCCTTGCTGTGGCGCGCAGTTGGCATGGATGCCGCAAATGGAAGATGGTGGCGAAAAACTTCGTTTGCGTTGCACGCAATGTGACTTTACACACTGGAACAATCCAACGCCAGTATTGGCTGGCATTGTGCAAGTAGGCAATCAAATTTTGTTAGCCCGTAACGCCGCATGGTCAGGCCGTAAATTTGCATTGATCACAGGTTTCATGGAAGCTGGCGAAACACCCGAAGAAGGCATTTCGCGAGAGATTGCCGAAGAAACAAATTTGCAAGTCAGCGCTTTGAAACTCATTGGTGTGTACGACTTCCAACGCATGAACCAAGTGATCATTGCTTATCACGCAGTGGCATCGGGCACAGTTCGCTTGTCGCCTGAATTGGCTGAGTACAAGATGTTTAACTTTGACGAACTGGTCTGCTGGCCCGCTGGCACAGGCTATGCGCTGGGCGATTGGCTACGCACGCAGGGCATAGAGCCCAAGTTCATGACTTGGGAAGAGCGCGATGCCCAAGGCCGCGCTGCCGAATAAGTCATGCTTGATCACTGAAATTGTGGAGAAATAATGAGCCTTGCTTTTGACATTGAACTCGACACGTGCGGTCTCAACTGCCCCTTGCCCATCTTGAAAGCCAAGAAGTCCTTAACTGCCATGACCTCTGGGCAAGTTTTGAAAGTAATGTCGACAGACCCTGGCGCCATGCGCGATTTTCAAGCTTTTGCCAAGCAAACCGGTAATGAGTTGTTGGCGCAAGAAACAGAAGGCGAGCGTTTTCTGATTTGGATGAAGCGGCGCTGAATTAAAAAGCTTCAGAGGTTGAAGTTATCAGGCTGTACCCGTCTGGCCACTTAAAGGCTGAGTGTTTTGAGGTATTGTCTAAACGACTCACCAACTTGTGGATGCTCCAAAGCCAACTCTACAGTGGCCTCTAGGAAGCCTTCTTTGCTGCCGCAGTCATAACGTTTGCCTTCGTACTGGAATGCATAAACCGCTTCGTGCGATTTCAAGCGTGCAATGGCATCGGTCAGTTGAATTTCGCCGCCTACGCCAGTAGGCTGGTTTCTGATTTCATCAAAAATACCTGGGGTGAGAATGTAGCGTCCGGCGACACCCATGCGTGAGGGCGCGTTTTCTGGCATTGGTTTTTCGACGATCTGCTCAACTCGGATGAGTTGCTTGCCTGCAGATTCGCCGGCCACAATGCCGTAGCGTTTGACATGATCCATCGGTACTTCTTGGACCGCCAAAATAGAGCGGCCTTGTTGCTCATAGGCTTTGACCATTTGCGCTAAAACAGATGGGCCACCTTTGAGTCCGACCATCAGGTCATCGGCCAACAGAACGGCAAAGGGTTCGCGTCCTACCATGGCTTCAGCGCACAGCACAGCGTGACCTAGGCCCAAGGAGCGGGGTTGGCGCACATAGGCGCAAACCATGTCGTCTGGCTGTACCGAACGCACCAACTTCAGCAGTTCTTCTTTGTGCGCACTTTCGAGTTCTGTTTCAAGTTCGTAGGCGGTATCGAAGTGGTCTTCAATGGCGCGTTTGCTTCGACCCGTTACAAAAATCATGTGCCGCACACCTGCAGAATAGGCTTCTTCTACAGCGTATTGAATGAGCGGCTTGTCGACCACAGGCAGCATCTCTTTGGGCGCTGCTTTGGTGGCCGGCAAAAATCGCGTTCCCAATCCAGCCACTGGAAACACGGCTTTGCGAATGCTGGGTTGGCTGCTCATGATTTAACTTTCATTCAATTCAATGTGATCTCAAAATACCACGTTCATTTGACAATGGTATTTCAAGACTTGGCGGGTGCAGATTCCAATTGACCAAGTTGAGATTTCACCTTGATCAAGGTGGCTTCAAAGTCGGCCACACGCTTGCGTTCTTGCTCAATCACCGCAGGGGGTGCTTTGGCCACAAAGGC
>Ga0222712_10005273_pt1 | contig 13184 bp, 8 predicted proteins | sample C33_657DmetaG_FD_165043 | JGI IMG/M metagenome (GOLD analysis project Ga0222712, IMG submission 165043) | Estuarine water microbial communities from San Francisco Bay, California, United States - C33_657D | ecosystem: Environmental > Aquatic > Marine > Unclassified | place: USA: California...
CGACGTCATGCTCACGCATGATGATATCGTGAGCAAAAAAGAGTTCTCCGATGGCTGCGTCCCCAGCACGTGGAGTATCGACCTGCATTTCGCGAAAAAAGAATATGCCGATAAATTCCCGGATAATCCTTTCATCTCTGTCGCGGAGCACGACCGGCGCATCGATCGTGATTTCGGTTACCCGATTCCTTACCGCTGTCTTTACTCAGTGAATATCGAGAATCTCTTTATGGCCGGTCGCAATATCAGCGTCACCGATCAGGCCCTCGGCACGGTGCGCGTGATGAAAACGATCGGTATGATGGGCGAGGTCGTCGGCAAAGCCGCCGCTATCGCCGTGCAACGCGGCGGCACCCCTCGTGACGTCTACGCTAAATATTGGAATGAGCTCGACAGCTTGCTCAAGCTCCCTGGCCGCGCGCGCCGCGCTACCCTGGAGGCACCTTTCCAGATAGCCGGTCCTGCGCCCAGCCCCGTCGACGACACCGGTGGTCGCGGTGGCGGCATCAGCCCCATCAACCTCCCTGGTATCGTGATCGATAACAAAGCGGCTCAGCTCACCGGCAAATGGGAGCCCGGCGCCAACCTCGAACACATCGGCCCTGATTACGTGTACGCCCGCGGCCCAGGTCATCGCGCCGTTTTCGCGTTCACCGTGCCGGCCGACGGGCGCTACGAAGTCCGCTTCGCCACCGCCCCGCACGAAAACCGCGCGAGCAATACCGCTGTCGTTGTCCGACATGCCGATGGCACGACGCCGGCGAGCCTTAACCAACGCCAACCCGCCCCCATCGGCGGCCGCTGGATTTCGCTCGGCTTTTTTAATTTCAAAGCCGGTCAACCCGCCGCGGTCGAAGTCGATGCCGCGGGTGCCGACGGTAACGTCCACCTCGACGCCGTGCAAATACTGCCCGCTAAGTAAGGCGCGGCGAGGGCCGCCTTAAGGTCTGGCTGTAGTGGCGCTGCGGATTGCGCCACGCAGCACTACAAGTTTTCCGTTTTTTATCTCGGCCTCAAATAAACCGGCGCTGGCCTCGGGCTCCACGTGGAACCCGCCGCATTGCAGCACGGTCCCGCCACTCATAAATAGATACTCGATGTGGCCAGCGGCATCGCGGCGGAGGAGGCATAATGAGCTGTCCGTGGTGACGGCCCAATCCGGTTGCACGAGTTTGCTGGCATGAGCTGAGTTCGTCGCGGGCGCGGCCATGATCAGGTCCATTTTTCCGTCAGCATGTTTTACGCGGACGGCAATATGTGAGTCGTCAGCCACCGCGCCGGAGGGCATCTGTAAATCTAGGCGGGTGATCGCTCCGAGCTTTGTTTCTCCAGCGTAAGGTTCGAGCACCGCGACGAAGGTCGATTGCAATGGCGCGGTTGTGGGAGCCGTTCGACGGATCAAAAGACTGGGGACCCAAGCTTCTTGGCTGACGCCCTTTTCAGGATACATGAGCCAGCTTTCGGCTAAAGAGGCATGAGCGCCGCGCGTGAGATCGGTGGTGCGCAGGTGAACGGTTTGACCGGCTGGCAGGTAGCCGTAGCGATCTTCAGCTTTCCAATCTAAGTGCCAGCCCGGAGTGGCGGGTCCGCCGCGAAAGTTACGCATCTGGACGTTGTGGCCGAAGTCGGCGACGGGTGCTAGATTCAGGCCGGTGGCGCTGGCGGCACCAAAATAGCCATGGAGAAATCGGGTGTGTTCTTGCCCGCCGGCGACGCGAAAGATATCCAACACATAGCTGTCGGCGGGTGAAATATCGATTAACACAAGGGAGCGCTCATAGGTTTTCAGTTCGGAGGTTTGCACCAGTGCGGGCCCCGCCGCCCGGACCCACTGGGTGTGCTGGCCGTCGGCCCAAGCCGTGATTTTTCCGATCACTTGTTTTTTTCGCGGCTCGAGTTGGAGGCTTAAGGGATCGGTCTCGGGTTGACCGAAGTCGGCGAGTTGATTTTTGCCGTCAACGACGACGGTGTTGTGCGCCGCGGTCATTTTATACCAGTTGGCTCGCGGGGAATGCCAACCGCCAAACTGAACGGGCGGATAACCAAAACCGGAGAGTAATTCCAAACCGTGCGCGTAGAGGCCCACGTTCATTCCGTCGCCGCGGCCGTGGTTGCCGCCGATGTCGTAATCAAGCCATACGCCGCGCTCTCGGTCTCCGGATCCAGAACGTAAAATGGCCAGACCCCATTCGCTTTTATTAACGGAGACCGGATGTAAGGTTGCGCCTTTTTGCTCTATGACTCGGGTTACCATCGCTTGAAACGCCGGCGAATCTTGATGCAAAAGATCGTAGGGCAGATCTGTTACGCTCCGTTGGTTGGCGCGGTAGAGCAGTTGCACATAAGTCGGATCACCGGTGATTTTATAAAGTTTTCCAAACAACGTAAAATCGGAGACGAAGGGAATCCCGCCCAGCGCTGGATCGAAGGCAAAGCGGCTGAATGCGGCCCCGGCATACATCGGGTCCTTCACGCCGAAGGCTCCGGCGTCACCGATTTTCGGGTAGTAGCTCTCGCCTAGCCACGTATCGACGTGGAAAAGAAACAGCTGTTTTACGCTAGGCACACGCTCGACCAGCGTCGCGAGTAAGTCGGGCGCCAGACGATCGAATAGTGCGAGGACGTTGGCCATACTACGCGGCGCAAAGGTGCTGTACGCGCCGAGGCCTTTTTCTCCACTCAAGCCATCGACGGCGGTGGCGCGCGCCAGCGTGGTTTGGAGGGCGTCGAGTAGGGCGGGGCGATTGCGTGGCCAGTCTAACACCGCTTGATTGATGAGCAGCGTCGTATCCGTGTTCGGGAAATTGCTAAAAATCTTCTCCGGTTGGCGTAAGGCGTGGCGCAAGATGCCGTCCTCAATGTTGCGCTGAATATCGGCCATCGATTTTTTGGGGTTCGCCAAAAGATAGGTCGCGGCCTTCGCCGCTAAAAAGTCTACCGCTGCGCGGTCTTCGGCGAGCGCCGGGAAAATCATGTCGTAGGCCAGCGCGAGCTCCATCGTCTCGCGGCATGCGTCATGCCAGACGGTGACCAGACCGGCACCAACGATGGGATCCGCTTTCTCATACGAGATGCCTTGGGTCAAAAAATCGAAGCTCGGATAAAGATCGGCCACGCGGTCCAACAAAATGACCGCCTTGTGCGCGTAGCGGGGTTCGCCTGTTAGCACGTAGCTCATCGCGAGCGTACGGATCCCTGCCATCACGACCTGTTTCCACTGACCGTAGATCAAATAGGCGCTAATGAAATGCCAGCGATGAATCCCATCATAGTAGCCCGTGCCATCGTCCACTCCGAACTGGCGTAGCGGATCCTCTGCACCCGGGTGCTCGGCGTTGAAAAGAAGCGTGCGATCCGCCCGCTCCGGCGCAAAGACGCCGTGCGCATCAAGTCCCGAACGATAAAATCGAGCGAAGTCATTTTTGGGAAACATCTCGTGGCAATGCGGGCAAGCCGCCTTCCACGGCTGACGCAACCCGTCGATTTTCCAGCCATACATCGGCACATCTTTCCGGCAGGAGGGGCAAAAACCGTTGGACCACACCATCCACGAACGTCGAAGGGTAGCTCCAAACATCGCCGACCAAAGTTCATCATCCGATTTTTCCAACCAGACCTGGGCGGCCTCCAGGCACGCGCGAGCCTGGGCCTGGGCCGCGGGATTACGCTTCAGATTGGCCTGCAAAACATCGGTCGTCTCCTTGAAAAAAAATACGGATTGCCGTTTGGTTTCACCGCTCGCTTCCAACTTTACAGGTGCAGCCCAACTCACCCCCATAGCCAACATTGCCGAACACCAGACCAGTTTCAGGGTGTAAAACATGCTGAGAGCTTTTAGGGCCGAATTAAGAATGAGGAGGAAATTCTAGCTTAGCTCGGTCATTTTTAATGAACGATCACTCGTGATTTTCGCCGGCGCCGCTACATACAACGAAGAGTTGGGATCGGTTCAAAGGGCTCGCCAAAATCGTGGTATCCGCAAATGACTTAGCGTCCCGCTTCGGCATCATCCGCAGCGATACCCGTCGTTGAAAATCTTCCTTATCCAGCTCTACCGTTTCGCTGTCGTCGTCGTGATTGCGTGGTTAATCCGTGACGTCGCTGTACGTCAGCGCGTGCAGGGCGATTCCCCAGTCGTCGCGGCCGAAATCGTTTCGTTGCTACCGGAGGCGTTTACTTTGCGTCCGGATGATTCGGCGCGGGACGGACTTTTTGTGCTCGATCGCGCGGGCCGCGAACTCGGCTACGTGGTGCGTACTCAACCGGCGTGTCGTGATATCATCGGCTACGCTGGCACCACCGATGCGCTCGTCGTGCTCGACCGTGATTGGAAAATTCTCGGGTTAAAAATTCACGCCTCCGAAGACACCACCAGTTACATCAACGACATCGTCCTCGATCGGCGCTTTTTGAAAAAGTGGAACGGCCTCACTTGGGACGCCGCCGCGGCACTTGATTTGAAAGCGGCTGGCATCGAGGGCGTTTCGGGCGCGACCATGACGAGCATGGCCATCGCCCAAAGCGTCAAAGCGCGGCTTCAACTCAGCCGCGACCAACTCGCCGCACGCGTGCCGTTGCGCTTGGCCGCGCGCGATGTCGCGCTGCTCGTGGTGCTCACCGCCGCGGGCATTATGGCCTTCGGTCGCGCGCAGTGGCGGCAACGTTGCAAAAGACCTTACCAAATCGCACTGCTTGTTTATGTGGGTTTTATCGCGGGCGATCTCATCGCGCAGAAGCTGATCGTGGGTTGGGCGCGCGGCGGCGTGCCGTGGACGAGCGCGCCCGGTTTGGTGTTGCTCGCGGCGGCGGCACTCGTCGTACCGTGGGCGACGGGGAAACCTTTTTACTGTCACCACATTTGTCCGCATGGCGCCGCGCAGGAACTTATCAGCCAAATCCGGCCTAAGCGTTTTCAAGTCACGCTCTCGGCTGACGTGATCCGCGGTTTAGAAATTTTGCCGGGCGCGTTGCTCGTTTTTTCGTTGGTCGTCGCCCTGCTCGCGTTGCCGTTTGATCTCGCCGGACTCGAACCGTTTGCGGCCTACGTGATCCGCTCCGCCGGGATCGCGACGCTCGTGGTTGCAGGAGTTGGATTGGCCGCGGCGTTTTTCGTGCCGCAGGCTTATTGCCGGTTTGGTTGTCCTACGGGCGCGTTGCTCAATTTTGTCCGTGCGCGTGGCGAGACGGATTCATTTTCGCGGCGCGATGCTGTGGCGCTGGGATTGGTCGCGCTGGCGGTTGGATTGAACGTCAATCAGCTCGTGGTGCTGCGCTGGATACAAGGTGGCGCATGAAATCGGGGTGGAGATTTTTTTTGGTGTTAGGATTTTTTACGGCGCCGTTCTTGGCGGCGGAGCCCGTGGTTCTGAGCGGTCGAGCGATGGGCACGACGTGGACGGTAAAATTTTTTCAACCCGCGCCGCCGATCAATCCGGCCACGCTGCACGCGCGCGTCTTGGAAAAACTCGAGCAACTGGAGCAGCAATTTTCCACGTATCGGCCTACGTCGGAACTTTCGCGTTTTAACGAGGCGAGGCGTACGGAGTGGATCGCAGTTTCACCTGAAATCGCGCGCGTCGCGGCGGCAGCCCAAGCGTGGAGTCGGCGCACCGGGGGCGCGTTCGACGTGACGGTGGCGCCGTTGGTGCAGCTCTGGGGTTTTGGGGCACAGCGCCGAGCGGCACCGCCGACGGCCCAAGAAATCACGACCGCGCGGGCGCGCGTGGACTGGCGTCGGCTCGAAGTGCGTTCGGTGCCGCCGGCGCTGCGTAAAACGTCGCCGGATCTCGCGGTGGATTTTTCGTCGATGGCCAAAGGTTTCGCGGTGGATGAACTCGCCGAACAGCTCCTCGCGCTCGGCGCGGCTGAGGGTTGGGTGCAGATCGGCGGAGATATTAAAACGGTGGGCGCGCGTGGCTGCCGCGCCGGGATTGCTTCGCCGGGAGCGTCGGGGTCAGAGCCGACCGCGACGGCACAGACGCTCGAATTGGTCGGGCGCGCGCTTTCGACCTCGGGCGATGCGAATAATTTTTTCCAGTACGAAGGGCGACGTTACGGGCACATCATCGATCCGCGTACGGGCGAGCCGGTGCGTGGTGAAGTGGCGGCGGTCAGTGTGCTGGATGCGTCGTGCGCGGCTTCGAGCGCGCGGGCGACGGCGCTGTTTGTGCTCGGCGCGGAGCAGGGGTTTGCTTTCGCGGTGCGCGAGCGGATCGCCGCGCTGTTTATCGTGCGTTCGGGCGAAAATTTTACGCTCAAGCCGACGCCGGCGTGGCCTCAAGGCCCGGCTTCGGGTGTGCGCTGAGATTTGGCGTTGGGCTCGGTGAGCTCGCTCACGGACGTGGTGCGCCAGTTGAGCGTGATGGAGAGAATGCGAAAAACAAACGTGAGACCAATGGCGCCCACGGCCGCGTGCGTGGGCGTGAGTTGGAGTTGGGTGACGAAAAATACGAACAGCACGGAGCCGGCGAGGGCGGCGAGGGCGTAGAATTGACCGGGTTTGAAAACGAGTGGTTCTTCGCGCGTGATGAGATCGCGAAGCAGGCCGCCGCCGGCGGCGTTGATTACGCCGACGAAGACAGCCGCCGGAATGGCGAGGCCAGCGAATAGGGCTTTTTGCGTGCCAAACGCGGCGTAGGCGCCGAGGCCGAGCGCGTCGATGACAGCGATAGCGCGGCGGAAGTGTTTGATGCGTCGGCCAAAAATCGCGCACACGACGGTCGCAGCGATGATGACCTCGATGTAGCGTGCATCGGTGAGGAGCGGGGTCGGGGTGGTGGCGGGGATAAACACCCCGTCGCGAATGAGCCCGCCGCCGATGCTGGAGACGAGCGCGAGGAAGAACACGCCGACGATATCGTAGCCGCGTTTGAGCCCAGCCAGCGCGCCGGTGAGGGCGAAGGCGAAGGTCGCGCCGAGATCGAAAATAACAGGAAGTTGAAACGTGGCGGCTGGCACGAGTCGGACTATGGTGCCGCGCTTTCAGCACGCAAGACGCTGCGAAATTTTCTCTGAGTGGCCCGTGCGATTTACCTCCTCATGCGGGCGCTTTCGGACACCGTGGGGGAAACATGGCTCTCATCGGTAAACGCAATTTGCTCCCGTTCGTCCGCGAAGCGACCCCGGGGTTTTATCTCAACGGCGGCACTCACGGCGAAATCTTGCTGCCCGGTCGCCAACTCAAAAAACGTCCAGCGGTCGGCGAGCTCGTTGATGTGTTTGTTTATCGCGACTCCGAGGATCGGCTCGTGGCGACTTCGGCCGCGCCGTACGCGATGGTCGGAGAATTCGCCTACTTGCGCGTCGTGAGCGTTAATCCGCGGATCGGGGTGTTTCTCGATTGGGGGCTGGAAAAAGATCTGTTGTTGCCGATCCGCGAGCAGACGGTGCCGTTGCACGAGGGCGCGTGGTTGGTCGTGCACGTCGCGCTTGATGTGAAGACGGAGCGGATCATCGCGAGCGCGCGTTTAAATCGTTATCTCAATCTCACGCCGGCGCGGTTTGTCGCCGGGCAACCGGTGCAACTGCTCGTCACCGGCGAGTCGCCGCTGGGTTACAACGCGATCATCAACCACACGCATCGCGGGCTGTTTTATTTCAGCGATCTGACTGGCGCGCTGGCGACCGGTCAGGCGCTCGATGGGTTTATCAAAGCAGTGCGGCTCGACGAAAAAATTGATCTCACGCTGAATGGCCCGCGCGTGGGTTATCAAAAAATCGCTCCGCTCACGGAAAAAATCATGGACGCGCTCAAGGCGAGTCCGGCGGGCCGGCTGGCGCTCCACGATGGAAGTCCGCCGGAGGAAATTCGCTCCACGTTTGAGGTGAGCAAAAAGGCGTTTAAGCAGGCGATCGGTGTGCTGTTTAAAGCGAAGCAGATCGTGATCGAAAAAACGGGCATTCGGCTGCCGTAAATGACGCCACTGTGTCGGCGCTGGCGACGGGTGCGCGCTCAGTAGGTGAAGAAAAATTCCTGCAAGGCGCGCGGGTCGCGCGTGCGCGTGAGGCCGAGCATGAGTAAGATGCGCGCTTTTTGGGGATTGAGTTCGTCGGCGACGACGAAGCCGAGGCGGTCGTCGTCGATCTCGATGTTACGCTCGACCACGCCGCCGCCGGTGCGCGAGCTGCGCACGATGGCGACGCCTTTTTTCGCGGCGGCGGCGCAGGCGGCGAGCGCGGGCGCGCCGAGGTTGCCGTCGCCGACGCCGGCGATCACGAGGCCGCGCGCCCCGGCGGCGACGGCGGCGTCGATGAGCGCGCGGTCCATGCCGGCGTGGGCGAAGATGAGGTCGACGCGCGGGAGCGCGGCGCGGGCTGGTAGAATAAATTCGCTGGCGACGGTATGGCGACGAACGGGCGGGGCGTAAAAGTGGGGGCGCCCGGCGTTGACGAGGCCGGCGAGGCCGCGTTGGCCGCTGTGGAAAGTGCCGAGTTGGGTGGTGTTAGTCTTGGCGACTTCGCGGGCGCAGTGGATTTCGTCGTTGGCGACGATGAGCACGCCGCGGCCGCAGGCGGCGGGCGCGGCGGCGACGGCGATCGCGTTGAACAGATTCATCGGGCCATCAGCGCTCATGGCGGTGGCGGGGCGCATGGCGCCGACCAGGACGATCGGTTTCGCGGAGCGGACGATGAGGTTTAGAAAGTAGCCGGTTTCCTCCATCGTATCGGTGCCGTGGGTGATGACGACGCCGGCGATGGTGGGATCGTCGAGGGCGGCTTGCGCGCGGGCGGCGAGTTTGCGCCAGACCGCTTCGCTCATGTCTTGGCTGCCGAGTTTGGCGACTTGCTCGACTTCGAGGCGGGCGAGGGTGGCGAGTTGGGGGACGGCGGCGACGAGGGCTTGGATGGAAAGCGCGGCGGCGCGGTAGCCGCGGCCGGTGGTCTGAGCGCCCGCGATGGTGCCGCCGGTGGCGAGGAGTCGGATGCGGGGGAGGGGCGCGGCGGCGGGCGGCATGGGGAGTGAACGGGCGGTCAACTACGGCTGGGCGCCGGCGTTAATCCAGTCGGCGATGAGTTTGATTTCGGCGGCGTTGAGGGCGGGTTTGCCGTCGGTGGGCATGAACTCTTCGTCGTCGGTGGGCAGGGTGATGCGGCGGTAGAGGTCGCTCTTTTCGAGGGAACCTGCGACGACGGGCGGGCCGCTGTCGCCGCCTTGCATGAGGAGCGCGTAGGTGTCCATCCGGAGGTTGCCCTTGTGCTTGGAGGGCTTGTGGCAAGCGACGCAGTTTTTCTCAAAGATCGGTGCGATCTGGGTGACAAAGAGCGAGGTGCCGGTAGTCTTGGCGGCGGGCGGCGGCGTGAGGGGCACGCCGAGAAATTTACGCAGACTGGCCGGCATGTGCTTGGTGAGGTAGTCGTCACCGTGTGTGATGATGCTGCCTTGGTGACTCGTCCACGCCATCGCTCCGACGGTCGCAAACAGTAGTGGAATATACCCGAGGCGGATAAGGACTAAACCCTCGCGTGATTTATAAACCTGGCGAAACGCGACCAACATGAGGCACGCGCCACTCGTGGCGATGCCGCCCCAAAGGTGGTTCATGACGGTCTCGCCTTGATAGCCACCGCTCCACGCCAACAACCAGCCCGCTATGGTGGCGACGAGCACGCCGATGGTGGCCAGACCGAGAACAAAGCCGGCGGATTTTTGTAAATGTGACCAAATCGAGACCAGCCCCAGCACTTCAAACAAAGGGACGAGTACGAGCAACCCGATGGGCAGGTGCACGATGGCGGGATGGAGCCGGCCAAAGAACTGCGCGATGGAGGCGCGCTCCACGCCATCGGGCGGCAGCACAAACGGCAGGGCGGCGAGTCCGCCGATGAGGATGAGGCCGCAGATATAAGGCGTCAGGCTGCGGGGTTGGTTTTCTTCGGACATGGTGGCAGTTAAGGGTTCACCGAGGTTCGGGATTGAAATAGGGGTAAATTCTCCGCGCAATCGAGTTTCTTGTCCAACCCCGACGATACTGTTTTTTGGCGCTACTTGGCCCTGCTGACGTGCACGGCGGCACTGTCGTTGCGCGCGCAGACGCCTCCGGCTGCGGCGGTCCCACCTGCTACGGCGACGTCAGCGGCCGCGACCGAGACGGCGCGTCCGTTGGGGGCGCTGATTCCGTTACCTTTACCGGGTGGACCGCCGGCCGCCGATCAGCCGATCCAACTCGGAGCCCTGCGTGTAGCTGGGGATGTGTTTGACGATACCATGGACCCCACCGGCATGGATGCACCCGAGGCCGAGCGCTCGGAGTCACCTTTTTCAAACGACCTGATCATGGCGGAGACGGTCGATGATAACCTCCTCGACGACATCGGTACGGAGCTGGCGGCGATTAATTCGGTGCCTGCGATGGACGCGGCCGCGGGGGTGAATCGCGTTAACTTGAAGGGCTTCCCCACACCGCGCCAGCGCAACGGTTTCACCCAGATCGGCATGCCCGAGATCCTAAACACCAGCGGTTCGGAATCGATCATGGGCCCGCTCACCCCGGTCGTAGGCCGCGCCGCACCCGGCGGCATTCAAAACACGCTCACCGCGCGGCCCCGCGGTCGGAAGTATTCACGATTTGATTTCGCGATGACGAGCCGCGCCACTCAAAGTGCCAGCTTAGATTACAGCGGGCAACTCGTCCCGAAACGCTCCTGGGATCGCGTCGCGCTGGCGTGGGATCAAAAAAGTGGGCCCGAGCCCTACACGTACAGCCGGCACCGCGCTTATGATGCCGCCGTCATCTGGAAGTTTAACCGCGCGTGGAGCTCGATGCTCCAATTCGATTACGACGAACGCGCCAGTAACGCCTCCTCCGGCATCCTTGAATATCGGCCCACGGCTTCCGCCAAAATCGTCGAGCCCTACCGGCCTCTCGCCTATTTCAATCTTTACGGCCCCAACGCCGGTTTCCGCAAACGCACCGCCAGCATGGTCATCCAGATCGAGGGCCAACTCGCGCGTAACGTGAGCGTGCGCGCGAGCCTTCAAGCCCTGCAACGCAGTCTCGATCAAGATTCGTGGACCTCCGGTCAGTACTTGCTCGATACGAAAAAAATCGGTGGCACGCGCGAGCCCCAACACACCGAGCAACCTTTCAGCGGCTGGACGGGGCAAGTCGATGTGACCACGCGTTACCATTTCTGGCGCGCCGACCACAAGATCACCCTCGCGATGGACAGCACGCAGACGGATTACGAACGCGTCCAACGCGCCTTGACCACGGCCGACCGCGCTGCGCAACCGCTCGACATCCGCGTCTTCGATCCCGCCGCGCCCAACTACGACCGCCCGGCGTATTCGACCGCCCGTTATTCTCGTTTCATCACCAACCGCGCCGAGCTCAACACGTACTCAGGAATTTTTCTCAGCGATCGCACGGCCTTCATGAAAGGCCGCCTCGTGATGACTGCCGGCGTGCGCAAAGATTTTGTCACCATCGACGTCACCGACCGCCGCGTCGGCGCCGCACTCCCGCACGTGCGTGACAAGACGAGTCAAATCTCCAGTCACCTCGGCGCTAACTACATCCTCGTGCCCGGCCGCATCCTCACGTTCGCCAACATGAGCACGGCGTTTGAGCCCTCCTCGCGCGTCGATGCACGCACCGGACGGGTGCAAGGCAACGAGACGACGCTCGGCTATGAACTCGGCGCTAAAGGCTTATTTTTTCAACGCCGCCTCGCGCTCATCGGCATGGGCTTCATGTATTTTAACCAAAATATCTCGCGGCGTAATCCCCGTTACGACGATCCGATCTTTGACGCCAATCAGACCCAACCGCAGCTTGTCGCCGCGGGCGAGGAACGTTTTACGGGAGGCGCGCTGGAAGGCCGTTTTAAAGTTTCTGAAGTCTGCTCCTTCAGCGGCCGGCTCACGTACAACCAGGCGCTCACGACACGTTCGCCGGATCTGCCCGAGGAGATCGGCCGGGCGCTGACGCGTTTCCCGCGACTCACCGGCAGCCTGAGTGGGCGCTACGCGTTTGGCACGGAAGGCAGGAAAGCGGGCCTGAGTATGGGTGGTGCGCTCACGCACGTGAGCAGCACGGTGGCAAGTTACGAGACGGCCACGCACGCGTATCAACAGTACCCGAGTTACACGTTGGCTAGTCTTAGTCTGAGTTACCGGATGAAACTAGGTAACTACAACCACGGCGTCACGGTGAGTGTGCGCAATGCGCTCGACCGCGACCTGCTCGCGCAGGTGGCCCGCGTCGGCGCCGGCCGCGAGTTCGCGCTCAATTACGGCGTGGGTTGGTGAGGGAGAGAAAGGCTCGTTTTCAGGTTCGGGGGTTTCTGCAAAAACATTTTTGCATAATCGGGTCCAAGGTGTCTGTGTGAGTTTTCTTTTATGCCTAAATCCCGATCTAAGTCTCCGGTGCGCGTGACCGTGCGTGGTATTGCCGATGCGGCGGGCGTGTCGATCGGCTCGGTTTCCTCGGTGTTAAATAATCGTCACGTCGAGCGACGGATTTCTCCGGCGACGGTCGAAAAAATCCGGGCGGCGGCGGCGGAGTTGGGTTATTTGCCAAACATCAGCGCGCGGCGGTTACGCAGTGGCGGATCGAGTAAAAACACGGTCGTGTTGGCGTTGATCACCAGTTTCGAGGCCCCGATACCGCTCGTTAAGCATTTCATCGCGGCCTTGCAGCGAGCAGTGGCGGCGGGGAGCGATCATTCGTTTTCGTTGTTGATCGAGATGTTTCCGGCGGGGCATCTGCGCGAGATGCCGGGTTTGCTCACGGGCGATCATTTTAACGCGGCGTTGATCATGAACACCACGGCGGCGGATGATGCGTTTCTCACGCGGGTGCACTTGCCCTATCCATCCGTTTTGGTGAATCGGGCGATTCCTGGGTATGCATCCGTGGTCGAAGCCGTCACGACGGGCGCGCGGCCGGCGGAGATCCTTTTTCGCAGCAAGCGGCGGCGGTTGGCGGTGTTGCACGGTAGTCCGTTGACGCAGAGCACGCGCGCGCGGGTGGATACGTTTATGCAGCGCTCGGCCCAGCTCACGGGGAGCGCTCCGGCCGAGATCGTCGCGGAGAATCTTTCGGAGACGGCGGGTTATGAGGCGTTGCAGGCTTTTCTTGAACGCGGGGGTAAATGCGACGGGTTGTACGCGGTATCGGATGCGTTGGCGTTGGGGGCTTATCGCGCGATTAAAGAGCGTGGTCTAACGATCCCCGGAGATA
>Ga0222712_10005274_pt1 | contig 13182 bp, 5 predicted proteins | sample C33_657DmetaG_FD_165043 | JGI IMG/M metagenome (GOLD analysis project Ga0222712, IMG submission 165043) | Estuarine water microbial communities from San Francisco Bay, California, United States - C33_657D | ecosystem: Environmental > Aquatic > Marine > Unclassified | place: USA: California...
GAATTGATGAATTCTTCCGTAACCTCAGGATAAACAAGGTGCCACAAAGTATTGAGTGACCATTGTGCCCCCCAATAAGAATCTGAATTGTACATCTTGTATTTGGGCTTCCCATCTGCTCCCAGTTGGATCTTGCGGGCCAGAGGAGATGCTCCTGTGTTGTCTATATATGATCCGCTCACATCGCTCACAATCCTTCTTCCTTGTAACGCATGAAACAAGTCTGTGTAAAAACGACGTTGCTCAATATTGGTACCTCCTTCCACTTCTATCCTTCCAAGCCAATTGTCCCACTCGTTTGCAGATTCATTCACTACCCTTGTGAAATCCCAATGGATTAACTCGGCTTTCAGGTTTTGATTTGCCTCTTCTATGCTCACATAAGAGATGGCAACTTTCATCATCCTTACATCGTTCTCATTGGTCTTGAATCGAACAAAAGCACCTGTACGTGGCCCTGAAATTTCTTTTGCAACATTGATGATGCATCCGTCTTTCCAGCCACCAAACTGCTCAAATGGCTTATCAAAATCAGCTACAAAATAAACTGTAATCGGCTTGGGTCTTCTTATGGTTGCTGCCATAATTACTTCGCCAACAATTTGCTTGTCAGAAATCTGGGTAACTTTTGCTTCTTGGGTTTCTGATGAGCCCAAAACAGTTGTAAAATCAAATTGAATGAAGCTTGAATCAGACTTTGGAAAAGTATACCGATGAAATCCAACCCTTGTTGTAGAGGTCATTTCAGCAGTAACGCCATAGGTATTCAGCTTGATCTTGTGGTAACCTGGCTTTGCAACCTCATTCTGATGGGAATAGGTTGAGCCATACACATCAGATCCCAAATGCCCTTTGAATTTTCCAGTAGTTGGTAATACTGGTATCCCTGAAAGCTCCCAACAATGTATATGACTGAAACACCTGATGGTATCCTCGTTGTATTTATAACCAGTATTCCAAACTCCTTTGAGGTTCATGTCAGGACTGAGATTGACCATCCCAAAGGGCCTAGTGGCTGAACTAAAATAGAAAAATCTCGAGTTGGCTGCATCAACCATCACCTCAACTAGATCCGACTTTCTCGTTTTGACCACAGGCTTTTGTGCATGGGTTATGCTACTGATCATTGAAAGAAGCAGGATAGAATACAAGTAAGATTTCATCGACATGTGCATCGCAATTGTAGTTGAGTAGGGCAAAAAATAATACAAAGAAAAAATGCCAGGCATCCATCAATGATGAACCCTGGCATTTTATAATCAATATTGAATATTAATATCCAGGATTCTGTTCAATCCTAGGATTAGAGTTATCAAGCATTCCCTGTGGAATTGGTCTCAACAAATGCTTGGCAGCAATTTGAGCAACACCAGCACGACCCCAAGAGGTCCATCCATTGAACTTTGTTGCACGCTCAATGAGTTTTCCAGTGCGCTTCAATTGATACCAACGTTCGTTACCCTCTCCAAGAAATTCACGGCCATATTCATCCAAGATCATGTCAATGTTGATAGTAGCAGGTGTTGCACGGTAAGAGGTTATATTTGTCAATGGATCCAATACATTTCCAGGATTGGTTGCACGGTTGGGAGATCTGCCGGCATTCGTGCCCAAGGCCCTGTCCAAAACCCTGTTATAATACACATCAGCAGTTCCCAATCTGGCACCTGTAGCACCCTTGACAATGGCCTCAGCAGCCATCAGATACAATTCAGCAGAACGGAAAAGGGGATCATTGAATGTTGAGAAGCCATCCCCATACGTGATACCAGGCTGCCAGAATTTCCAGAACATAGGACCACCCCATCCCATTGCATCATTGATTTGTTGTGTTGGTGAGGTGATTTTACCCAACCAAAAGAGATCAACAACATTTTGTACTGCATATTTTTTCTTTCCCCCAGGGATATTTACACCAAGCTGGGCAACATTGTTCATGGGTACATTCCAAGGCAGGACAATTGCTGTGGTATCACTGATGGCGAAAGATTGCGTCAATGCTTGCGGATAGGGTTTGTTTGCAGACAATGAAACAGAACCCGCGATGGTAGCATACACTACACTGTTGAAAGTACCCTCATACCGAACATCCATTTGAGGATCAAACAACCTATAAGCGCCCCATGTAACATTATGATTAGGCAAAAACCTGTTGTAAGTAGCTGTCCGCGATTCTTGTGCTACACCATTGGGTCCACCACTGAACCTGCTATGTAGGTCATTTCCAATCGTTCCATTGGCCGTACTCAGGTTGGCATCCCCATTGTAAGCAGTACCGGTTCCATTGGCGTATTGTACAGCAAAAATAACTTCCTTGCTGGCATTGGCTACTGCAACAGAACTTGCAGCTGTAGCTGTTTCCTTCTTTGGATTCTTGTTATGAATAGGCCATAGATTATTCCAGTTGGTTTCCATTGGATACAAACCAGAGGCAATCAAATTATCACAAAGCACCAATGCGCTGGTGAAGTCTGCACTTGTTCCACCAAGAGAATTGTTGAAATTCCAGCCCCTCGTCAGGTATACACGGGCGAGCAAAAACTGCGCTGCACCCTTGGTAACTCTACCGGCATCTTTTTGTGTAACCGGTAATTTTGCAATGGCATCATTAAGATCAGCAATAATCTGCGTGTACACATCTTTTGCTGGAGTCTTTTTCACAACAAGGCTTCCTGATGTTGTTTCAGTAAGCGGCATGGGAATATCACCCCATTGTTGAACTGCCCAGAAAAAAGAAAGAGACCGAAGGAATTTTGCCTCCCCAATCCTTGCATTCTTTACAGAATCTACCATACCAGTCACAGCAGTAGCACGGGTAACAGCAGCATTGCACCTGTTGACTTCCCTGTAAAGCATGTCCCAAAGCGATTGGAGTTCTCCAAGAGATGAGTTGAGGCTGATGTCATATGAATCATAAGGGCTACCGGCTTGTGTGGTCAATGTTGGAAACAACAAAGTACCTCCCCATCCGTTTGCAGAAAAAAGATCAGTACCATTTAGGGTAGGTATACGCTGCTGTGTGATATCCCTCAACAATGGATAACATGCATTCACAAGGCTTTCATAACCTGTAGCAGTTGTATAAAAATTATCTGTTGTGCGGTTGGCTGGATTGTATTCATCAAGGAATGTCTTTTTACATCCGCCAGCAACCAATCCAAGAAGGACAAACGAGAAAATATAGCGTATCAAATTATTATTTTTCATGACTATTTTTTTAGGATTTATATTTAGAAACCAATGTTCAGACCGACAGCATACGTCAGGTTTGGTACATCGTCAATATAAGTATTTGAATTGTATTCAGGATCCATTCCATTGTATTTGGTCCAATAGTTAGGATTGATTACCTGCATATAAACCCTCATTCTTTCAATCTTCCGCTTGTCCAAAATATTCTTGGGAACGGTATATCCTACAGTAACATCAGACAATCTCACAAAACTTGCATCTTCATAACTTCTGGCACCGCGATAAGGCTGAGCTATGCCAGGGCCATAAAAATCATTGGTTGGATTGTTTTTGGTCCAATAATTCATGTAAATCTTGTTGTATCGGCCACCAGTGTATTCGCCCATGGTTCCATCCAACATACCGTTTTTGTACATGGTTCCATTTCTATAGTAGAAAAGGAAGGAAAGATCAAGGTTTTTATAACTGATCCTGTTGGTCATACCCATGGTAAAATTGGGAAGCTGCGTACCCAGCCACATCCTGTCATCCCTTCCTGTTGAATTGGAAATCACACCATCCTTGTTGGTATCGGTCACTTTTACAGATCCAGGGAACTGGCCATAAGATTTTGCAGCAACACTGTCAGCAAGCTGCCAGATTCCAGCAAATTGATAGTCATAATGAGACCTCACAGGTTTGCCAACAAACAAGCCACTTCCGATTACTGAAGTTACTCCATTGGCAAGTGCTTCGATCCGGTTGATATTTTTTGAAAAATTGATACTGGTATTCCAGGAGAAATTCTTTGTCTCAATATTTCTGGTGTTCAACATGATTTCAAGTCCTTTGTTGGAAACCTTACCCACATTGGTTACAACGGATGAAAATCCTGTTGAAGTAGGCAGTGTCTGATTGAGGATCAGGTCACGGGTATTTCTCTTATAGACTTCAACTGTTGTTGTAATCCTGTTGTCAAGGAATCCCATGTTCAATCCAAGATTCAGCTCCTGGCTTCTCTCCCATTTAAGGTCCTTGTTTCCAATAGCAGCCGGAGCAAATGCAGTAACTGCTGTGGCACCGAAACTGTAAGATGTGGTCAACAAACCAGATTGAGTACTGTATGCTGCAACATTGGAATTTCCCACTTCACCATAACTCACACGGAATTTAAGGTCAGAGAAAATGTTCAAGTTTTTGATGAAATTCTCATCACCAGCCTGCCATGCAAAAGCACCAGAAGGGAAAAATGCCCAACGATTCTCAGCAGCAAGTTGTGAAGCACCATCAGCTCTGCCGGTAAGGGTAAAGAGATATTTATCATTGAAGGTATAGTTCACCCTTCCCATATAAGACTCAAGGGAGTTTCTTGAGAATCCGCTGGTTGCAGTATTTGTTCCAGTTCCAAGGTTATACCAAAGCGACCCAAAAGGCAGGTTGGTTGATGCAATAGTATAAACTTCCGCATTGTTTTTGTAAGCACTTTGAAGGGCAGTAGCACTTAACTTGTGTTTACCTGTTGTCAAGTTATATGACAACTGGTTATCTATGGTATAAGTACCCCAGTTTCTTTGAGTGAAGTTGGCCCTTGGAGGGTTGGTCAACTGCGATTTTGACAAGGTATTCCTGAATTCACCATTGCGCTCATCAATTGTTGAGGCAGAAAGTGATGATTTGAAAGTAAGTCCTTTCAACAAAGTCAATTCGATGAATGCATTTCCCATTGGATTGGAAATGGTGGTGGTATTTTGGTAAATACTTGGATCAGCATCAATCAAAGGGTTAGGAACCTGGTTGTCTTTGATACCCATCCAAATGGAGAGGTCATTCCAAGGACCAATGGCCAAGTCATTTCCTTCGCTGGGATTGACGACATCCTTATAATAAATGACGCCAGTCGGTCTTGCTCTATATGCAGAGCGAAGAATTTCCAGTGAACCAGTAGGGTTTGTACTGTAGTTGATATAAGCAGTAATTCCAACCCTTAACCAGTTGTTCAATCTGCTGTCAACCGCTGCATTCAGTGTGTATTTTTTAAATGAAGTAGCGGCAATATTACCATCTTCCTGGATATATCCACCCGAAAAACGGTATGTAGTTCCTGCATTACCACCAGTCACAGCAACGGTTGTATTGGCAGTTGTGCTTGGTTTTGCTACAAGCTTTACCCAGTCTGTTGATTTTCCACTGTTGACCATGTTCATTTCACTGGCAGTCAGTGTATTGGCAGTACCGCCATTGAGTACCACATCTGTAACAGTAGCCTGATAGAACTGTTGTGCATTCAACAACTGGGGCAAGTGTGCTGGTTGCTTCTGCCCCAGATATGAATCGAATGTAACTTTTGGTTTGCCAGAAACTCCCTTTTTTGAAGTGACAATGATGACACCATTAGCACCCCTTGCTCCATAGATGGCTGTTGATGAGGCATCTTTTAAAATGTCAATAGATTGGATATCCTGTGGGTTGATATCACGCAATCTTGCGCCAATCACTCCATCAATAACCACCAAAGGTTCAGTCGCACCGGTGATGGTGTTTTGACCGCGGATGTCAATGGCGAATCCTTGACCTGGCTTGTTGCTTGTTTTGGTAATCACCACACCAGTAACCTGGCCTTGCAAGGCCTGTGTGGCATTGGCTGGATTCGCCCTCACAATATCACGGGGAGCAAGGGAGCCAACTGCTCCAGTAAGGTCTTTCTTTCTAACTGAACCATATCCCACAACAACCACATCTTCAAGTTGTTTGGAATCTGAGGTCAATTTGATGGAAAGATCCGTTTGGTTGGAAACAGTTATCTCTTGTGATCCAAATCCGATGGAATTGATAACAAGAATAGCTTTCCCAGAAGTTGGAACATCAATAGAGAACTTACCATCATTGTTGGAGGTAGTTCCTTTTGTGCTTCCTTTAATTGTAATGCTTGCGCCAGCAATAACAGCGCCGTTGTCACCCTGAACTGTTCCACTGATCTTGCGGGTTTGTGCAAAAGCAATGGTTGTAATGATTGTTAGGAGTGTGACTAAAAAAAGTCCTTTTCTCATGATGGCAGTTTTAATGAATAAGCGTTTTGATTATTTTCCCTTAGGGTGGAGAAAACAGTTAATGAATGTATAGAAATTCAATACTAAAACGTTTAATCTAATGAATTTTATACGAAAACGTTTTCGCAATGGTCAAAAGAAAACCCGTCTATCGACGGGCTTTCTTTTTAATAGCCTGGATTTTGTGTAAAGCCTGGATTTTTATTCACATCCAACTCAGTTTGTGGTATTGGCCACAAATAATGCCTGGGTTGAAACAATCTCGGATTGTCCATGATTTTGAAATTTCCAGTTGTATTCACCAGTGAATTGAACCCGGTATAATCAGGAGTTGAGTTTGCATCCAAGGTTGGTTTTGGAAGTGAATAATACAGTGCTCTGGTCATCGCTTTACCAAACAACACCCCATTCATGGCTTTCTCGCCAATTTTCCACCTGCGCATATCATACAATCTCAGTCCTTCTCCAGCCAGTTCTACCTTGCGCTCACGCCTGACGATTGCCCTTAACTCAGCCTGATTCGAAGTTTTGACAGAAGGATAAAGTGTTGTGGCAGTAGTAGCGACCCCGTATCCTCTGGCCCTCACCGAATTAATTGCATCGAGTACAGTAGCATCTATCTGGTTAAGTTCAATCTTCGCTTCAGCATATGTCAGTAAAACCTCGGCATAACGAATCAGCATGAAAGCCAGCTCTGATTGTGTGTTCAGCACCAGGTCTGCAGGATCAATGTACTTTTTTAATAACATCCCGGAAAAAGAGGAGAAGGCATTGGTAACTTCCGTATTTGAAATCTTGGCAATAGGCGCTGGAGAAAACCTTGTACATGTGGAACTGTCTGGATGAAATGTCATATTATACGTGATGCCCCCGGTACCAAACCAGGTATCACCATCCCCAAGAATAGTCTGACGCATGCGAGGGTCCCTGTTTCTGTAGATGTCTGCTGTATTATAGAGGTTGGATTTATCAATGGTCTGTCCATCTGTGCACTCATAGCTGTCTGCCAAACCGCGGGTTGGAATCAGCGTAGAAAATCCTCCGGCAAGCCTTGATTGATTGCCCTGAGAGTAAGCTGCTGTCCTGACAGTTTGCTTAAAATCAAAAGCGAAAATGGATTCCCGGGAGTTTTCGCCTGCATAGGTAAACAAGTTGCGGTAATTGGGGAAAAGGGAATGAAAATTTAAATCCATTACTGATTTTGAAGCTGCAGCGGCAATATCAAATTTATCATTATACAAGGCAAAACGGGCTTTTGCTGCAAAAGCAGCACCTTTAGAAGCACGACCCACATCAAGCCCGGTATATGAAACGGGTAATTTTGCTGCTGCATCATCCAACTCCTTGAATACAAAATCCAGTACTTGCGCTTTTGGTGTCCTTGCCACAAATGATTCTGAAGATGGCAATGTTTTCGTTATCAACGGAACATCGCCATACAACGAAATCAAACATCCGTAATAATAAGCTCTCAGAAACCTGGCCTCTCCTTCAATACGATTGTACAGGGTTGCTGATGTGACATCCTTGGCTTTGCTCATGTTCTCTAGTAGTGTATTGCATTTGGCAATTCCACTGTAATATGTTTGCCATATATTCCTGATGATACCAGTGTTAGGCGTATGCTGTCCAAGACCAATTGTTTGGGCATCATCTCCTGCCCTGAACCACATGATATCAGTGGTTGCATCGAGCATCATGTGAAATGGAAAATACTGTTGTTGAAAACTCAGATTGGCATACGCTGAATTGACAGCAAGTACCAACTCATCTCCGGATTTATAAAATGTACTGCTATTGGGAGAATCCTCCGGAAAACGATCGAGATAAGATTTCTTACAACCTGTCAACAAGAACAAGTTGATGGTAATAATTGATATGATTATTTTTTTCATGATGATCTGTTTATTCTATTTTAATTACTTCAGGCTAACCCTGACTCCGGCAACAAATGAAGCTACCTGTGGGTAGTTTGAAGGCCCTCCGAGTGGGGTTTCAGGGTCGTAGCCAGGAACCTTGTCCCAGGAAAAGACGTTCTGACCACTCAAATAAATCTTGAAAGTTGAAAATGGAGTCTTGTTCAATATTTTAGTTGGAATGGTATATCCGAGTGCTACTGTCTTCATCTTCAGGTATGATGCATCATCCACCCAGTACCCTGAATTTTGTTGATTGTTCTGCTGTGCAACAAAAAATCTTGGATAAGTAGCCTTTGCATTTTCAGCATCAGACTTTGTTGGACTCCAACGACCAAGATGAATATCCCTTACACTGCCGGCGTTATGAAACGCCCATGCACCATCAACATTCTGGTATCCATTCCATTTACCAACACCCTGAAAGAAAACAGTAAGATCAAAACCTTTGTAATCAAGAAAAAGATTAAGGCTGTAGGTATAACGAGGAATCCTGCTGCCAATGATTACCCTGTCATTGGCATCAATTACGCCGTCTTTATTTTGATCTACGTACTTGATATCTCCAGGTTTCAATGCGCCAAATTGCTTTGCATGACCGGTGATTTCCTCAGCGGTTTTGAACAAGCCTGCAGATTGATAACCAAAAATCGCCCCCATTTCCTGACCAACCTGGGTTATTTGAAACCCGCTGATATAGGGCCCGGTACCTTTAAGGTCTACTACCCTGTTCTTAACATCTGAAAGGACTCCTGTAATGCCAAAATTGAAATTCTTTCCGATTTTGTCATTGTAACGGATGTTTAAATCCCAACCCTTGTTATCAACCTTTCCGGCATTTTGTACAGCAGGACTTAATCCTGTAGTCAATGGGATAGGCAACGTAAGAAGGATATCGTCTGTCTTTTTGATATAGTAATCAAATTCAAGGTTAAGCTTGTTGTTCAGCACTGCTGCATCAAGCCCCAGGTTAAGGACACTGGTAGACTCCCATGTTATCTCCCTGTTTGCAGCAACCAACTGTGCGGCAGAACTTACAATGTTGCCATTGAATACTCCCTGACCAAGGCTAAGTGAAGAGAGGTAAGGATAGTTCCCGATATTCTGGTTTCCCAAAGCACCATAGGATGCTCGTATCTTCAACAGGGATACAAATTTCAAATCATCCATGAACTTTTCCTTGGAAATAATCCATCCGGCAGAGAAGGAAGGAAAATAACCATAGCGTTTAAAGTCTGAGGCAAACCTTGAGGATCCATCATACCTGGAATTGATTTCAAGTAAATATTTGTCCTTGGCCACAAAATTCATCCTTCCATAATAAGACCGAAGTGCCCAGGCATTTCCAAAGCCACCCAGGTTTTGATTCAAGGAAGGATATGCATTCAACTGAACCAAATCAGGGAAGAGGGTCAGTTCTCTGTATGCATTGAAGCCCTGTGACCTGCTATCGGTTTGTTCTGCACCAGCCAACACATTAAAGTCAAATAATTTGAAACTCTTGTTGTACGTTGCCTGGAACCGGAGATAATTTGTGAGGTTGTTGGACGTTGAGTTGGAAAGACTGCTCTTATTAGGACTGCTCAGGAACAATGCCTTTGAAACAAAATTGTAAAAGTCAATTTTCTTGGTATTGTTGATGGTGTAATCTGTAAAATACTTGGGAGCAAAATTGAAGTTCAGGTTTAATCCCTTGATTGGATTGTAGTTGGCCTGAAGATTCAATAGTGCATTGTTGGCCGTTGTTGTATTGACTCCCGAAGCCTGAGACCAGGCCAAAGGATTGCCACCCTCCCATCCTGGACCCCAGGTACCATCAGAGTACTTTGCTGCATAGATTGGCGGTACCCTGTACATCTGGTAAAACAAACTGCCATACCCAACAGCAGGTGTCTTAAACTCTTCCTGTCTGAGATTAATATCAAATTGAAAATTTAATTTTTCACTTGCCTTGTAATCAGCGTTCAACCTCAGGCTGTACCTTTTGAATCCAGAATTGGCAATGATACCATCCTGATCCATGTAGTTGACTGCCGCAAGAAGTTTCATTCTGTCTGTTCCACCATTCAAGGTAACATTGTGCTGCTGCTGCAGCCCCTTTGTAAATGTTACATTCTGCCAGTCAGTGTTAGGAAAAAGATCTGGATTCACCCTGTTGCTGTCTGCGTATGATTTGATGTAAGCATCTGTAAAACGAGGCGCAGCACCCTCATTGGTCAGTGCCTCATTGTATAATGTCATGAAATCCTGTGCGCCAAGATATTTCGGCCTATCAACAGGTCTTTGATATCCATAAAAAGCATCATAATCAACCTTCATTTTCCCAGACTTTCCTCTTTTGGATGTGATCAAGATTACACCTCCTGCAGCCCTTGATCCATAAATGGAAGCTGATGCAGCGTCTTTAAGAACGGAAATTGTTTCGATGTTATTGGGATCCACATCACCAAATGAAGCTACTACCCCATCAATCAGGATCAGCGGTTCGTTATTTCCCAAAGTACCCAATCCACGGATGCGTATCTGTGCCTCTGACCCTGGTACGCCATTGAACTGAGAAACAGTTACACCAGGAAGAGCGCCTTGAAGTGCTACGGTTGTGTTGAATACTGGTCTTTTGACAAGTTCTTGTCCACTGACAACCGAAACAGCACCAGTAAGGTTGACTTTTTTCTGCTTGCTGTAACCAATAACTACCACCTGTTCCAAGTCTGCGTTCTGAGCCTTTAAAACCAGATTGATGGCAGTACCATTGTTAATAGTTTCCATAGAAACATAACCAACAGCTGTGACAAAAAGTACATCACCTTTTGAGGCATTGATTTCAAAAGAACCTGATGCATCAGAAACAACTCCGACGGAGGAGCCTTTGATGGTAATAGAAGCTGATTCAATGGGTTTCCCATCCTCAGACTTGACACTACCCTTCAAAGGAGTAGTTTGGGAATAAGCATTTTGCGAACCCAGAAAAAGGGTAAGACAAAACAGCATGATTGTTGCAATTTTCATTTTTTTCATAAAGCAATGGTTGTTTTGTAAATGGATAATTATTGAGACAGCTATCTCAATAAAATATTCATTTCTAATTTAAAGATAATTTAGAAACAAACAATGGCGGACGTAATGCAATGCATGCAATTGTATATCGAAACCGGTTTCGCAAACGTTTTCGAGAGATACAATTATTTATCCTGGATTGAATGAATTGAGACCAACAAAATTTTGTACCTCACTTTCTCAATCCTGATGAAACACCTCTTCCATTGAAGACCAAATCTTGTGTTTGGTAAGGGCTTCTTTGAGGGGGACTTGGCAGGGATCTGTTTCTTTCCACCACTTTTGCGTCATGGAATCAGCTGCCATTTTTTTTATGTCTGCATCAAAATCTGAACCAGTGTATTCGAAGTAACTGAAGAGGAAGTATTGATTTTCTATCTTTTGAAGATATATAGAATAGTTGCGGATGTTGCATTCACTGATGCGCTTTTGCACTTCAGGCCATGGTGATGCATGCAGTTTTTTATATTGTGCAATCTTTTCCGGTTTCAAACCTGTTACCATGCCATATCTCAATGGGGCGGAAGTTTTCTGAACAGGTTTATCAAATACTTTGATTTCCTGGTTGTTGCAGGATAAAAGCAAACACAAAAACAGTGTTGAACAGATCAATTTCATCATCAAGCGTTTAAGAAATGGTTATTTAAATATCCAGTACAATACGGTCATCACAAGCAAAAGCAGCACAGACAGGAACTTGTAATTGCCGATTCCTCTCCATCCTTTAGCGGACAAGGGTTCCAGGGGGGACTTCCAAAAAAGAACAGCACTGCTTTCTGTATGTTGAACCGGAAAGACATAAGTCAAGATCACCTGAAGTGCCACACAGCTACAGAACAAATAAAAAGCCATCATCATGAATGGGATGTCGCCAATGATGCTTGTGGGATATGTTTTGTTGATAACAAAAACAACTGCACCAAGCAAGGAACCCAACCAGAGTGTGTATTGAGCACTTTTTGCTGAAGCTTTTTTCCAAAATATCCCGAGCAGGAAAACAGTAGTGATGGGCGGAGCAATATGGGCAATGATGTCATTGATACCGCTGAACAGACTTTCATACCTGTTGAGCAGCGGAAGCAATCCAATAGAGGCCACCAAGGCAACACCAGCTGAAATCCTTCCAATCCTGACCAGTTGTTGATCACCGGCCTCTGGCTTGAACCTTTTGTACAAATCATAACTGAACAAGGTGGCAATTGAATTCAAAGCCCCAGATATCTGGCTCATCAATCCAGACAACAATGCAGCGGCCAGTACGCCCACCAATCCTTTGGGTACCAACTGTGTGATCATCAGTGTATAGACAGCCTTTGAATCTGTAACAGTTTTTCCATCACTGCCAATTGATTGTATCGAACTAACATCAAACATTCCTTTTTTTGCCAGCACATAGGCCATCAAACCTGGCAAAACAAAAATGAATACAGGCAGTATTTTAATGAAACCACAAAACAAGGATCCCAGTCTGGCATGGTTTTCATCTTTTGCACCCAGGACCCTTTGTACGATTGTTTGGTCAGCACACCAATACCAAATCCCCAACACCGGATAGCCCAGGAAAATAGCATACCAAGGCATTCCTCCTGGATCATCAGCAGGCTTCAACATGGACAATTTATCCAATTCACCTGTTGATTGCAGTGTGCTGGTAATTTCACCCCAGCCACCTACTTTGTTGTAACAAACAACCGTAATGACAATTGCTCCTGTTAACAATACAATGGTTTGAATCGACTCTGTAACAACAACAGCCCTCAGCCCACCAATGATGGTATAAAGACCTGTAAAAAATGCAATCACAATCACACTGGTATACATGTCAACACCAAACAAGGTCTTCAACACAATACCTCCAGCGAGAAATGAAAAAGCAATATGGATCACAACAGCAGAAACAATCGAAATCACGGCCAACCAATCCCTACAGGCCCTGTTGTATCTTTTTTCCAAAAAATCAGGCAAGGTTGCAACTTTGGAGCGAATATAAA
>Ga0222712_10005275_pt1 | contig 13179 bp, 16 predicted proteins | sample C33_657DmetaG_FD_165043 | JGI IMG/M metagenome (GOLD analysis project Ga0222712, IMG submission 165043) | Estuarine water microbial communities from San Francisco Bay, California, United States - C33_657D | ecosystem: Environmental > Aquatic > Marine > Unclassified | place: USA: California...
CAATGGAAGAGCCAAATATTCAAAAAATTAAAGTAAGAGGAGATGATGAGTTACGTGGTTATATGGCTGGTATTCGTGATCCATTTAGTGGACGCCGAGGTGGCATAATGCAATTGATGGAAGACTCTGCAACTATGACTGCCATGTGTGGTACTGGTGCAATGGTTAAAGATCCTTCAAGAACTGCAACATTGAAACCGTCATTGTTAGACTAAATTATATAGGCTTTTAGGGATGTGCCATAAACATCCCTTATTTTTAAATTTAATTGGGAGAAATAATGGGAGAAAAATTAAAAGAAAAAGAAAGTACTTTTACTTTACCTGAAAAAACGGTAACAATAAAGTATATTAATAGAAAAAAAGGAATGGCTTCTAATGTTGGTGATGACCACGTTATTTCAGGAGGCATGTTGTCAGGATCAGTTAAAAGGTTTCAAGTACCATTGTTAAGAAATGGATCACTTAAAAATGTTTTAACAAATGATGAAAAAGAAGTTTTAGAATCACAAACTGGATTGAATTTGTCAATCTATGGTGAGTTTTGGACTAATCATTTTGTTGCCTTATTTAAAGACGATAATAGACTAGATCTAAGTAATCCTATGGATTATATCTCATATAAAATTTTAATGTCTTTAAAGGATGATATTGCACCTTCTTGGGGTGAAAGAAACCTTAAACAAACTTATCAGTTTGTTATTACTTCATCTGATGAAGAATTGACTGAAAAGAAACAAGGTCTTGATAACAAGAAAGAAGCGTTCAAATTATATGGTAAGATTGAGGATGATAAAGAAAAGCTAATTGGTATCTTAAAATTATTAACTAACAAACCTATTTCCAAAGATGCAACTTTGAAATGGTTACAAAGTCAAGTTGAAGAATTTTTAGATAAGAAGCCAGAATCTTTTGTTGCAATGTTAAAAGATTCTAAGTTAGAAACAAAATTATTAATTCAAAGTGCTGAAGATAAAGGTGTAATATTAAAAAGTGGTAATAAATATGCAACTAGTGATGGTCTTGACTTATGTGAAAACGGTCAGATTCCAACATTTGAAAATGCTATCGCTTATTTAGATAATCCAAAACATCAAGAAGTAAGAAGTCTTATTGAAGCTAAACTTTCAAGTAAAAAATAATTATGACTATAACTGAATTTAATAATGAATTCGATATTCATTACAATGCTATAGCTTCTAATAGTGCTCCAGGTTTAGATCCATATGAAAAATCTGTATTTTTAACTAAAGCACAATTGGAAATTGTAAAAGATTATTATAATCCACTTGGTAATAAATATAAAAAAGGATTTGAAAATTCAGAAAAAAGAAGAACCGATTTAAAAGAATTGGTTATTAATCATAATTCAACAACAACGGTAACTTCTTCTAGTGGTTTGTCAAGTGACTCTAAATTTTTTATTATACCAAACGATGTGTTTTTAATTGTTTATGAAACAGCAACAGTTACTACTGATGATTGTTTTGTAGATAAACAAGTAAATGTTGTTCCTAAGACGCATGATGAATATAATATTCAAATAGATAATCCATTCAAGCAACCTCATAAAAATAAAATATGGAGATTGAACATATCTAAAATATCAAGTAATAAAGTAGTAGAACTAATTAGTCCCTATGTTATTTCAAAATATCAATTTAGATATATAAAATATCCAGCACCTATTATATTAGCTGACTTAGCCACAACCTTTCCTGGAGAGGGGTTAAGTATTGATGGTATTACAACACCACAAACCTGTGCACTTGATCAAAGTATACACAGAGAAATATTAGATAGAGCTGTTGAGCTTGCATTGAGAGATTACAAACCTGCTAATCTTGAAAGTAAAATTCAATTAGATCAAAGAAATGAATAAATTAAAAAATTAAAAATTAAATAAATATGTTTGGACCAAATCAAGTTGGCGAATTAATTATTGGTAATAGTGCAGCTTCTGATGCAACTGTACAAGCTTTTGTTACAACAGCCGCCGACAAATCAATTAGAGTGTATTCTGAAGATGGTACAGCAGCTGCTGCTGGTGTTCCTTTTTATGTAGTACAAAAAACTGCTGGCGATGCCACAAAAGGATTAAATTATGAATTTTCTGATGTAGTAGATCCTAGAAATGTAGAAAAAGTTACTGTAAAAGCTTATGCAGCTGAAGTACAAAAAGCTGTATCTGTTTCTGGATTTGCAACTGCAGGTTCTATTGTAGCTAATACTACTTATGAAGTAGAGATTCGTTTATATAACGATGGTGGATCATTGTCTCCTGAAAACTTTGCAATCATTCAAGGTTTCTATGTAACAGGTGATTCAATTGCTGCTGAAACTTCTTCTACTATTCGTGATGGTGTTTTAGCTTCATTAAATAAAAACCTTATCAAAAGAGGTAACTTTGAGTTTGTAACTGCTGCAGTTTCTACTACAGGATTTACAATCACTGGTAAAGCTCAAAATGTTGTTCCTGGTAAAATTATCGGTAAACAAATTGAATTTGATGTTATTGCTAAATCTTACCCTAATGCATTTGATGTAACTAAAATTACTCAAAATACTCAATTGATTACTGCTACTGTTACAGCTACAGCTAACCCTGGATCTGGAACTTATAAATCTGCAATCAACTACGAGTGGTTTGTTAAAGGTTACAAATACGAGCAATATCGTCAAACTGGGTATCCAGCTGATTTCAACACACCTTACTATGCAGCTCCTGCAGGTCTTTACAATACAATTCAAATTAAATATTTTGATCAACGTAAAGAAACTTCTGTTGAAAGACAATATAAAGTGCTTACCATTATGGTAGATAAAGTTAGTGATGTACCTGCTAACAATGCTAATACAAATACTATTTTAACAAGTATTCGTACAGCAGTTAGTACATATGCAACTGTACCTGCTAACTTAGCGGTAGTATAATTAATATAAAATAACCTAATATTAAGGGAGTAGAGTTCCAAACTCTCTCCCTTTTTTTATACATAAAAATATGATAACTATAAATAATTTTGAAATAATCAATGATGGATCGCAACTAGCAGTAGATGTTGAAACAACTGTAGGTTATTCTATTACCTCTGTTTTATTGTGGAATATGAATTCTTTTAAAGATTATGCATTATCGTATAATCTTGACTATAAATTAGAGCAGGTAAACAATAAAGAAGTTTTCATTGTTAATGCAAGTGAATTAGGTATATTAAAATTTGAAGATATATATTTTATTGAATTACAATCAGATGCTCCGAGTACAACATGTCCAACATGTTTAATCCCAGCATTAGGTATAACATATAATATTTTACCATACTATCAATGTATGTTAGATTATTTATTAACCTCGGATATTAATGAATGCGCGACTTGTGATGATTTAGATGCAAAGAATCTTGTTGTGACAGTTAATTTATTAATTGATTCAATTGAGAAAGCTTTAGATCTTGGATATTATTTACAAGCAATTGCAAATATAAATAAACTCAAAAAACTATGTGCATTGAAACCATGCACAAACTGTAGTACACCGACATGCACATCATGCAGTCAATTTAAACAAGTAGTATAATGTTAGAAATAGATGAACAAAACCATACATCAGTATTAATTAGTTCTCTTGATAAAATTTATAATAAAGGAAAAATTAAAGGAAAATTAAAAGCTATTAATTTATATTTATTAAATGTTGTTTATAAGTTATTAGATGGTTGTTGTTTAACACTATCTAATACAGAACGTAGAGCTTTGATGGATATTTACAGAAAGATATATTTTAATTCAGAGGATGTATGTAAAATTACATCTATTCCAAAATATCAAATTCAACCAACTGTTAGATTTTTTCAAGCAGAAGTTACAGATTGTAATACTTATCCTAAGTATGCAAATATTTATTATTGGCAAGAAGCAGAATACGCAACTACATATACTAATGTAAGAGCTAATGCATTAACTACTTCTTTCTTAGAAGGTAAACTTTCTGATACTTATACTTCATTCCAAACAGGTAAAACAATACCATATAGTAATATTGGTAGAATATGTTTCTTGGCTATGGAATCAGATGATAAAGATTTTACTGTAACAGATATATTAAATAATGTAGTAAATGATTCTTTTGATATAAGTTATATCACAAGTTTAAATGCAACATTATTTGTGACTAAAAATGTATATTCTTATGGGGATATATTCTTTAAATTTACAAAATTATCTACAGGTACAGAAGGTAATTTTACAACACAATTTGATAATACATTTAATTAAAAATGACAAATACACAATTAAAAAGTCAAATAGATGCTGATGTTACAAATAAAACAGCTAACAACAGTATTACTCCTACAATATTAGGAAATAATTTAAATGACATTGTTGATTATATCGATCAACAAGATGGCGTTGTTCCAAAACGATATAGAGCTTTATTAACACAAAATGGAACAAATGCTCCTGTAGCAACTGTATTAGAAAATACACTAGGTGGTACACTTGTTTGGACTAGATTAGCTGCAGGAACATATAGAGGAACATTAACTGGTGCATTTCCAGTTGCTAAATATTTTGCACCAATGCCAGCTGGTGGACTTGATGCAGATGCAAATACAGGTGGTGGCGGAAATCCATATAATTATTATAGAGGAAATGATAATTACATTGATTTATTAACAGCTTCAGATTATCAGTTAAATAGTTCTCCAGTAGAAATAACAGTTTATAATTAATAAATAAATAAAAATGGCACAAGATTATAATAATATTCCTGCTGGTTTAAGACTTTCTACCCAAATACCTCTAGATGTTAAATCATATATTGCTGACGAAGCTACATTAGCTTATTTAGGTACAGCTAACAATTTAGCATATACATATGTAGATGGAATGATAATCTATTGCATAGCAGAAAAAACAAAATATGTTTGGCGTGAAGTTGAAGCAGGTGAAGAAAACACTGGATTAGTTCCATTAGATTTTACATATCCTACAAACTCAATTACATTTGGTATAGACTATTCAAGTAAAAAATATAATTTCTTTCCTCTTCCAATTGGAGTTGAAGTATTAAATGATTTAGGTGATGTAACAATTGGAACGCTTATAAACAATCAATTATTAGCTTATGATCAAACTTCTTTTCAATGGAAAAATAAATCAATAGCTACATTAGGATTACAAACAACAATCACAGATCCTGTTACAGGATATGGAACTGCAAATAAAATTCCTAAATATTTAGATGCTTCTGGAACATTAGGAAATAGTGCATTAACAGATAATGGTACATTAATTAATTCGGATCTTCCAATTGATATTACAAGTCCATCTGCATCATATTACACTCCACTTGGAGGTGAATTATTAACAGTTTCTCAAAATACAGGTTGGGTGTTAAATACAGGTTGGACAGGTAATGTTACATCTGGTTTTACACATGCAAGTGGATCAGGAGTAAATACATTAACCAATAGTATTACTTCTACAACTAATGTATTTTATCAATTAACACTTACTGTTTCTTGTGCTACAACATTAACTGGTAGTATAACTGCTGCTTTTGCAGGTGCAACTTTATTTTCAAATAGTATAGGAACTGTACAAATAGGACCAAAAGCAACTGGAGCATCTACATTAGTTATAACTCCTACTACTGATTTTAATGGTACAGTAATTGTATCAATAAAAATAATTAGTTCAACTTCCTCACTATATAGATTAATGAATCCAAGTGGTGTTGATGCTACTTCTAGACTTGAAATGAGATCTTTTACAGGTGATTTAAGATCTATATTTATAGGTGTTGATTCAGGTCGTAGAGCAACTACTGGTCTTTATAATACATTTTTAGGATATTCAGCTGGTGCTAATAATACAACTGGAGCTAATAATACATATATTGGTTATTTAACTGGAAGTTCAAATATAACAGGAACATATAATACTTTTGTTGGAGCCGGAGCTGCTATAACAAGTACAGGTTCTAGTAATACAGCAATTGGAGGTAACTCAGGTTATAATTTAACTACAGCTTTACAAAATACTCTTCTTGGATATAATTCAGGTAATAATATTACTACTGGAACAGGTCATGTTTGTATAGGTGTTGGAAGTGGATCTAGTATTAGTGGTGATTCATATAATACATTTATAGGTCATTCATCTGGTAGTAACCTAACAAGTGGAGGTGCAAATGTATTTCTAGGTTTTGAAGCAGGAAGATATCATACTATATCAACTCCATTAACAGTTGCAACTAATAGTATTTTTATTGGTGGATCTGCAAGAGCTGGAGGAGATACTCAAAATAATCAAATTGTAATAGGATATCAAGCTACAGGATTAGGTTCTAACAGTACTGTAATTGGAACAGCTGCTACAACCCTTGCAACTATTTATGGTAAATTAGCAGTACCTGCTGGTACAACAGCAAGAGCACAATTTAATCTTGCAGTTAGTGTTGCACCTACTACACCTGTAGATGGGGATATTTGGTTAGAATCAAATACAAATACTGGATTAAAAATAAGAATTAATGGTGTTACAAAAACAGTAACATTAGCTTAATAAAATAAAATAAAATGGCAACAATACAATGTAATGAAATAAATCAAACAGTGAATGAATTGTTAATAGCATTTCATGACTGTGTAAAAATAAAAAACTCAGATTTAACTAAATTAGTTGAATTAGTTGCTGCAGTAAATACTTGTGCTAATGGTGGTACTCACTATGACACGATGATATCAATAGTTTTCATGCTATATCTGTAATGGTAATTGCAGGTAGTGTAACACAAGTAATAAATAGCACAACTGTAACATATCCTAAAGGTACAACATTAAATACAGAAGTAACAACTTTAAATCAAACACCTTATACATTTACAGTTAAAGCAGGTAGTACAGTTGTTGTTGAATATTTAATTGAAACAGTATAATGGCAAAATTTAACAATTCATTAGGATTAAATTATTTATCTGTAATTCCTACATTACAAGAAGTTTCTGATGCAGGTAATACTACAACTACTACAGTACATTTAGATGGTGGTGCATTATCTGATTCTATTAATGAACAATCTTTATTTGAACCTAATTTTGTATCAAGTGTAAATAAAAATAGTGGAAGTGGGGCTCAAATAGATTCACTTGGATTTGTATCTATGTCACCTAATGGTATAGATACTGGTATTTTTGCAGCAGAATATGTAGTAGGTGAAGTCACATTACAATTTCCAAATAAACCAACTGGAACATATTTTATTGCTACAGTTGAAGATTTAGCTGCTCAAGGACTACCATCAGGTGGAACAGCAGGACAAATTCTTTCTAAAATTGATGGTACTGATTATAATGCTCAATGGGTTAATGAAGCTCCTGCAGCATCTTATACTTCTGTAATTAAACATCAAGTTAAACTTGGAGAGGCTATTGCTAAAGGTCAAGCAGTATATGTTTCATCTGCTGATGGAACAAATATGATAGTAAGTAAAGCTTCTAATGTTAGTGAGGCAACTTCATCAAAAACAATGGGATTACTTGAAACTGGTGGAAATACAAATGCACAAGTAAATGTAGTTACAGAGGGACTACTTGCTGGATTAAATACTTCTACGGCAGTTGTTGGAAATCCTGTATGGCTTGGAACTAATGGAGATTTAATTTATGGATTAATTAACAAACCATATGCTCCAGCGCATTTAGTTTTTATCGGTATTGTAACTCGTGTTAATTCTAATAATGGAGAGATTTTTGTAAAAGTACAGAATGGATTTGAATTAGAAGAGTTACATAATATAGATTTAAAAACAACAGTTCCTATAAATGGTCATTTATTAGGATATAATGGTACATTATGGATTAACAAAACTATTGCTGGATGGTTAGGTTATACACCTGCAAATAAAGCAGGAGACACGTTCACAGGAAACATTGATGCTCCTTCAATGAGTTTGAATGGAGTAAATTTAGAATCATTAATGATTGCGTATGCAGTCGCTTTAGGATAAATATATGAAAGTATTATTTCAAGATTACACATTTAACGCTGCAACAAAGCAGATAACATTCAATACAACAGATATTGTATCTTTGAATCAAGTATTGGTAATTACTAATGTAACTGATAATGTTATTATTTATAACTTTGCCGATGCTGCAAAAGGTGGTACAATTACAAACAATGTACTAACATTGACGTTTAATACAACATCAATGTCTAATACTGATTCATTGCAAATCTTTTTAGAGATTCCAATGAATCCTAGCACAGACGAAAGCGTAGTGTTATTGAGAAGATTGATTCAATTATTAACGCCTATAGCAGTTCAAGATACTCAGCAAAGACAAAGAGTAGTTGTTGATACTGTTGCTACAGGTAATCTTAACTCAGTATCTCAACTAAACAATTTATCATCGCTTAATGGGGTAGACACAAAATTCTATTTAATTGACCAAGCAAGAAATACATTCTCGAACGGAATAAGACAAAATTTAACATACTAAACAAATGGCATTAACAAACACATTAAAAACAGTATTAGATCAACCTGTATGGGAATGGGCAAGATTTGCACCAACAGCTAACCAGGCAGTAAGTGCATTTGCAACATCTGATGATGGAAATGATAGATATATTTACTATTTTGTAGCTAATATATTTTATAGATACGATACTATTACTGATACATATATGCAGTTAGCAAGTCCAGTAACTTCTAACGTATCATTTTCAGCAATGAAATACTCAAAGTATAACGGTAATAGAGGTAGAGTATTATCTCAAGTAAGCACAACTAAATTAAAAATACCTTATATATCTGGTGGTAGTATGCTTGCTAATACTACTATTAAAATATTAGATGGAGCTGGCAAAGGCCAAGAAAGAATAATCACATCTGTAGATCCAGAAGTAATTGAAGATTCTGGATTACCAACTACTGCTAGTACATCTGTTTTAACAGATAATACTAAAAAATGGAAGGTAAATCAATGGGTTGGATATAACTGTAGAGTAACTTATGGTACAGGATATTCACAACAAAGAAGTATATTATTTAATACTGTAGATACATTATATTTTGCTGATACTTATGGCTCAAATTATGAGCCTTACGATGCATTTGCTTTTGCTACTGGCCCTGTTGCTACAGCTGGTTCTCAATCTCATTTTGTTATCACATCTCAAACTGTAAATTTAAACTCTGCATTAACTGTAAATACAGATAGTACATCTAGATTTATGGTTCAGACAGGAGTTATTTGGTTATTATCATCCTTGACTACAGGTTCTTTTTATAGTTTACAAATGTATGATGTGGCTAATGATGTTTGGATGGTAAAAACTGCAACTGCTTCTTTATTTCCAGGCGCTCTTAATGAATCATCCCTATCAATTATTAGTGAAACAGGAGGTGAATTTCTTACTGGAACAGCAACAGCTGGTGCAAATAGAACCATAACTGATTCTTCTAAGTCTATGACTTTAGACAGATATACTAATTATCAAATCAGAATAACTGGTGGCACTGGTATGGGTCAAAGAAGAAGAATAATTGCTAATGGAACTAATTATTTTGAAGTAGCAAAAAAATGGGATATTAATCCTGATGTTACATCTACATATTCTATTTTTGCTGATACAGAGCATATTTATATGGCAAATAATAGTAACTCAGCAATAATGAAATATAATGTTGATTATGATTTATGGACACAGAGTCATTTATTTGATTATGGTTTTGTAAGTAATATGACAGTCCAAAAAAATGGAACATTACCATTTAATATTGCATCAGGAGTTAGAAGTACAGGAGCTATTACATCTGTTGCTATTAATAATGGAGGTTCTGGATATAAAATTGGAGATGTACTTACAGTAAGTGGAGGTGGTGGTACAAATGGTAAAGTATTTGTTGAAACTATTAGTTCAACAGGACAAATCTTATCAATATCATTAATGAGATGTGGAGCTACTTATATTGTTACAACAGGAGCTGCTACAACAGGAGGTACTGGTACATTAGCTACAATTAATATTGTTTCAGTAGGAACTGTTTGTTTGGTTACAACTTCTATGGCACACCCATTTAAAATTGGAGATTCTATAACAATTAAAGGATGTACAGAAGCAGCATATAACACAACTTACACTATATTGGGGGCAGACGGTACTTCTGCTACTATCCCTACAGTTTTAGAGTTTATTACAACCGCTACTGCTAATATGATAAATACAAGTACGGTAACAACATCACTTATTGTTGATCCTACAGCAAACTGGGACGTAAATGAACACGTTGGTAGATCTGTCAATGTATATGTTGGAGCTACTTCAGGAAGTATTCAAACAAGAAGAATTGTATCTAATACAGCAACTACATTAACCTTATCAAGCGCAGCAACATCACTTGCTGCTGCTACAACAAGATATGCGATATGTGAAGCTGAAGCATTAGGTAGAGATAATCAATTTCAATCAACTAATCAATTTGGATATGGAAGTGCTACAAGTGGAAGTACAACTACTTTAGTAGATTCTACTAAAAACTGGATTCCAGGTTCTTGGACTGGATATAGAGTTAGAATTGTAGCAGGAACAGGATTAAGTAATGAGATTGCAATTACAGCAAATACAGCAACAACTCTTACTTATGCTACTCAAACATTTACTCCAGATACAACTACTCGATATAGAATAATGGATAGTTTTGGTATTGCTACTTCGGGTTCAACAACTACTATTGTAGATACAACTAAGAACTGGAAAGTTAATCAATGGGCAGGTAAAAGAGTTAGACTTACAGGCGGTGGTAATCAAAGTCTTGAATTAACAATTACTTCTAATAGTGCTACTGCATTAACTTTTGGAGCAACAAATGTTATGGATGCAACTATTCAATATACAATTCTTGGTATTCCAGCAAGAGGTGCTGGATTATCATTAACTTGGACTTATGGTAATGGTAATGAAGAATATTTATGTTCAGCAAGAGGAGGTGGATTTAACTCTTTTGATATATATAATATTAATACAGATACTTGGGAGTATGGTATATTCCAATCTCCTCAATTTGAAACATTTACAACTGGTAGTATGTATGCGTATGATGGAGGTAATAGAATTTATATAAATCACAATATAACAGGTAGAATTTACTATTTTGATATTTCTACAAGACAACTTGTAAATTCTGGTACAGTACCTTATGGACACTCTACTGCTACTATTGGTAATAGAATGGAAATAGTTAATGGTCCTGATAACTTAAAGTTTTTGTATGTAATGAGACATTCAGGACAAGAGATGTGGAGAACATTATTATTCTGGTAAAATATGGCAAAAATAAATCAAACAGTAACTAAGGTCGAGAAGTCAAAAGTTTCTCGACCTGGTGTTCATGCAAAATGCAAAACATCAAAACTAAAACAATCAAAAAATTATAAGAAACAAAATAGAGGTCAAGGGAGATAACTAAAAATACTAAATAAATATGCACCACTTAGATTTACGCGTACAACTATTAGCAGGATTTTCATTATTTGTTGCAACAGCTAATGTTGAAACATTTTTAAGATTTGCTCTTTTAATTTTATCAATTGTTTATACATCATATAAAATATATGATGCTTATATTGAAAAGAAAAAAAAATGTAAATTAGAAGATAATCATAAAGAAGAAGAGAATACTCTATGATGAAATATATCAAACAATTATTAAATGCAGAGTCACCAGAAAGTTCAAAAAGATTAATTGGACTTATTGGTGCACTCTCATTAATAACAGCAATGTTTATATTTAACACAGATATTTTAGTTCAAAGTGTATTAATTTTATCAACTTCCTCACTTGGATTTACTACGTTAGAAAAAGTAATACCTCTTTTTAAAAAATAAAATATGAAAACTAGTATAAACGGAATTAAATTAATTCAAGAATTTGAATCATTACATGATGGTGATTTAAAACAAATTGGATTACAACCTAAAATGTGTCCTGCAGGTATCTGGACAGAAGGTTATGGACGCGCTATGAGAGATCATAATGGTAGTTTTATCAAAGGTGCTGAAAATAAAAAGTTAGCATATAGTAGAATAACTATTCATAATGTTGGAGAAGCTGCTGCTGCATTACTTAAAGATCTTGAATCAAGGGAATATATTATTGCACAAAAAATAAAAGTTCCTTTGAATCAAAACCAATTTGATGCATTAGTATCTTATATTTATAATACAGGTGGTTCATCTACTTTGTATAAACTAATTAATGAAAAAGCTTCTCCTGAAGCTATAAAAACTTGGTTTGAAACTAAATATATTACAGGTGGTGGTAAAGTATTACCTGGTTTAGTAAGACGTCGTAAAGCTGAGTCTGATTTATATTTTAAAGTATAATATGGAAACTAATTTAAAACACTTAGGTACATTATATATTATTATTGCATTATTAATAGGATCTTTATTTATACAAAGAAGTTGCTCAGACAAAAAAGATAACACACAGATTGTTACTATCCCTGAAATAAAAGGAAAGTTTGATACAGTAGTACCTAAAGAAATTGAATATAAAACAAAATATAAATATGTAACTCTTGCTGGAGATACAATAATTGCAGAAAATCCTATTAATGATTCATTAGTAAAACAATATGAAACTTTAAAGGATAGTGTATCAAAATTTAAACTATTTGTTGATGCAACTAAAATAAGACAATATAACGAAGTATTTGAGGATAGTGTTATCAAGATATCAACTTACGCAGAAACTTCGGGAAAACTTCTTAAAATGGCTCCTAGCTATGTTATTAAAGAAAGAAAACAATCTGTAGATGTAAAACAAACTGTTTTTGCATTATATGCGGGTGCGAATGTATATAATACATTAAAATTTAATAATGGTGGTGTAGGTGCTAACTTATACATTCAAAATAAAAAAGGTGACTTATATAATGTAGGTTACGATATAAATAAAAATATTTATTTGGGCTATACCATTAGGATTTTTGATATTAAAAGATAGTCTAATTAAAAAAATTATAAAAAAGTTGTAAAAAAATTTGGATTTCTCAATTATTTGTTTTACCTTTGTATTAAATTATAAATAATTATATATGAATTTACAAGAAGTAAAAGCTTTTTTAACTGCAAAACCAGGTTATTGTAAAGAAGGTGCT
>Ga0222712_10005276_pt1 | contig 13177 bp, 8 predicted proteins | sample C33_657DmetaG_FD_165043 | JGI IMG/M metagenome (GOLD analysis project Ga0222712, IMG submission 165043) | Estuarine water microbial communities from San Francisco Bay, California, United States - C33_657D | ecosystem: Environmental > Aquatic > Marine > Unclassified | place: USA: California...
AGAGGTCGTAGCGCCAAGAAACCTCGGCCGAGCACAGGTCATTGTCTGCGCGAACCAGAAAGGCGGCGTAGGGAAGACCACGACCGTGCTGAATCTCGCGGCTGAACTCGCACATGCTGGGCATAAAGTCCTCGTGGTTGACCTTGACCCACAGCGCAACCTCACCAGCGGCCTCGGCTTTGTTACAACGCCAGGCGCACCCACCGCATATGATCTCCTCGTCGGGCGTCGCCCTGCACACGAGCTCGCTCAGCTGACCTCCGTGCCGAACCTGAGCCTGATCCCTGGCTCGGCAGACCTTGCAGGGATCGATGTTGAGCTCGCCGCGGGCGATGAGAGCGGTGAGCGACAACTCGCCGCCGGCCTCCGCCTTGCTGGTGACGCCGAAGTTGTGCTCGTGGATACACCCCCCTCCCTCGGGCTCGTCACGATCAGCGCCTTTGCGGTGGCAGACTCCGTGCTCGTGCCGGTGCAGTGCGAGTACTACGCCCTTGAGGGCCTCTCGCAGCTGATGGCGACGATTCGCCTCGTGCGCGACCGGCTCAATCCCGACCTTCAGGTGAACGGCTTCCTCTTGACCATGCTGGATCCGCGCACGAAACTGGGCGGCGACGTGGTGCGTGAGGTGGAGAGCCACTTCGGCGACCTCGTCTACCGCGCTCGGGTGCCGCGCTCGGTGCGCCTCGCAGAGGCGCCAAGCCACGGCATCTCAATTCGTAGCTATGCACCCGGGAGCTCTGGAGCTGAATCGTATGCTCAGGCGGCGAACGAGTTCGCGAGCCGCGTCTTTGGGAGTGCGGCATGAGGGAGAGGGGGGTTCGATCGTGGTGAAGAAGGTAACGGGCCTGGGACGAGGCCTTGGGGCACTGATTCCTGAGGCGGCGAGCGCCGCTGGGGCCGTCCGTGCGGGGGCGCTGGAGATTCCGATCAGCAAGATCAAGGCGAACGCCTACCAGCCGCGCAGCACCTTCAACCAGACTGAGCTCGAGCAGCTCGCAGAGAGCATCCGTGAGCACGGCGTCATCCAGCCGATCCTTGTTGAAGAGGGGGCAAATGGCTTCACGCTGATCGCTGGGGAGCGACGCCTCCGTGCCTCAAAGCTCGCCGGCCGCACCACGATCCCCGCCGTTGTCCGTACAGTCAACAATCAGTCACGCCTTGAGCTCGCGCTGATCGAAAACGTGCAGCGCAGCGACCTCTCCCCGATTGAAACGGCGCAGGCCTACCGCCGCCTCGCCGACGAGTTCGGCATGACCCAGGAGCAGATCGCCAGCGTGGCGGGGAAGGCACGCACGACGGTTGCAAATACGATGCGCCTCCTTGACCTCGCCACGGGCGTCCAGGAGGAGGTTACCGCCGGTCGCCTCAGTGAAGGGCATGCGCGGGCGCTCATTGGGCTCCCAGAGAGCGAGCAGGCCTGGCTCGCCCGCAGCTTTGTGCGCGACGGAGTGACGGTACGCGGTGCCGAGGCGGCCGCCTCAGCCATCCGCGAAGCGGGTCGGGGTACAATTACCCCCAAGAAAGAGCGTGGAACGGCCTCAGGGGCGGAGCTCACGGCGGTTCAGCGGTCACTTGAACAGGCGCTCGGCACGCCGGTGCGGATTAAACCGGCCGGAGCGGGGGGTCAGATCGTGATTGAGTACTACTCGGCGGAAGAGTTGACCAGGCTGGTCGACCAGATCAAGGGGGAAAGCTAGTGGCGGGTCAAAAAAGCGGATCTGCGGTCGCCAAGAAATCAGAAAAACCCAGTTCTTCGGAGAAATCTGCCCCAAAGGCGACGAAGAAGGGGGGCGACTACGGCGCCTCAAGCATCCAGGTCCTTGAGGGACTGGAGGCGGTCCGCAAGCGCCCAGGCATGTACATCGGCTCAACCGATGAGCGCGGCCTTCACCACCTTGTCTACGAAGTCGTCGATAACTCCGTTGACGAAGCGATGGCGGGACACGCCACGCGCATCGTTGTGCGCATTCATAAAGACAACTCCATTGAAGTCACCGATGACGGTCGCGGTGTTCCAGTTGGAAAACATTCAACTGGTAAGGACGCACTTGAAGTAGTGCACACCGTGTTGCATGCCGGAGGAAAGTTTGGTGGCGACGGATACAAAGTATCTGGCGGACTGCACGGCGTTGGTGTCTCCGTTGTTAATGCACTGAGTGTAAAGCTGCGCGTTGAATCTTCGCGTGACGGATTTATCTGGGCGCAAGAGTACGAACGCGGCAGGCCGAAGATGAAGGTGACGAAAGTTGGACCAGCACATGCGCGGCGTGGAACGCGCACCGTCTTCTTGCCAGACCCAGAAGTCTTCTCGTCGACAGAATATTCATTTGAGACGCTCTCTAATCGCTTGCGCGAATCTGCATATCTCAACAAGGGCCTCTGGCTCACGCTGATTGATGATCGCGCAGATCGCGAAGCAACCTTCTACTTCCAGGGTGGCATCGTCTCGTTCGTTCGTCACTTGAATCGTAAGCGCAAGGTGACACACGAGCGCCCGGTGTATTTGGAACGCGTTGATGGGACAACAAGTGTTGAGGTTGCGTTCCAGTATCAGGGCGACTCCTGGTCTGAAACGCTGCTCGCATTTGCAAACAACATCAACACCGTTGATGGCGGAACACACGTCACCGGCTTCCGTGCCGCGCTCACCAGCTCGCTGAACGACTGGGGCCGCAAGAACGGCGCGATCAAGGACAACGATCCGAACCTCACCGGCGAAGATGTGCGCGAAGGTCTCACCGCTGTTATCTCCGTCAAGCTTGTTGATCCGCAGTTCGAAGGACAGACGAAAGCGAAGCTCGGCACCGCCGAGGTGAAGGGGATCGTGCAGACCGCGGTGAACGCTGGTGTACTGCAGTTCCTTGAAGAGAATCCGGGCGACGGCAAAGAAGTAATTCGCCAGGCGCTGAATGCGGCGCGCGGTCGCGAGGCGGCGCGCAAGGCACGCGACCTGGTGTTGCGCAAGGGTGCACTCGAGGGGAGCGCACTTCCAGGAAAGCTCGCCGACTGCCAAGAGCGCGATCCGGCGAAGTCAGAGCTCTACATTGTGGAGGGCGAGTCAGCCGGTGGTTCTGCAAAGCAGGGACGCGATCGTCGCTTCCAAGCGATCTTCCCACTGCGCGGCAAGCTGCTTAACGTGGAGAAGGCGCGCATCGACAAAATCTTGGGGAGCGACAACATTCGCACGCTGATCGTTGCGCTCGGCGCAGGGATTCAAGACAGCAGCAGCTCCTTTGACCTTGCCAAACTGCGATACCACCGCGTCATCATCATGACCGACGCAGACGTAGACGGCGCGCATATTCGCACGCTGCTGCTCACCTTCTTCTACCGCTACATGCCGGCCATCATTGAAGCTGGCTACCTCTACATTGCGCAGCCACCGCTGTATCGTGTCAGCACGGGCAAGGAGACAAAGTACGCATCGTCAGAGAAAGAGCGCGACGCTGCTGTTGCCTCGTTCAAGACGAAGAACGTCAACGTGCAGCGCTTTAAGGGGCTCGGCGAAATGAACGCCGAACAGCTTTGGGAGACAGCGATGAATCCAGAGAATCGCGTCTTCCTTCAGGCACGCATTGAAGATGCGGCGGCGGCGAACGAGATCTTTGAGATGCTGATGGGCGAGCGCGTTGAGCCGCGTCGCGACTTCATTAAGGCCGAGGCGCGCAAGGTCCAGAACCTCGACGTTTGATCACAACTTTTTCACGCAACGTAGAGCAGAAAGAAAGGGGGTGACGCGATGGCAGATAAGGGCGTAGATAACGGCACAGACGGGATTAGCCCGAACGGTGTCAGCGTCACCACGGTTAAGTCGATTCGCATTGAAGACGAGATGCGCACGAGCTACCTCGATTACGCCATGAGCGTGATCGTGGCGCGCGCCCTTCCAGACGTGCGTGACGGCCTCAAGCCAGTCCACCGCCGCATCCTCTACACGATGGGCGAGATGGGCCTCTCCGGCAGCTCCGCCTACCGCAAGTGCGCCGCAATCGTGGGTGAGGTGATGGGTAAGTACCACCCACACGGCGACGGCGCCCTCTATGACGCACTCGTCCGCCTCGCCCAGGACTTCTCCATGCGTCACCCACTCGTTGATGGGCAAGGAAACTTCGGTTCTGTTGACGGCGACTCCGCCGCTGCGATGCGCTACACCGAGGCGCGACTCACCGCCATCGCTGGCGAGATGCTCGCCGACATTGATCATGAGACGGTTGACTTCACGCCGAACTACGACGGCACGCAGAAGGAGCCGAGCGTCCTCCCATCACGCATGCCAAACCTGCTCATTAACGGTTCATCCGGAATTGCCGTTGGTATGGCCACCAACATTCCGCCGCACAACCTTGGCGAGATTGCCGATGCGGCGATCGCTCTCGTAGAGAACCCACAACTCACCGCCGAAGAGCTGAGCGCCTTCGTCCTTGCACCAGACTTCCCAACTGGCGGCGTCCTCTACCGTTATGACAACGTCAAGAATCCGCTCACTGGCAAGCTGGAGCGTGTTGACGCAATCCGCCAGATGTACGCACACGGCCGTGGTCGCGTTGTTGTTGAAGGGAAGACCACCTTCGAGGAGGCGCGCGGCGATCGCACCGCGATCATCATCCACGAGCTTCCGTATCAGGTGAACAAAGCGTCACTCGTTGAGAAGATCGCCGACCTCGTCAAAGAGGGTCGCATTGACGGCATCGCCGACCTGCGTGACGAGTCCGACCGCGACGGGATGCGCATCTACGTTGAGGTGAAGCGCGACGGAAATCCGCACAAGGTGCTCAACAAACTATTGAAGCTCACCCCGCTGCGCGCTGCGTTCAGCATGAACATGCTCGCGCTCGTTGACGGCCAGCCGCAGACGCTCTCGCTGAAGTCCGTCCTGCAGCATCACATTGAACACCGCCGTATCATCGTCCGCCGGCGCACGGAGTTTGAACTGAAGAAGGCGCAAGAGCGCGCGCACATCTTGGAAGGCTTGAAGATTGCGCTGGACAACCTTGATGCCGTGATCAAGACCATCCGCGCCGCCGCAGATGTTGATATTGCGCGCGAACAGTTGATGGCCAAGTTCAAGCTGAGTGAGCTCCAGGCACAGGCGATCTTGGACATGCGCCTCGCCCGGCTCGCCGCCCTTGAGCGCAAGAAGATTGAGGACGAGTACCTGGAAGTGCTCGCGCTGATCAAGGAGCTTGAAGACATCCTCGCCAATCCAAAGCGCGTCTCCAAGATCATCTCCGCCGAGTACGCCAAGCTCAAGGAGAAGTTTGGCGATAAGCGCCGCACACGCATTGCACAGGACGCCACGCGCGAAATGTCTGATGAAGATCTCATCGCCGACGAAGATGTGGTGATCACGATCAGTGGTCGCGGCTACATCAAGCGCCAGCCACTCACCGCATACCGCCAGCAGCATCGCGGCGGGAAGGGTGTGCGCGGCATGACCACGCGTGAAGAGGATGCGGTGAAGTCGCTCCAGGTTGCGAACACGCATGACTGGGCCTTCTTCTTCACCAATAAGGGTCGCTGCTTCAGCACCAAGGTGCACGAGATCCCAGACGCGTCGCGTCAGAACAAGGGGATTCCAATCGTCAACCTTCCGGGTGTGCAGGTGGAGTCGGGCGAAGTTCCGGTTGCCACCGTCATCTTGCAGAACTTCACCGCAGGTGGCTACCTCGCCTTCTCTACGAAGAAGGGTGTCATTAAGAAGACAGCGCTTGAGCAATTTGAGAAGGTTCGCTCGTCAGGAATTATTGCGATCACGCTGGATAAGGGCGATGAGCTCGCACAGGTGATTCCAACGTCTGGCGAAGATGACATCGTGCTCGCTACGCGACAGGGTCGCATCTGCCGCTTCCATGAAAAGGAGGCGCGACCGATGGGCCGCTCAGCCGGCGGCGTGATTGGTATTCGACTTGCACGTGTGGGCGACCTTGTGGTTGCCGCCGCCATCGTTGAGCCGGGCGCCGACCTCCTCGTCCTTACAGAGACAGGCTTTGGGAAGCGCGTCCCAGTCCAAGCCTTCAGTCGCAAGCATCGCGGCACCCAGGGTGTCCGCCTCATCCCGCTTGAAGGACGTAAGACGGGGCCGGTGGTCGCCGTTCGCCAGGTGAGCGAGGCGGATGAAGAGGTGATCCTGATCAGCGCCGAAGGGCAGGTGGTGCGCACGAAGCTTGAGAGCATCGCCACCCGTAATGACGGTAGCTCCCAGGGTGTCCGCGTGATGACCCTCCGCGAGGGGGATAAGGTCGCTGGGATCGCCGCCTTCCGCACGGGGCTCGCACAGCGCGACGCTGCAGGCGAGGACGGCGAGGCGCCCGCACGGGTGGCCCCTGCAGTAAAGGGGGGCAGAAAGGCGGCGCCGAAGGCGGCCAAGACAGCCGTCCCGAAGGGGAAGGCCAAGCCAGCGGCTAAGGTGAAGGCGAAGACGAAACCTACAAAGCGGCGATAGGGATCGGAGGACGGCGATGAGGGCAGATTCAATCGACGTCTACACAGGGAATGCGAACCGGGAGTTAGCCGGCAAGATCGCGCGCTACCTCGGACGCGAGCTCGGCAAGGCGGAGGTGTTCGCCTTCGCGAACGAGAACATCTTCGTCAAGATCCTTGATAACGCGCGAGAGAAAGACGTCTTCATCGTGCAGCCAACCTCGCGACCGGTGAGCAGCTCCATCATGGAGTTACTGATCATGATTGACGCATTCAAGCGCGCGTCAGCCGGACGCATCACCGCCGTCATCCCGTACTACGGCTACGGCCGATCAGACAAGAAAGACCAGCCGCGCGTCCCAATCACCGCACGGCTCGTTGCGGACATGCTGCAGGTTGCAGGTGCAAATCGCATCCTCACCATGGACCTCCATCAGGGACAGCTGCAGGGATTCTTCAACGTCCCAGTAGATGAACTCACAGCGGTGCATATGCTCTCCAACTACATCCGACAGAACGGCACCGAGAATCTTGCGGTGGTGACCGACCTCGGCTTTGCAAAGCGCGCGCGAACATTTGCAGAACTACTCGACGCGCCGCTCGCAATCGTTGAGAAGCGACGCGAAGGGAATGATGATCACGCAGAAGTCCTCAACGTCATCGGTGACGTGAAGGGGAAGCGCGTCGTCATTGTTGACGATGAGATTGACACTGCCGGCACACTCATTGAAACCATCCGCGCCATTGAGAAGGCTGGTGCAATTGAAGTGACCGCTTGCGCAACGCACGGTGTCTTCTCCGGCCCCGCCATTGAGCGCATCAACGCATCGTCGGTGCGCGAAGTCATTGTCACCGACTCCATCCCAATGCCCGATGGCGTCAGTAGCCCAAAGATCAAGCGCCTCTCCTCTGCGCCACTCTTCGGCGAAGCAATCAAGCGCATCCACCTTGGTGAGTCAGTCGGTGCGCTCTTCGGCAAAGAGGCCTCCATGGCAGAAGAGATGGTCTTCTGGGACGGCGAACACGCCGGACTCCCGTCATCCGGAAGCAACGGCGGCGGAAGCACCACGAAGCGCCGAGCGAAGTAGTCATGACGCTGAAGCTGCACCGACCAGACGAGCGCGGCGTGGTGAGCGCACATCCAGAAGCGAAGAGCGTCGACTGGCGCAACTCACTTCGCAGCCCGCGATGGAACGCGGCACCACTGAAGAACCCAGAGATGAATCCAACGAGTCGTCCAGCGAGCGTGCTCTATTGGCTCGTTCTCGGCGCGCTAACATTTGGCATCCTGATGCTGGGGTACGGCTCCGGCTTCTGGCGCTAGGGGCCGCAGATGGTCTTCGGCTTTCTCTCTCGTCTTATTGACTCCAACGACCGAGAGATTGGTCGCCTCTCGCCAATCCTCACCGCCGTCAACGCGCGCGCAGATGAGATGGAGGCGGCGAGCGCCGAAGATATCCGTGCACGAATGGATGCGATCGCTGCGCAACTTCGCGCGCTGAGCGGCGACGCGCAACGCGCCGCGCTCGACGAAGCGCTTCCAGAAGTTCTCGCTGCGGCTCGCGAAGCGGCCCGACGAACGATCAAGCTGCGCCCATACGACGTGCAGATCTTGGGTGCGATCGTTCTGCATCAAGGAAAGATTCCGGAGATGCGCACCGGTGAAGGGAAGACGCTTGTCGGCCCGCTCGCCGCCGCCGTCAATGCGCTCACTGGGGCTGGCGTCCACGTGATCACCGTCAACGACTACCTCGCGCGACGCGACGCGCAGTGGATGGGTCCGCTCTTCGCCTTCCTCGGGCTCTCGCTCGGCGTCATCACTCATGACACGTCGTACATCTTCGACGCAGACTTCCATAGCGGCGAAGAGCGCACCGCACGCCTTCGCCCAGTCACCCGTCGTGAGGCGTACGCCGCGGACGTCACCTACGGCACGAATAACGAGTTCGGCTTCGACTACCTGCGCGACAACATGGTCACTGAACTCGAGGCCCGGGTGCAGCGTGGGCACGCCTTCGCGATCGTGGACGAGGTGGACAACATCCTCATTGACGAGGCACGAACGCCGCTGATCATCAGCGGCCAGGCGGGTGAGTCGCAGGACCTCTATCAGGTGTTCGCCAAGCTCGTCCCTCGCCTTCGCGAGCGACCAGAGGGGGCCACCGACGGTGGTGACTACTTCGTTGACGTCAAAGATAAGGCGGTCTCTTCAACAGAAGAGGGCGTCGCAAAGGTTGAGAAGATGGTCGGCGTAGAGAACCTCTACGGCGGTGATCCACTGATGGCGCGCCACTTTGAATCGGCACTCCGTGCACACGCACTCTTCAAGCGCGATCGCGATTACATCGTTGAAGATGGCGAGATCGTCATCGTTGATGAGTTCACTGGTCGCAAGATGCCGGGTCGCCGATGGTCAGAGGGCCTGCATCAGGCGATCGAAGCGAAAGAGGGGCTCCGCGTCCAGCGAGAGTCGGTGACGATGGCGACGATCACCTTCCAGAACTACTTCCGCTTGTACGGGAAGCTCGCCGGCATGACCGGTACCGCGATGACTGAGGCGGAGGAGTTCAGCAAGATCTACAAGCTTGACGTCACCTCAATCCCTACACATCGGCCAATGATTCGCGTTGACGAGCCTGATCTTGTCTATCGAACAGAGCGGGCAAAAGATACGGCGATCATTGAACACATCAAGGAGCGCATCGCCGCAGGTCAACCGGTGCTCGTTGGCACAACGTCGGTTGAACGCTCTGAGCACCTCGCGGGGCTACTGAAGCGCGAAGGGGTAAAGCACAACGTCTTGAACGCCAAGCAGCACGAGCGTGAAGCACCGATCGTTGCGCAGGCGGGCCGCTCGGGTGCGGTGACGATTGCAACCAACATGGCCGGTCGCGGTACGGACATCGTGCTTGGCGGAAATCCCGCCGGGCTCGCCTCCGAAGCACTGCGTACCAAGGGCCTCAACCCTGCCGAAGTTGATGCGGAGACCTACGCCGCTGCGCTTGCGGAGGCGGAGCGATCTTGTAGTACCGATCGTGAAGTGGTCCTTGCCGCCGGCGGACTCCGAATCATCGGCACGGAGCGACACGAATCACGACGCATTGATAACCAGCTGCGTGGTCGCGCCGGTCGCCAAGGCGACCCGGGTTCATCGCGCTTCTACCTCTCGCTTGAAGATGACCTGATGAAGCGCTTCGCTGGCGAACGTGTGGTTGGACTCATGGATCGCCTCGGTTTTGACGAGAGTCAGGCGCTGGAATCGGCAATGGTGAGCCGCACCATTGAGGGGGCGCAGACGCGCGTTGAGGGCTACAACTTTGATGTGCGCAAGCGCGTCGTTGAGTTTGACGACGTGATCAACATGCAGCGCGCCACTGTCTACGGCGAGCGCGATCGTGTGCTGCGCGGTGAAGATCTTGCGCTCACCATTCAAGATGCACTACATGCCGAGGTGCGTGCACTCGCTGCTACACACTGCCCGCCAGGGCTTCCAGGCGACTGGAACCGTGCCACACTTGCAACAGAGTTGCAGCGACTTGGTGTGCAGCCTCCAGCATCGCTGGAGGCGATCGTTGAAGATTCGATCCTCTACGAAGCGGTTGCCGCTGCCGCAGATGAAGCGCTCGATCGTAAGGCGCAGGAGATTGGCGAAGAGATGTGGCCAAAAGTTGAGCGCGCCGTGATCTTGCGCAGCATTGATCAGCTCTGGGTTGAGCATCTCACTGAGGTTGATGATCTGCGCCGCGGCATTGGTCTTCGTGGACACGCGCAGATTGATCCGCTTAACGCATTCAAGATTGAGGCGTTCAAGCTGTACGAAGAGTTCCAATCACTCATTCGCGTCAGCATTGGCCGTGCGATCCTGCGCGTCAGCCTTGTCAAGGAGCAGCGCGCGCCACGCCCAATGGCGGTGGCAACGTCTGGCGGCAGCGAAGGGCCAGCTAGCGGCGCAGCGCCGGTTACTCCGGTGAAGGCTCCAGCTGGCGAGATGAAGGCGGGGCGCAACGACGCCTGCCCGTGTGGCTCGGGGAAGAAGTTCAAGAAGTGTCACGGCGCGTAGCCCTGCTACGATCGCGAGCGTGAAGCAGCAAGACCCCGTCGTCGCCTTCGGGCGACCGAGTGAGCGTTGCCAGTGAGCGTCGACGCCGCTGGCCTACGCGACCTGCTCGGTCGGATCGAAGCCACGTCGGGGGGGCTTTGACCCTGTAACAAAGGCGGCGCGACTCGCCACCATTGAGTCGCAGATGCTCGCCCCCGGCTTCTGGGATGACCAGCGGGTCGCCCGGCGCCTTGCACGCGAGGCGGAGGGCCTCCGCGAAGAGCTCACTCTCTGGCAAGAGCTCACTAAGTCGGCGCGCGACCTTGGCGAGCTCTTCGAGCTTGCAAGCTCCGAGAGTGACGAAACGCTCCTCGCCGAAGTTGAGGTGCGCACAGCGGCGCTTGAAGTCAACTTCCAGAAGGCGCGCACCTCGCTCCTCTTCGCCGGGGAGTATGCCGATGCGGACGCGATCGTCACCATTCAGGCCGGCGCTGGTGGAACTGAGGCGTGTGACTGGACCGCAATGTTGCTGCGCGCCTACATGCGCTGGGCAGAGCGACACGGCTTTGCAAGTGAGATCGTTGACTTCACTGAAGGTGAAGGTGCCGGTTACCGAAGTGTGGCGCTAGAGATTCGCGGAAGAAATGTCTTTGGTTGGTTGCGTGCAGAGCGTGGCGTGCACCGCATGGTGCGCATCTCTCCGTTTGATGGACAGAAGCGTCGCCAGACAACATTTGCAATGTTTGAAGTGATCCCTGAGGTTGAGGATGACCAAGAGGTGACGCTCAACTGGGATGAGATTCGTGTTGACACATATCGCGCGAGCGGTGCTGGTGGTCAGCACGTCAACAAGACAGAGTCTGCAGTTCGACTTACACACATCCCAACGAACAGCGTTGTCTCAAGCCAGAATCAACGTTCACAGATGCAGAACCGAGAGACCGCGGAGAAGATGTTGCGCGGAAAGCTGATTGAGCTAAAGATTCGCGCGCGCGAAGATGAGCTGGCGCGAGTGCGCGGAGAGACGGTGGTTGCCGGCTGGGGGAACCAGATTCGAAGCTACGTCTTCCATCCGTACCAGATGGTGAAGGACCACCGAACCGGTGTGCAGACATCGGACACCACAGGGGTGATGGATGGCGACTTTGATCCGTTCATCTTGGCGGAGCTGGAGCGCCTCGCGATCGGCGCGCCGATCACAGCGAGCGGGCCTGATGATGAGTAACCTTGCCGATATGACAAACGTAGGAGAGGGTGAGAGCTCGGTCGTCTCGCTGAACAACGTGAGCGTGCGTTACCCGAGCGGACATGTGGCGCTTGCCGGCGTCAGCCTGACACTCAATCGCGGCGAGTTCGCCTTCCTTGTTGGGCCTTCAGGTGCTGGAAAGTCGTCGCTCGTTGGCCTTCTGGTACGCGACGTGCTCCCCTTCGCCGGGGAGGTTCACGTAGCCGGCTACTCAGTTCATAATCTTCCAGCAAGCGAGGTGCCGTATCTGCGCCGACGTGTTGGCGTGGTCTTCCAGGACTTCCGCCTCTTGCAGCGACGCACCGTACGCGAAAACACCGCGTTCGCGCTGGAGGTCACCGGTGCCCCAGTAGAAGAGATTGAGGTGGCGGTTGAGCGCGCGCTACGCATCGTTGGTCTTGGCAAGCTCGCCGATCGATACCCAGACGCCCTCTCTGGTGGTGAGCAGCAGCGCGCGGCAATTGCGCGCGCCATCGTGGGCAACCCTGAGCTCCTCATCGCTGACGAACCAACGGGGAATCTTGACCCGTTGATCAGCTGGGAGATCATGGAGCTGCTCGGGCAGATCAACCAGCTCGGCGTCACCGTCCTCGTTGCAACGCACGACTCTGACATTGTCACCACGTTACGTAAGCGTGTGCTTGGTCTTGAGGGTGGTCGGCTGATTCGCGATGAACAGCGCGGCACCTACCATCGAGTCGGCTAAGGCGAAAGTGAGATGAAGGTTGTGAGGGAGAGATGAGTCGAGCACAGAACACTCGCCTGCTGAAGTTGAGCGCCTCCGCCGCAATGAACGGCCTTGCGCGCAACCGTCTTGCAACGATCGCCGCCACGATGACGATGACGCTGATGCTCCTTGTACTCGCCTCAGTCCTTGTCATTCGTGCGGGACTCGACGCCGCGCTGAGCTACGCCGACTCCAAAGTTGAGGTGGTCGCCTACCTCAAGGTGGGGGCTTCGGACGCTCGTGCGGCGGAACTTCGTGCGGAGATCCTGAAGGTTGATGGGGTGCGTGACGCAACCTACGTGAGCGCTGATGAGGCGCTCGCCGCCTTTCGCGAGCGTCTCAAAGAGCGCGGTGAGCCTGACCTCACCGGAGAACTTGATGGGAACCCACTGCCGCCAAGCTTCGAGATCTCACTTGATGACCCTGGTCAGACCGCGAGCGTTGCAGACAGTTTGTCGAAACTCCCATCCGCCGCACTCTTCGCGAGGATTGTTGATGGTCGCGCTCTTGCTGAATCACTCGCGAGCGTCACCTCTGCACTTCGAATCGTTGGTCTGATCGTGGTGATCGGCTTCTCGCTCGCGGTGCTCGCCGTGGTTGTCAACGCCATTCGGCTGGCGGTGATGGCGCGCAGCGATGAGATCGCCATCATGCGCCTCGTTGGCGCAACCTCAACGTGGGTGCGTCTCCCCTTCATCCTTGAGGGGCTCGTGATTGGCGGGATTGGCGCGCTGATTACCCTCTT
>Ga0222712_10005277_pt1 | contig 13175 bp, 22 predicted proteins | sample C33_657DmetaG_FD_165043 | JGI IMG/M metagenome (GOLD analysis project Ga0222712, IMG submission 165043) | Estuarine water microbial communities from San Francisco Bay, California, United States - C33_657D | ecosystem: Environmental > Aquatic > Marine > Unclassified | place: USA: California...
ACAGCAACATCAGGTGGAACATAGCTGGCCTCGACAACGCGCAGGCCGCGGAGGGACTGGCCGGGGTGCCACATGCCGGCCTCTCTGGCCGATCGCATGGCGCGCATCTTTGCCTTGTCTCTCGACACTGCACGGATGTACGCCCGCACGTCTAGCCACTCCACGAGGAAGACGCGGCTCATGGCTCCTCCGGAATCGGCAATTCCATGGCGAGAATCTGCGCCGAGAGGCCAGCGCCTTCGTACTCAGCGAAAGCGTTTGCACACGCCTCACGCATGGCCTCCGCTCCGCGGCGGTAGGCGCTTTTCTCGTACTCCTTGCGAAGCGCGATCATTTCGGTCGTCATCGCGTTCACTTCGTCTTGCGAGTATTCGCCCGCCGCCATGTATGCAGCATCGCGTTCCCGCTTCAGCCGCTCCACCTCGGCGCGCGCATCGTCGCGCTCGCGCGTCCTCTCGGCCTCTTGCGCCCACCCGCGCTCGGCGCTTAGGCACATCTGCTCGTGCCATGCTTCAACCATGGCGAGCTGCGTTCGTGCGTCGTCGCGCTCGCGCTTGACCGTTTCGATCTGCGCTTCGAGTTCTTCGATGGTCTTCATTCGATCCCCCTGTCTTCTTCGGCACGGTAGGCCTTGGCGCACCAGCGGCACGCACGGGAGCGGCCCTGGCGAAGCTGCTCGTAGGCCACGGAGCACACGCGTCCGCAGCGGCATTCGGAGAGCCAGCGCACGCCGGAGCGTCCGGGCTTACGGGGCTCCGTGACCGCGTGCAGGAGCTTCCACCAGCCGACAATTTGCCCGGGCTCGTAGCTCATCGCGCGAGCTCGTCCACCGTGCAGCCGAGCACCTCGGCGAGCTTCGCCGCATGGTCGAGGCTCATCGTGCGCGGGTCCGCGAACCACGCGTATACCGTTTGCCGCGCCACGCCCACGCGGCGCGCCACCTCGGCCACGCTCATGTGCGCGAGCTTCACTCGTCGTCGTATGTTCATGCGTCATGTTTACCTTACATTCACAGCGCAAGCAAAGCCCTCAGAAGAGGGCCTTGCGTCAATCTTTCTTGCGTGCCGCGTAGAGCACGAGGAGCCCTCGACCTTTCGCCGCGAGCTTGCGAACGGCGGCAACGGTCGTCGGAGCACTCTCGCCCCACGCGCGAGCGGCTAGCGCATAGCGGGTCGGTTCGCCGTTCGGCTTCTTGAGCGGAGGGATCTCCGAACGCCCGTAGAAGCGCGAGAGGAACGATCCTTTTCGGCGCATCTTCTCAGGCGTGTTCGCCGGCCCTTTAACCCCGGGCTTCAGGTGCGCGCCTTCGGTGCGCGCGTAGTGACGGCGGCCCGCCGCCGTGAGTCCGCCCTTTGGATCTTTGAGACGTTCACCCATGGCGGCGAGCCTAGCACTCAGAAAAGGTCCGTGTCGTCGTCGAGGCTCGCCTCGCCTTGGCTCCGCTTGCGCTCGGCCCACGCGAGCGCCTTTGCGGCGTCGCGGCGGTCCCACTCGGCGTGCTCGGCCTTGCCGTTGCCGTCTTTCCAGTCCGCCGAGCGCGCGAGCTCCGCGGCCAGGAAGTCGAGGAATCGGACGCTGCACTGGCTCATTCGCTGGCCAGCGGGGCTCGGGCCGTCCCACTTCTTCGGCACGTACTTGATTTCGGGATCGCCCCACTTCGGGTCGTCGATGTTGACCGTGAGAGGCTTCGCGCCCTTGCGCGTGTTCTTGCCGCCCTTGCCAAATACTGCGGCCTCGAGGGCCGCCAACCTGTCTTCAATGCTCATGCTTTGATCTCCTGCGTTGTGGTGTACGTCGTGACCTTGCGGCACGTTTCGATCTCTCCGTCACTTGCGCCGTGACCGCGCGCGATGGCCTCGAGGGCCTTGGCGTCCATGCTTGCGCGGGTGCGCTGCACGGAGACGAGACGCTTGCCGCCCGGAAGCGGAAGACCGTCGCCTGCCTCGGCGAGGCGCTTGCACTCTTCCTCGATGGCCTCGAGGCGCTTCTTAGCCTGCCGGAGCTCCGACCAAATCACGCCGGCCCTCTCGGGCGTGATGGGTCCGGGGCCGCCCGGCGAGACGATTACGCTCATCGCGGCGAGTTGCGATGGACACGAGCCGAGGGCCGGGCAGTACCGGCACTCGGGGCCGCGCGAGAGCACCACGCGCCCTTCGTGCGTTTCATTCAGCGCGTCGCCGAGTAGCTCGACGTGCGCCAGGAGGTCGTCGCGCGAGTATCCATGGAAGTCGAAATGCGCGCCCACTTCGTTGCTCTGCGCGATGCCGACGTGCACCATGTCGAGCGGTTCAGCATTGGAGAGCATGAACGCCGCGGCCAACGTGCGCAGCTGCGCCGAGTCAGTTCGTACGGGCTCCATGCCGAACTTCCAGTCAACCACGAATGGAATTTCCTCACCGGTTTCGACGTGCGAGCACCACACGATTGCGTCAATCGTGCCCGGCATCTCGTGCCATTGGGTGACGCCATACTCGCGCGGCCCGGTGAGCGTGAGGCGACGAGCGGTGCGCGTCGCGGTGTCGAGCACATACGCCACCTCGTGTTCCACACGCACGGGTTCAAGGCCCATGCTCAGGAGCTTGTGCGCAAGCTCCACCCACGCCGCAAGCGCGAGCGGCTCGGCCTTCATGGCTTTGGATTCAATGGGGTTCCCCTGCATGGTTTCCATGATGGCGTGGAGGCGAGTGCCTTCGGAAGCGGCTGCGCTGTTCTCGCGCACCCACGGAAGCCGGACGTGTCCGGCGCATTGGAGAAGCCGGCCGGAGCCGGATGCGGTGACTTTGTTCATGGTTCGTCTTTCGTCAGTTGACGCGATACGTCGGAGAGAATGAGGGCGGCGGACGTAAGCCCGATGCGCAGCACGCCGCGGTGGAAGTCGCTGAGTTCCATCGTCTTCGCGAGGTCGCGAGCGGCGATGATCGATTGATGCGCGCTCGTGAGAAGCTCGCGCACGAATTCGCGTTTAGAGAGTTTGACGATTTCCATTAGGGCGCCTCGGCTGCGGCCTTGAGGAATTCGCCTCGCGCCTTCCACGCGGCGAACGCGGCGGCGCCGATACGGCTTGCGTCGCCACGCCACCCGCGGAGCTCGTCCACGTCGTTGCACGCCTTTACCTTGGCGATGAACGCCGCGAGGTCGTCCACCTGCGGGGCGCTTGGCTTCGCGCTGGCCGCGTTGCCGTCGTCGTCGTCGTCGGCTGCCACGCCCACGATCGCCTGGAGCGTGTAGCGCCGCGCGTAGGTCATCGCGGAGCCGAATCCCTGCGGCGTGTTCTGCTGCGGGATCACGGGGTAGTACCCCACGATCTCCTCGTCGTGCCAGTGCAGGCGCGTCACGAGGAGCACGCGGCCATCGTCCTCGACGCGCGTCGTCTGCGTCACGCAAATCCCATGCTTCGAGAGCGCGGGCCGCACCGTCTTCAGGACGGTCGCAAGGTCCGCGTATCGGCTCTTGAAGTGCGGGTTCACGCTGTCCTTCGCCGGGTCCGTAAGCTCGGCCTGCACGGCTGCGAGCGCGTCCGCGATGGTGCGCGGTCGCGGGTCTTCGTTGGTCGTCGTCTTCGTCGTTGCCATGGTTCTCCTTGCGCATCGCCCTGTGGCGCTGCCCGATGCACGCGAGAGGCTCGCGAGCACGGGGCAACGTCAGAGGAACGCCGCCAGGTAACAGGCGCCGATCACGGCGCCGAGAGCCAGGAAACCGCCGATCGCCTCGGCGAGCACCTCGCCGCGCGTCACGACCAGTGCTCCACGCCGAACGTCTCGGCGTCGTCGAAGTCGGGCGCGTCGTCGGCCTCGAGCTCGAGCCAAATCAGGCTCGCGTCCTCGCGGGCGATCTCGGTCGCCTCGGCCACCGTCACGCCCGCACGGGCGTTCTCGATCGGGTCAGCGTACTTGCAGAGCGTGACGCCGAGAGCGGCTGCCGCTGCGATGGCCTGGTGTCCACGGATGATCGTCATGTCTCGTCTCCTGCGCGTTTGGGGAATCGCGTTTCCCGGTACGCTGGAGACTATATGCACGTCGTGTTCGCGCGTCAAGCGCGCACGACACTTTTCTTTCGTTGCTTGGGTTTTCTCAGGGCATCGGGCGCCGCGCGAAGAGGCGCAGCACGAGGCCGAGGAGGCGCACCCACCACGGACGGCGGACCTCGAGAGGCTCGCCGATGCGCGGGAGCGGGGCCGCCACGACGGCCACGGGCACCGGGAGCGGCGCAGGCTCCGCAGGCCGCGCAGGAGGCTCGCTGCGGGCCGTTTCGGGCTCCGGCGGGGCGAGTGTCGCCGCGAGCGTCAAAGACGCGTCCACGGGGCGCGCAGGAGGCGCGGGAGCGTCCGCCGGGACGAGGCGCGCATACTCGCGCGCGATGCTGGCCACGTTCTTCGAGTAGACCTTCGGATCCGCGGTAAAGTAACCCTTGTCGCGGAGCTCGGTCACGAAGCCCAGCGGGTCGTTCTCGAGGGCCGCGTCCACCGCCTTGACGTAGCGCCCTTCGCGGAAGCCATCGGCGGCGGGCTTGCCGACCATGAACGCGCAGTGATGCGCCACGGCGTCGGCGAGCGTCTCGAAGGCGACGAAGCGGTTCATGGGATGCGGCCCGCTGAACGTGAGGATCCACTTGCCGTCCGCGTCCTCGCCGACCTTCGTGACCTTCGTTCCTGCGGGGGCCTCGGCCATGTACTTCGAGGCGACCGGGGGCGCGAAGTGCTCGCGGGTCGTGAAGTGCTGGTAGCACTCGGTCCAGCCTCGAGGGCACTTGATGCCGCCCAGGTTGTAGTTGCTGATGCTCTTGAATCGCCCGGTTTCAAGCGCCATCTGCGCGAGCATGATCACCGTGGCGGCGCGGAGCTCCTCGGCTGTCGCTGCGGGCCTGCCTTGCTCGGCCCGTCGTGCGGCCACCAGCGGTTCGAGCTGGAGACGGACGGCGAGATAGAGCTCGGGGATAGCCACGGGCGTCTTCTTAGCCGGGAGCTCGCGCGCGGTCATGCTTAGACCTTGGCGCCCTTTGCGCGCGCAGCCTCGAGGGAGATGGCGATGATCTGTTTCATCGGGCGAGCCTTGCCGCCCGCGCCCTTGGCCTTGCCCTTCTTTTTGTTGTCCTTCACCAGTTCCGCGATGTTCTTCGACACGTCTTTACCCAGCGCCATTTCCGAGCTCCTTTTCGAGTGATGCAAACGTCGTGTGTTGCTCGCGATACGCATCGCAGAGCGCGAGGAGCTGATCGCGGAGCACCGGGTTCGTGCGGCACTTGGCGACGAGGTTTGCTCGCACCTGCGGCTGCGTGCTCACCATGCTTGCGAGGGCAACCATGCACGCGCTGATCGGCTGCTCGTGGGCCTCCTCGGTCAGCCAGTCGTACACGACGGGCACGAGCCGGCACGCCGCGTCGAGCATGGCGATGATCTCTTCCGTGTTCATGGCTTCACCGTCTCGCCGCCGCATTGACTGTCGGCCAGCGCCTTGTGCACTTGGCGCGTGGCAAGCTCGCACTGAATGATGAGCGCAGGATCGCCGAGCTCCAGGCCGGCGGAAGCGCAAGCGACGTTGAGCGCGTTCGCCGCCGTGCGCACCGTGCTGCATGGCCGGTGAAAACACCCAGCGCAAAGCATGCCAGCGAGAGCCACGGAGAAAGCTCCACGAGCATTCATCGCTCCCCCTTGCCCGCTGCCTCTTTGAGCGCGTTCAGCGCCTTGTGCACGTCGAGGCCCGTTGCCGAGCAGAGGCGCACGAAGCCCGCGAGGCGCGGCCGTTCCATCGCAAACGTCATCCACTGCTCGGGCGTGCGAAAGCGGAACGCCGCGTTGATGATCGCGCTCGCCACCGGCCACGCAATCGCTACCCAAAATTCGATCCGGTCATGCATGAGGCTTCCTTGCTTTTATCGAACTTGCGTCAGGCGGGAACGGCGCCCCGGCCTCTAACCATGCGTCAACGTCGAGCAGGAAGGGGCCGGGGTCCGTGGGCATGTTCACGCGGGCGGGTGACTGGCTCGCGCTTCGAGCCGAGCGATCTTCTCGCCGTGCGATTGGACGATGCGCTCGAGGCGCTCCACGTCACGCGTGAGGGCCTTTTCGACGCGGTCCACGTCTTCGGCGACGCCGTCAATCTTGGTTTCGATGGTGCCCAAGCTCGCGCCCACGCGGAGCGCCATGACGGCGAACCCCGCGAGGGTCGCGAGCAAGTTTCCCCATTGAAGGAGCTCGGGAGGCATCGCGCTACTCGTTCGCCGGAGCCGGCTCGAGGTCGGCGACCGTTGCGGGCACCTGCTCCGCCACGAGGCCGAGCTTGGGGCCGACGCGCGTGAGCGCCTCGTGGACGAGTGCCGACTCGTGGAGCTCGTAGACGCCGCGGCTCTGCGCCTTGGCGAGCGCCTGGACGATCACCTGGGCGGATTGCTTCTCGTCGAGGGCCATCACACGCCCCCTTCCACGACGGGCTCGTCAACGGGCGCAGGCGTGGGCTCGGGAGCGGGCGGAGCGTCGGGCACGATCTCGACGATGGTGAGGCCGAGCGTCTGCGCGGTGTACGTGTAGAGGTAGTCGTCGTCGGTGCCCCACGCGGCGTAGGCTTCGCCATCAAGCGAGAGGTTGCCGGACGCGCGCGGCGCACCATTCGGTACATCGAGGAGCTGCCACACGAAAGCGGCAGACGCGCCAGGAAACACGGTGACGTTTGAGATCTGAAGCGTCGTGGCGGGCGTGGGGAACGAGGGAACGGGTTCGATAACTGCAAACATGGTCAAACCTCAAACGGTGTAGGTTAGAGAAATCATCATTTCGGCGTTCGCTTGCGCGTACTGCGCCGCGTCAATGTTCATCGAACCGGCGCCCCACCGATCCACATAAAGGATGGTTCCTCCTGGTGCGATAAACCCAAAGGGGGTCTGCGTGAATCCGGCTGCCCATGCATTGAGCCACACCGTGCTTGACGTATACACGGACGGTCGCTCATTCGCTCCAAGGCCGATGTCTACTTGAAGACGGCCCAATGGGGACGAAACAGAATTGATCACCAGTCGCCCAGACACATGCACAACGCGTCCAACGCGCGTGAACTTGAGCGTGCTCGCTGAAAGCGTGATCGTGCCGCTTGTGCCGCACGTCATGGTCGCGGTAAGGTCTTTTTCCGCGTAGCAATCCAGCGTGTTCGGGTCGGTGTTGTACGTCGTTCCGTTCGTCGCGGGGAGCTTGAGGCCGTAGCCGGAGGTGGCGGAAATATCGAGGGAGGACGACGACCAAATGCCGCGCGTTGCGTTGTTTGTCAGAACACGGAAATCATAGTTTGTGACGGTTCCGACAAACCCATATCCGGTGCCATAAAAACCGATCTGCGTGTTCGTTGCCCTGGCGGAGTCGCCAAAATACGCAACCGCGCTAGACCCCGCAGAACCGGAACGCACGTCGAGGATGCGACCCGCAGACCACCCGCCGGAGTCAGTCGGACTCGGCGTGCCGATGCCGACGTTCCGCGTCGTCGTGTAGATCGCGGTCCCGTTGTCGATGAGCCCCGAATCCCCCAGCGTCGACGCGCCGGTCCAGCGGGGGATCGTGTTGGCGGTGCCGGTGCCTGCGATATCGGCGCCCGCTTGCTCGTATTGTGGTGCGGGCATGTCAGACTCCGATCACCTTGACCACGGGCGTCCCCGAAGCCGAGAAAAGATAGGTCTGCGAGAGGCTGTTTACGTCGAGGCGCAGCGCGGCGCCCGGCTGAATCGGGATCGCCGTCGTCGCCGTGCCGCTCGCCGAATCCGTGACGTACACGATGATCGAGGTGTCCGTATTGATCAGCGTCGCGCCCTGCACATAGAAGCGCCCGGGATTCACCGGACCCGTGTTCAGCACGAGCGAGGTCGTGGGCGACGTTGCTTGCACCGTGAGCCCGCCGGGCGTCTTCGAGCCCGCTGAAATGCCGCTTTCGATGAGCCGCGGCGTCGTCGAGGCCGTCACGGCGTAGGTGGTGATCTGGGCGTTCGCGCCCGTTCCGATTCGTTGCGTCATGGCAGGTTGCCTCGTGCGGCGAGTGACTCGGTCGAGGTGCGCAGGTCAGCCGCGAAGGACCCCCGCACCCTGCCCGGCGTAGCACGCGGAGCCCCGGACGGGGCAGGCTGCGCCGGCTTGTAGCTTGCTTGGATTGCCGCGATGTTCTGCGGCTTGAGCGAAGGATCGGTGGCCGACCCGAAGAGCTGGAAGAGGAGCACGCGTTGCGCGAAGCTGATTTGCGCGCGCGTGCTGTGAAGCTCGTCGAGGATCTTCGATTGGATCGACGAGTAGAGCGCAGGATAAAGCGCGCGTAGCGTCTCGACCTGCTCTTTGCGCACCGTGCCGCGCGCCAGGTCGTCGAGCACGGTCAGAGGCTTCGCGGCCGTCGTGACGTAGGCTCGCCACTGTGCAAGCTGGCCGTCCGAAAGCTGGCGAGCCACGAGGCCGGGTTGCAGCGTGTCGCTCTCGAACGTCGGCGGGCGCTTCGTGTAGAGGTACGCAAACGCGCGCGCCGAAGCGTTCGCCACGGCCGTGGCCAAGCGCGGGTCGCTGGTGAACTGCATCGGGCCGGTGCCAGCGAAGGCGAAGCGGTCGAGGGCTCCTGGCGTGCCCGCGACGGCCGTGACGGTCGCGATCTGACGTAGCGCCTCGGCGGCCATCTTCTCGCGCGTCTCGCGCGGCGCTGCGGTCGCAAGCTCCTTTGCGACGGCCTCTTTCGGCTTGATCTGCGGCGCGGGCTTCGTCGAGGCCTCTTCCGCGACGCCACGAGCGGCCTCCACGACGAAGCGCCCGGGGCGCTCGGCGCCACGGATGAACGCCTTCGCCGCGTCGTTGATGCGGCGGTCTGCGTCGCCCACGAGGCCCGAAAGCGCGCGTTCCATCGTGGCGCGGCGCTCGAGGTCGAGGAGCGAAGTCAACGCCTGACCGATGCCCGGGATCTTCGCCGCTGCGCCGATCTTGAGCTGTTCCATGGCGTCTTCGGAAATGAGCTTCGCGGCTTGCTGCGTGCGCGAGGCCTCCACGGCGCGCTCGAGCTCCGTGCGCATCTTGCCGAGGGCCTCGAGGGATGCCACCACGCGCTCGCGTTGCGCTGGGCGCAGGTTGAAACGCTCGGCAGCGACCCGTTGAAGTCGCTCTTGCGAGTCGATGAACCGGCGCAGCGCGTCGAGGTTCGCCGCCTGCTCCTCCGAGCCGATGCCCTTGATCGCGGGAATGAGCTTCGCCGGATCGACGATTTGGTCGAGCTTGAACGGGTCGATCTCGTTCGGGTCGAGCCCTTCGCGCATGTAGCGTTTTTGCGTGTCCAAAAGCTCCGGGATGCTCTTGCGCCATTCCCGATTCACCTCGGTCTGCAACGCGGCGATCTCCTCGCCGAAAAGCTCGGGGGCCTGGAGCGCCTGACGAACTGAGTCGAGACCGTTCGACGTGCGCAGGCCTCGCACAAAGTCACCTTCTGCGAGCGTTGCAGCGCCACCAGCTCCACGCGCGATTTGACGATCAACCTCGCGCTTGGCCATGTCACCGATGTCGTTGATTTCGGCAAGCGCGACGCGTTGATCTGTAAGGCTCGAGGTCGCCTCGACCTTTTGCGCGGCCTCGCGTATTTGCTTCACTTGCTTCGAGTAGGGCGCACGGAGGCCCGGGAGCTCTTTGATGTTTGCCTCAAGCTCGTCTGCGAATGCGGTCAGGTCACGCACGATCGTTTGACGCGCGGCGCTCGCGTACGCGGCCGCGTCAGTCTCGCCGAGGCCTCGAGCGAATTCGGACACCTTGGCGCGCTTGGCCGCGCCCGTGATCCCTTCGTACGCGGCTTGGTAGCCTCGCATCGCTTTGGCCATAAGGCCTTCGCGGTAGTTGCCGAAAGAGCTCGCGATCTCCTCCACGTCCTTCGTGGCTGTCGCGAGCTTGCGCCGCGCTTCTGCTGCAAGCCCAGACTCCGAGTCCTTGAACCGCGCGAGAAGCTCCTCGACCTGCGGGGCCATCGCGTCCGCGACCTGATAGTCTTCGCGTTGCCGGCGATTAAGTTCCTCGCGGCGACCGCGCTGGAGCTCGGCTTCGGCCGAGTCTGGGCCACCCGCAAGCTCTTCCTCGCGAGGCGCCACGGCTGCATTCGCCTCGGCCTCTTCGGCATCGAACAACGCGCGGCGCTCCGCTGCGTCGAGGTCGCGCTGCACGATCTTTCCGCTCGTCTTGCCGGCCTCTGCGCGCTCGCGCTCGAGAATGTCCGCGATGGTCGCGCGCTCGCCCGCTGCGGCCGTCTTGCCGATGTAGCGGCCAACGGTCTTGCCTGCGACGCCGCCAGCGACCGCGCCGGGGAGTCCGCCCATCGCACCGCCGAGGCCTGCGCCCGCGATCGCAAGTGCGCTTTCTGCGCCGAGGCTCGTAGCCGCCTTGCTAGCCACGGCTCCGAGCCCTTCGAAAAGCGCACCGCCACCCGCGCCAAAAAGCGCACCGCCCACGAGGCGCTCGGTCACGAGCTCCGGCGTAATGTCCTCGCCGAGGGTCAAGTCCTTCGCGAGCTGGCCAGCGCCGAGGGCCGTGCCCTCTGCCGCTCCGCGAGCAACGGCGCCAGCGACTGCGCGCTTTAGGCTGTCCTCGGCGAAGCGCGCCCCAGCTTTCTCCGCGGCCTTCGTGCCGACCGCCATGACGCCACGAGCGGGAGCCGTGAGCGCACGAGCTCCACGCGCGAGGAGGCCCGCTTCCGGAGCCGCACCGCCCGTGAGGAGCGCAGCGCCACCGAAGCCAACCGCCTGACCCGCGAGGGCTGCGGCCTGTTGCTCTTGCTCGCGGACCCGGAGGCGCTCGATCGCCTCTTGCTCGGCGGCGTCTTCCTCGCCCGGCCTCGCGAAGAGACGCGCGGCCTTGCGCTCGATGCCCTGCGCGATCGGGAGCATCGTGCCGCCCTCGATGGCGCTCGAGACGAATTGCTTGGCCGCGCCCGTGAGGCCACTTTCCTCCGCTCGCAGTTGCGCCTTGCCAAGCTCGGCTTGCGCCTCTTGCTCGGAGAGCACCTGCGCGCCAGGCACCATGGCCTGAAAGCGCGCCATGTTCTCTTCGGGGCCTTCGTAGACTTGCCCGTCCGGTGCGCGAACGTATGCGGTCGGCATTAGCGCCCCTTCGGCTGCATCGGGACGGCACCCGTGGCCGCAGCGGCCGACGAAACGCCGGCTTGCGAAAGGATGGCATCACGCACGGCGGCTCGCTGTGTTGCTGGGACCGTCTTGAGCGCCGTATCAATTTCGGCCAAGAGCTTTCCGCGCTGCTGCTGGATCCACCGCATGTTCGCCACGGGATCGTCGCCGCCGGCCGCCTGCATGATGCGCTTTTCCTCGGCTTCGCCCGCAGCCGTGCCCGTTTGCGCGCGACGATAATCGAGGATGTTCGCGGTCCGCGTCTGCGTCAACGCGCGCGCCTTCTCGCGGAAATCTGGCGTGAATCGCTGCGCAAGTCCGTACGTGCTGCCACCCGGCGCCGCCTCGGGCGAGCCGTAGGCCATGATCCCTTGCTGGAACTGGTCGAGGCTTCGCAGCGCGCCGATCACGTCCTTTGTTCCGATCGCAGGCTTCGACACGTTTTCAAGAACCTTCTCGACGGCTGCCGGGGGTGCCTCGCCAGGCGCTCCGACGCCTTCGGCGAGCATCCTTTCACCGGCCTTGACGCCGAGCGCCTCTTGAACCTTGAGGACGCTTTCGAATTCCTTCTCCGCGCGCTTTTCCACAATGCCGCGCTGGCGAAGTGCCTCGGCGGCCACTGCGCGCTTGCGCGCCTCGCGCTCGCCCGCGCCCACGAGGGCCTTGCCGGCTGCCGTCTCGAAAACGGAGCCCTGGAGCTTCTGTAGCTCGCCGAATTGCTGCGCGCGGAGCTGGTCGCGGACCATGGTCTGTTGCGCCGTGAGCTCGCGTCCCTTCGCGCGCGCGTCCACGTCGTCGGCGAGGGCCTTGAACGTCTGCGCGCGGGTCAACGTCGCGGCCTGCGACGCGTTGCCGAGGAGGTCTTCGTTCCGCTGGAGGAGGCGCCCAAGCTCCGACACCTTGCCCTTTTTCTTGTCGAGCTCCGAGCGCTGGGCCTCGAGGTCGCGATTGATGCGGTCGTTGACGATCTGGAGCGCGTAGTTCGGCCCGCCCGTCAGGGAGGCGCCGAAAGCGCCCATCGCGACGGCCACGGCCGATAGGATACGCCCAGCGGTCCCGCCATAGGCCTTCTCCACGTCAATCTTGGTGTCCTCGAGCTCCTTTTGCGCTGCTTCGAGCTTGCTCGCCGAGTCCTCGGCGATCTGCCGGCGTCGCTCGCGCTCGATGGCCGCGTTTTCCTGTTCGATGCGCGCCTCGTCGGCGCGTTGCCCGGCGAGCTCCGCGCGCATCGCGGAGGCCTCGCGCTCTGCGGCCTGCGCGGCCTCGAGGGAGCCCTTGGCCGCCTCGGCTCCGGTGCGGTACTCCTCGAGCGCGCCCTTGGCGAGCCTCTCGCGCTCCGTCGCGAGGTTCTCTTGGATGGTCCCGATCTCCGAGAGCTTCGGTTGGCGCGCGAGGCGAGCGGCCTCGGCTCCGACGCCCGCCGCTGCGCTGCGGAAGTCGCCGAAACCAGGAACGCCCATTCCGGGGCTTCCAGCGGCGCCAGGAAGGGCCGAGCGCGTTTGGACGGGCGCAGGGCCGCCAACGGGCGGAATGGGCGCAGGAGGGGGCGCCACGGGCGGCGGCGGAGGCGCGCCGAGGACGCTCATCATGGGCGAGGCGCTCGCGCCCGCGATCGGCGTCATGTTCGGTTCGGGCAACGGTAGGGCGAACGCGGGAGCGGAAGCGGCAAGCGCCATCGGCGGGCCGCTTGCCATCGAGCTCACAAGCGGCTCGTCCGGCGAATAGCTCGCCATCGGCTCTGCGTAGGGCACGGATGCCCCGAGGATCCCACCGTTCATGAACCGCCTCCAGCCTTAGATCCGACGCCATACCCAACGGCCGCACCAAGAGGGCCGCCCAAGAGGCCGCCGAGAATGGCGCCGCCTGCTCCAAACCATCGGCCGAGAGCGCCTCGCCCCTCTTCGCGCTGTTGCTGCGCCTGTCCTGCTGCGAGCTGTTGAGCCGCCGCAAAGCGCACTTGCAAATCACGCTGGATCTCGTTTTCAATCGCGCGGCGCTGCTCGGCTTCGCTCATCAGTCCAGCGCCGAGAGACTGGAGCCCACGCACGTATGCCGCTTGCCGCTGGGCGGCTTCT
>Ga0222712_10005280_pt1 | contig 13171 bp, 28 predicted proteins | sample C33_657DmetaG_FD_165043 | JGI IMG/M metagenome (GOLD analysis project Ga0222712, IMG submission 165043) | Estuarine water microbial communities from San Francisco Bay, California, United States - C33_657D | ecosystem: Environmental > Aquatic > Marine > Unclassified | place: USA: California...
GTATCTTAAACTGAAAGTTATTATGATTCTCGTTGACCTTAACCAGGTATTATTGGCCGGACTGATGGCACAGATTGCCAGTCAAAAAGGCGTTAAATTAGAAGAAGGTCTCATCAGACACATGGTTCTGAACATTCTCAGGACTCACCTAAAAAACTTCCGTGAAGAATATGGTGAAGTTGTATTGTGTGCTGACAACCGTAAATATTGGCGCAAGGAATTCTTTCCTTTCTACAAGGCCGGCCGTAAAAAGTCAAGAGAAAAATCTGACCTTGACTGGCATCTAATCTTTGACATGCTTTCCAAGTTTAAGCAAGAGCTCAGAGATAATTTCCCATACAAAGTTATTGATGTTGAAGGTGCAGAAGCTGATGACATTATTGGCACACTTGTACCACGACATATCATGCATGAAAACATCCTAATCATTTCAAGTGATGGAGATTTCTTGCAATTGCAGATGTATAATGGTAGAAGTGACTTCACCGTTAAGCAATACAATCCTGCACAAAAGAAATTCCTCATTTCTAAGAATCCAATGGATGAATTGAAAGAAAAAATCATTCATGGTGATAAAGGTGATGGCATTCCAAACATTCTTTCACCAAGTGACACCTTTGTGCGTGAGATTCGTCAAAAGGTGATGACCGAAGCCAAACTCACTAAATTCATGTCACAAAACTATGGTGATTATGATGATGAAAATGCACGTATTGGTTTTTCACGTAACCAAACATTGATTGACCTGAGAAACATACCAGGTGAGATACAAACCAAAATTATAAATACTTATGAAGAAACCAAACCAGCACCTAAGGGTAAAATACTGGATTATTTGATTGCAAACAAACTGAAAAGTTTAATAGATGTTATTGGGGAATTTTAATGAAAGCTTTGTATGAAGTATTTGATGACTTTGAAATGGCTAAAAACAAAAAAGAAAGAATGGATGTAATTGCCAAGAATCTTTCACAAACATTGGTCGATGTACTAAAATTAGCATATCATCCAAACATACAATGGACAGTAAAAGAGTTGCCAGAAAATTATCGTATACCAACCGATATGTTACCTGGTATTACACACGACAGTATTAACGGACAGATACGCAGGCTGTATATGTTCAGAGTTGGTGATCCAACAGCAGAAAAATTGAGCGAACACCGTAAAAATGAATTGTTAATTCAAATGTTAGAATCAATTGAACCACGGGAAGCAGAAGTTTTATTGGGAATCTTTAACAAAGATTTGGGAGTAAAAGGGTTGGACTATAAATTTGTAAAAGAGGCATTTCCAGACATGTTGCCATGACAAAAAAAGAAAACATCATTGTTGTATCTGGTGAATTTGATTTTATAACTTATAATGATTTTAAATTATTAAAAACTTGCAAATCCAAATGTGATTGGCTCGTTGTTGGTGTACACTCCGACTCCTACATGGAATTATGTCGAAGTGGCGCAAAAAATACATTTGAACAAAGAAAAGAATTTGTCGAGAGTTTTCCTTTTGTCGATGAAGTGTTTACTTTTAATGATTTTGATGGAACGTCCTGTAATTTACTAAAACTCGTAAAACTATGTTATCCCGCATCCAATATAATCTATGTTTCGGAAACGAACATGCAAAATATGCCAGAAGCCCGTATTCGTGGCATTACTTTCACAACATTTGAAGTTATCAATCAAGGAGTTTAATTAAAGTGTCAAAATTTTCTGGAAAGTTTCGTGGTGAGCGAGACTATGACGATGAGGAATATTTTCGTGAAGAAAATAAAAATAAAAAACGTCAAAAACAACAGCGAAAACAAAAGTATTACGATGAGTATGAATCCTTCGAATCTCATCAACGTTATAATCAAAAATCCCAAAAATTTAAATACTATTGATGTTGTAGATTAACAACACAACTATTGACACTCTTTGATGGATGGTGTATAATACAACCATTGTTCAGGAGATTTTTTATGATGATTTATGTTCGACCAGCAAAGTCCAAGAAAAAACTAGGACCAAAAGCCGTGCGTGAACAATATGATGCTTGGTTAAAATCACACCAAACGTCAAAACCTATCAAATCCACAAGCAATCAACTGACGTACAAGTTGTCGGTGCCTGCCGGTCGTGAAACTGTGCGGCATCCGTCATTAAATACCGGTAATGGTGTCGCTACTAAGGCAGCACCGAAGGTTTATACGGGCACTAAAGTGATGGGAATTGCAACAATGCACAAATCCAACGCTGTTCCTGTGTTTAACAGCGAAGAAGCTGTAGATATTTCAAAAATGAGGCGCTAAAATGAGTAAGAAAATGAGTTTTGTTGTAAAATTACAACGTCCTGTATGTCGTACACCAATCAAACCGGTGCAGGCACACAAAAATGTCGTAAAATACAATCGTAAAGATGAGAAAAAGGCGATTTTGTCGCAAATTGCTGCTCTAGGAGATTAAAATGTCGCAAAATACTGAGCCAAAACAAGAACCGCAAGCACCGATTGAATGGAAAGAGTTGGATGAAGCTGTTCGTAGATGGGCCGCACTCACAGGACATGAAAATGACCAAGATTGGTATAGAAAAATGAAAGAATACTATGAGTAAAAGCTATGTGTTTGACGTTTTGGATGCCGAAGATGGTTCGGGTGATGCAATCATACAGTTTACCGAAGAATTTCTTGCTGATGTTGGTTGGAAAGAAGGCACAGTATTGAATTTGCGAGTAGAAGAAACGCCCACTGGTAATGTTATTGTAATGACAGAGAAAAAATAATGGAATTAATTGAATCAAAATCACTGTTGGCTAAACTAATGGCGACCGAGAACCTTGTTGTTGAACAACGTCCGGTACAAACAGCATCTTTTGACGTTAAAAATCGGATTTTGACACTTCCGGTTTTGGACAAAAATATCTCCAGTGCTCTTTATGACTTGTTTACGGGTCATGAAGTTGGCCATGCTCTCTACACACCAATGGAAGGTATGTTGAAAGCCAAAGAACTAAAGATTAACAGAGATGTGGCCAACGTAGTTGAAGATTCTCGCATTGAACGTAAAATCAAATACAAATATCCAGGTCTTAAAAACTCTTTTGTCAAAGCTTATGGTGAGCTTATGGACAGAGATTTCTTTGGTATCAAAGGTACTGATATCAATAAGATGAATTTTATTGACCGCATCAACCTGCACTGCAAAGGTGGCGCAGCACTACGTATTCAATTTAATGATGAGGAACGTGGTTTATTGAATGAAGTTGAAACCACCGAAACTTATGATGATGTTATTGATGTATCGAAGAAGATTGTCGAATACATGAAACGTCAATTAGAAGAACAAAAACAGAAGCGTGCCAAAACCAAAGCTGAAGAAGGTGAAAGTGGTGATGGTGAAGGCGAAGAAGAATATGAAGAAGTTGACTTTGATGACCAAGGTAATTCACAAGAACAATCTTTTGAAGATGATGGTGAAGAAGTAGAAGAACAAGATGTTGAATCCAACAAACAATCTGATAGTGATGAATTCGAATCTGAAGAAGATGACAAACAAGCAAAACTGGAAGATGAAATTCGTTCTTTCACCGATGCTGCATACAAAGAGAACGAAAGGTTGCTATTTGATAATAGTGTGAACAGTATCATCTATGCAAATGTTCCACATTTCGATCCAAAAAAAGTTGTTGACCACAAAGAAATTTGGAAAAGATACAAAGAAGATAACCATATTTCTTCAACAGAAACCTTTTTGAAAATTCGTAATGAGAGTAATAAGGTCGTTTCTTATCTTGTCAAAGAATTTGAAATGCGTAAGAATGCTGACCAATTGAAACGTGCATCAACAGCCAAGACTGGTGAGTTGAACATGAGTAAAATTTACTCTTACGAATTCAGTGAAGATATCTTTAAGAAAATTACAGTTGTTCCTGGTGGCAAATCTCACGGTCTTGTTATGTTTCTTGATTGGTCTGGTTCTATGACTGACCACATTGGTAATACAATGAAACAACTAATCAACTTGGTATTGTTCTGTAAGAAAATGAATATACCATATGATGTATATGCTTTTGTCGAAGATACAGATAAAGAAAACATGACAAAACAAGTACCAAAAGAAAATGATATGTATTTCAAACCATATGGTTGTATGAATTTACTATCATCCAGAATGACTAGTTCTGAATTCACATATGCGTGTTCTTCATTGGTGTGTATGGCTGGTCTAAGTAATGTACGCATTTCTTTTCCGTACTGGATGCATATGCAAGGTACACCTTTGAACCAAGCAATCGTTCATGCAATGACTATTGTTCCTGAGTTTCAGAAGAAAAACAAATTACAAATTGTCAATACAATCTTTTTAACTGATGGTGAAAGTAATAATACGAATCGTTATTATCAAAAAGATCCTTATTACGGACTGACCGATGTTCAAATGAAATGTGAACGATTGGTTATGCGTGATCCTGTTACCAAGCATGAACAGAAGATTGATAATAGAAGTGGTCATAGCGCACAGACAAATGCATTGATTCGTTTGTTGAAAGCAAGAACTGGTTCCAACGTTATTGGTTTCTATGTAATTAATGGTAGAGACTTCAATCGTAAAGTTTATGAATGGTTTCCAAAACAAATGAATCACGAAGAAATAAAAGATAACTTTAGGAAATCCAAGTTCGCTATATTGGAAAATACCGGATATGATGAATATTATATCTTGCGGTCAAGTGGCCTAGATACCGATGAGGATTCTACATTTGAAGTTAAAGAAAACTCAACCTTCAGGGGTATTGCCTCTGCATTTACGAAGTACAATAGTGGCAAACACAATAGCCGTGTTGTACTCAATCGTTTTATTGGATTAATTGCATAAGGAGTTATGATGGAAATTTACTCAGAATATTATGGCACAGGCAGAAAGGCTACTGTGACCAGATTGAAAAGAAGTTGGGATTCCCGATTCGATGTATGGGAAGTTGCTTTGTATGTTGAGAACCGTGTGGTGCAAAGAACCACAATTCGTACCGAGAGTGAAGCGGAAGATTTTGCCGAATCTTGGTGTCAAGGTTCCGATGGCAACCAAATTCTCTTGAATGAGGTTATTAATGGATAAAAAGACCAAAGAGATTTTCTGTATCACACAGGAAGAATGTGCCGAAGTGACACAGGCAATCTCAAAGATTTTCCGTTTCGGTTTTGATTCTGTACATCCTGTTACAAATAAAAGTAACATGCAAAGTTTAGAAGAAGAAGTTGGTGACCTTCTGGCTATGATTGATATTATGGTAGAGAAGTGTATTGTTTCTGATAGTAATATCAACGCAGCCAGACAGGCCAAAAAAGAGAAACTGAAAATCTGGTCTAATATTTACAAAGAGGTATAAATGGAATACGATTACAAAAAATTCGAAGAATACTTAATTAAAATACTTAAGAATTCACAATGGGACGGAACACTGGATATCGGTGAAGACCTATCACCTATTTCAGAGATTAAAGTTGCATTTGATGGCTATGGTGATTTAGAAACTCAGAACGAAGATGGTGAGTATGAATATGTAGAACATGGCAACACCAACATGGAATCATATGCAATCTATATTCATAAAAATTCTGCAAAACGTGGCTTTGTTTTCCCTGAACATGACACCTATTCTTTTACATTTGGTAATATGGTACAACACCGTCCGGATGAAGAATTATGTTTGTATGCATGGCATGAATTCATTGATGATGATACTGGTTGGACTTGGCATATCATTCCGTTGGAAGATAGATTGGCTGAGGACAATTCATTGACCGCAGAACAAGTTATGGAAATCTTGGAAGTACTTGTTAACAGACACTTTGCAGAATGACAGACGAAAAGGCTTTGGCCATATACGAACGCCTGAAAGAGAAACACGGTGATAACTTACCGGATCCCGACCATGAACCCAAGCAATTTGAATATTGTGTAAGGATGTTAAAGTATTATGAACCAGAAATATTCGGAACAATTTGACGCTTATTACGATGAACAAACCAACGAATGGTTGGAAGATATCTGTGATGATCCAGACTGTGACCTCTGTGTTGGCCGAACACCGACACCTCTAAGAGAAATCTTTGTCTTTGGTTCAAACCTGGCCGGCCGCCACGGTGCAGGTGCTGCAAAGTTTGCACTAGATAATCACGGTGCCATCTATGGTGTCGGTGTTGGACTACAAGGCGATTCTTATGGTATTCCAACAAAAGACCAAAACATCGAAACCTTGCCCTTAACTTACATTAGAGTATATGTCAATCAATTCATAGAATTTGCTAGACATATGCCTAATCTGGTATTCAACGTTACTGCTATTGGCTGTGGCCTTGCTGGTTATACTCCTTCTCAGATAGCACCGATGTTTTCCAGCGCTTCCGGACTTTCCAACGTCCGCCTACCACAAGAATTCCTAAAGGTTCTCGCAAATGACTGACCTCATAGTTATTCTTCTACTAGTCTTCCTTTTCTGGGGAGAACCAGACATATGGGATAAACTCCATACCCGAGCAATGAATAACTTAGAGGAACCACAATGCGTAAAACAATCACCGCCATAGCTCTCCTGATATCTACTACCACATTCGCACAAGAAATAATTAATCTAACGAAAGAATTAAAATGTTCTAATGCCGAGGTTGTGATGAACCATTTCTCAGACAATTATGGAGAGAAGCCTGTTTGGGTCGGCAAAACAACTTTCAATACACACATAACACTTATGGTCAACAAAGAGAAACGCAGTTGGACACTAATAGAATACGATTCTAGAATTGCTTGCGTATTGGGTGCCGGAGAGAGTAGTTCTGGTGCAGACATAGGAACACCGACAAGATTCTAAATGGGTAAGATACTTTCGATATTATCTTACATCATTGGCAAAGTGGTAACTATATTTCTGATTTGTCTTTACCTATTTGTCGGTTCCATGGGACTTATCATATTGGCCGGCCTAAGCTACGGAGCAGTCAAAGAAACTATCAAACTTTATAATGGAGAGAAACCAAGTGAGTAAACTATCATTACACCAAGAAGACCTGCTGGCAATCAAAACATTTTGTGACAAGTATCCGGAAGCCGATTATGTCACTATCACCGTAGACAGTTCATCTGGTATCGGTTCGATTGTCAAAGTCTCCTTACCGACCGTTATCAACGGAGATTTTGTTATTATAGAGAAAACCATTGTTGACGAAAGTAGCTGGTAATGAAAAGATGGACAGAAAAAGAATTCTCTCAATGGGTCTACTATGATGACCAAGATGGCAGAATCATCGGTGCAGTATACAAGATTGGTAACCAGACTAGTATCTGGGGCGGCCGAGTGTACCGTCTAGATAACACTGAACAAGTAATGGGACAATACATTGATTCAGACTATGCACGTAAGTCTGTAGAACTGTATTGGGAAATTGACAGCCGAACATTATTGGAACAATAATTGGCTCAGGTAGTAATTTTCACTGGATTTACTTATCCAAATCTTGTACGTGTACCACTTCTTAATAAGACGCTTGGTCCGTACAGGGTCGCCAGTGCATTAATAAACGCTGGATACACAGTTAAGATTATTGACAACTTTCAAATGTTGTCGGTGACCGAGTGCATCAATGCAGTTTATAAACACATCAACGCTGATACTTTATGGGTTGGATATTCTTCCACCTTTATGATTGGTAAAGCCAACGATGCCAAAATGCTTGAGTTGTATGCTTTTATAAAGAAGATAACAAACGCCAAGATTGTTTATGGTGGTGCTGGTGTAGATGAAACCGAGTTTGACTCGAAGGTTGATTACTATGTTTCTGGATATTCAGATAACTCAATTGTTTCTCTGACTGACTACATCGCTGGTAAAACAGATACTCTTATTTCTAAAAAGATAAATGGATCAACGTTGGTTGAATCTTCTGATTATCCAGAACCTGCGATGGATAATTTAAAAACTGATTGGTCAAAGTTTGATATCTTACCAAAAGAACCTTTACCTTTAGAATTTGCGAGAGGCTGTATCTTCAAATGTAAGTTTTGTAATTACCCGCTGATTGGTAAACGCAAGGGGACTTACATCCGTGATATGGACGAGATTCGGGAAGAGTTAATTGAAACATGGGAATCAAAAGGTGTTGATACTTTCTACATAACCGATGACACGTTCAACGATGATAATGACAAAATGGAATCATTCCATAAGTTGTTTACATCATTGCCATTCAAACCTAAGTTTGCTGCCTTCCTTCGGTTAGATTTGATTGATAGGTTTCCACACCAAGCAGACCTATTAGCTGAAGCTGGATTAGTTGGTGCTTTCTTTGGAATTGAAACCTTCAATCTAAAGAGTGGTAGAGTTATTGGTAAAGGTCTTCACCCTGATAGAGTTAAGAAAAGACTGTCTTGGGTAAAAGATAAATGGAAAGATAAAGCAAACATTGGAACAGGGTTAATTATAGGATTACCTTATGACAATGACGATTACTTCAAAGAACTTGAAGACTATGTTAGGTCACCAGACTATCCAGTAGATAGTACATCATTCAACCCTCTCTGGATTAAAGAACCAAAAGGTAGCAAACGTTACATGTCTGAATTCGGTATCAATTCAGAAGTTTATGGTTACAAGTTTGATGAGAACGGTCAATGGTATAACGATAATGGAATGACACGTGCTTCTGCTGAGAAAATTGCAGATTATCTTTCAAGTATTACCTCACACAAACCCGCAGACTTTCAAGTGATATCTCTTTTGGGTTTGGGAATTAAACTTGACGATATATTAAAATTAACGTATAATCAATTATATGAAAAGTATAATTTTGCGGATTTAAATCAGAAGAATCTGGTTTCATATAAATCTTTGTTAGGAATTTAAAATGAAGTATCAGTATATCATTGCAGGTAACATTGACCAATATCGAAATTGGGCAGCCGACAAAATGTCTGTTAATCATTTTCTATATGTGAGTGGACCGGATATGATTAGAGGTATAGAGAATCCACACGGTATCTTTATCGGTACTTGGTATGAAAGAAAAGATATATATGACATTCTGTTAAACCTTCTTACTGCCAGTAGAGTAGAAAACCCTGAGATAAGAAAAGCAATCAAATATTATGAGGATAAGCAGTATGAACGAACGAATTAAAGAATTGGCTGAACAGGCTGGTTTATCTCTATCACAGAAAGATTACAGTTACTATTGGGTTGAATCTAAGGAAGATATAGAGAAGTTTGCTGAGTTACTTATTCAGAAATGTGTTGATATCTCTGATGATTATGTGAAAGGTTGTACCTGTGAAGAACATGTAAACTGTAAGCATCCTAGAAGTGCAATCGGTAGAGAGATTCGGAAATACTTTGGAGTCGCAAAATGATAGAAATTTTTATACCCGTTCTGTGGATTTGTATTGGTACTAAATGCGAATTCATGCAGTCTGATGGTTATTTCACACGGGAAGAACAATGTGTTGCATCACTAGAGAAACAGAAACAACATATGCGTGACCTAGTTAAGCAGGCAAACCAAGGGACTATCACAGTCCTTGAGGGAGTCTGTGCAGATGCCACCGTTAAGGGTATCTATGAAAAGAGAGCGAAAGATGAGAAACAGTGACGTACAGAGAATCATAGAGAACCTTGAGAGGTCCTTGCTGGAGAGCTCCGAGAAAAAAATTTTAGAATCACAGGAAGAAAAATTCGAATTCCACTGGGAGGCCCCAGAAAATAAAAAATTGGAAAAAAGAGTTTGACCTGGTGGAGCTTTTTTAGCTAATCGCTTACCTACCGACCCCCCATCCCTTACCGCTACTGCTCGGCCAGCAGCCACCAAGCAGCAGCCAAAAAAAAGGGGCACCGCCACCAGAGCAGTGCCCCTAAACTCTCCCCTATCCAGCCGAGCCTCAGGGGGAGAGAAGCGAAAACCTTAAGCAGCCACAACCTGTAATTTTATAACCTTTGCCATTTTGCGGCCGTGAGCAATATATGCCACCACAGGGACATCCTTGGAGTAGCAAGCACGGCAGCCATTGCACTTGCCGCCATGCTCTGGTGCTGTACATGCTACAACACCAGCGGGAATTGGTTGACCAGCAGGGATGATGGTTGAACCATGCACACCAGCAGTATATGTACCATCCACAGCATCGCTACTACGGCGGACCATGACATTAGGCAGTGCTTCCATTTGAGCCAGGATGGTATTGAATTTAGGGAATTTATACATGCGGGTTGGTAACCAGTGCTTTACATGCGGAGTAGCTGCCATAACCTCGTACATTTTAACGGCCAAGGAGAGGCTATACATGTCGCCGGAATCAAACCAACGGAAGAAGCTTTGCTTTTTGAGAGCAGCCACCATGGTGTCAACCCAGCCGGCTTCCTGCCATGCAGCTTTATTGTCAGCACGGACTGCCTTGGTGCCTTTGAAGGAATAGCAACCAGTGGTAGCGTAGCAGCCAGAACAAGCGTCAACCAAAGCACCAGAAGCTGAAACGGAACCAGGACAGGTTTCCAGTGCTTGCAGGGACCAGCTGAGGATATTATCGAGCTTGGAGGTTTTTGAGAGCTTGTTCATTTCGCTGTTCCTTTTTAATTTGATGGACGTAGTATATCACGGCCACCGAAAATGGCAACCTAATACTTTTTTCTTCAAGCAATCAACTGGAGAATTAATGCGGCTCCCTTGGTACAAGCACCAGCACAAGCGCTTGCCACGGTCAGGACCATGGTGTTATAATATGCGCCGACCAAAGAACCAGCCACGAAAATGAATACATTCATACTAACTCCTAAAAAGAATACTTTTGTTTTCAATTTACTGGCAATTTTTCAGCCAGTGGCCTCCGGGATCCGATCCCTTTGCCTTACATCCGGACGCCGGTGTTGGCACCGGCTTTTGGACTGCTGTGTTCCTCACAGCATCCGAATGGTTTATATTGTGCTAACGCCTGCCTTGATTTTATCTGCCAGAGCATTGGCTTCGGCACCATATGTCACGCCCTTGGATGGCCGCTTGTTGGCTTTCACTGCCTTGGCACCAACGGCACCAACTGATTTTGCAAGCAGCTTCTCCAAGCGAGCCTGTGCCTTAGCAATTGCTGCTTCACGCTTTACAGTGGCTGCAGCGGCCTTGGCTTCAGCAGCGGCGATTTTGGTGGCAGCTGCCTGCTCACGGTCAGCAATAAGCGAAGCACGGAGAGCAGCAATAGCAGCACGCTTTTGAGCAGTGGTCAAGCCGTTAACTGAAGCGCAGGGGAAGGTGTAATTTGACATTTTCGTTTCCTTTTCAATTTGATGGAATGGAGTATAGTGGATTTTGGTGGTTTTGGCAACTGTAAACTTTTTTCTTCCAGTCGCCTGTGTGGTTATTCTGTAGTCAATTCATCCGCCAGCAATTCAGCACGCAAGCGGTTGTCCATTATCTCGGACAGGATGAATTTAGCAATATTCAATTGGTGGCGGACTGCCTCTGAGCGGTCAACCGTTTGCATGGTATACCGGCGATCCATCACCAGCATTTCCTGTGCATCGGAGAGGATGCCCATGGCAACCATTTCCAGACCGCTATAGCGTGCGGTCAAGGAATTCATATACTGCTCACGGATATCCGCTTCTGACATACCGTAGCACTGCTTTTCGAATTCGGTCATATTTTCTCGCTTTCTTGATTTGATGGACAAAGTATAACCGATCCTGTAGGTTTTGGCAAATATATCTTGGAATACTCCAGCGGAGCAACTGAGAACTTTTTTCTTATATTGCCAACCACAGCGGAACCTGTATAATGGTACCTATTCGAAAGCAAGACTGGGATGGACGCAGAGGCTGCCTAATACTTTAATACTCCATCACACCGCTTGAGTACTTTTTCAGTATATTGCCATTTTGCGTGAAATGGTGTATAATATCATTTTTAACACAGGAGTATTACAATGGGCAAAATGAATGCTATTTCATTACGATTGGCAGAACTAGAGGAAATGCTGTATACTTTTGGTTTAGGACACGAACCCTTCATACAGGAATGCAAACTTTTGTGTGAATTGGGCTTCGATGCTGAAGTACAATGTATTATCTATGATTTTGAAACAAAAGTATTCAATGGCGAACTAGAGCGCTTCTGAGAACCTTTGTAGTACCGGGAAACGCTTTGTAATGCTTTGAGGTGCCATCGCAGTCCAAGACTAAAACTCTTTTCTTACTTCATAATGCGAAATATAGTGCGCTGGTATCACAAAAGCATTACAAACCGCACAAAATTCTGTTTTTTAGTACTTTTACAGTATTTCCTACTGCATATGATAACTTTTTCAGTATACTGGATATTGAGGTAACACGGAAGTACTCATTAACATATCAGGTAAAGTTATCCACAGCATATCCACAGTTCCTGCGACTTACTAACATTTTATGCACAGAGTTATCCACATGAAAACTTTAGTACTCCATGGCCATAATGTAAGACTTTTCTCTTATATTGCCAATCCTATGGATTCTGGTATAATGGACGCATAATTTGAAAACAATAGTAAACAAGGAACAAAATGAATACTATTGACTTAATTTCTCCGATTGAATACTTTTTACTACACAATCCAGAATATAATGCTTTAGAAGTATTGATTCCAGAGAATGTAGCACTTTGTGTTTACAATGATAAATTAGTTCACATTAATGTGGATGAATGTAATACTTTGGTTGACTTTGTTGAAATGGAATAAAATGAATACTATTTTCTTCTCCAAGCGATACGAATTAAGAAAAGATTACTATGTAATACCTTTTTCTTGTTCTGACCTGATGGACATTAATACGGAAAAACTACACCGTGACCGTACGGAAACTGAACAAAAAGTATTAGATACTATTGTGGATCGTATTACTTTGGCATTACTTCGCAACGGTTATATCTTGCAATCTGTAAACTTTCGTAATATGTCGATTTCTTGCATTGTGGATAATATGCAAGTGAATTTGAGTACTTTAGTATCACAGCGGTGAAATGGAGTACTTTGGTATTAGGTTGCCAGGTGCAGGATTTTCTGGTAGAATGGTATTTTATCAGTTAGGAAATGACGGATGACAAAAAACGAAACTATAGCATTAATTATTGAACACCTTGTGAACCAAGGTTATAATGATGCAGATAAATTTGTGAACTAT
>Ga0222712_10005282_pt1 | contig 13168 bp, 11 predicted proteins | sample C33_657DmetaG_FD_165043 | JGI IMG/M metagenome (GOLD analysis project Ga0222712, IMG submission 165043) | Estuarine water microbial communities from San Francisco Bay, California, United States - C33_657D | ecosystem: Environmental > Aquatic > Marine > Unclassified | place: USA: California...
GGAGCCTTCAAAAAAGCCATAGCTCTTTAAAAATAATAATTTGAGGTTGTTAAAAAAGGCTTGCAAATGCAAGCCTTTTTTATGTTATTAGAGTATGCAAAATATTGAACCATCCTTCCAGTGGGAGTCTCTCTACGTCGCTGCACGTGATAAAAAATCCCCCTTTTTTGGCAGGCATTATTCTCAAACCACCTATGAAAATGATATTTATGGCTACTATATTCACCCACTTTGGGATGATATTGGCTCTGAGACACTTTTCTGCAAGATTCTATACACCGATTATTCCGCTAAGTACACTATTATTGAATTGTTCGGGGAATGGAATGATACGCTTCATAATGATGTGATGCATTTGAAGAGAACTGTCGTGGATCATTTAGTCGATGCTGGGATTAAGCATTTCATTTTAGTGGGTGAAAATGTATTGAATTTTCATGGATCTTTTGAAGATGACTACTATGCGGAATGGTTTGAGGATGTGGAAGATGGCTGGATTGCGGCTATGCATTTTGCTTCTTTTGTCGAAGAAGAATGGGCCAAATATAAGATTGATTATTACCTGAATTTTGGCGGAAACCTCCAAATTCCGAACTGGAGAACGCTAAAACCGGAGATGATATTTTTTATGATTGACAAACTATTGAAAAGACGATTAAATCCGTAAATTCGTACAAACCTATTATACCTTATGAAAAAATTATTCCTATTAACCTTGCTTTGTGCAGGGCTATTCTCTTTTTCAGTTAATGCGAAAAAAGCAGACTCCCGTTATTTCGAAATGCGCATTTACTATTGCCATCCAGGCAGACTAGACGCTTTAATCCAACGTTTTACGAATCACACAACGAAAATTTTCGAGAAACACGGAATGACGAATGTGGGCTATTGGATCCCTACAAATAATACAGAAAACGCTCTTTATTACATTTTAGCTTATCCATCTAAGGCGGAACGCGATTCTTCATGGAAGCATTTTAGTAGTGATCCTGAGTGGAAAACAGTCTCAAAAAAGTCCGAAGAAACGGGTAAAATCGTTGCTAAAGTGACAAGCATATTTATGAATGCCACTGATTTTAGCCCTAAAATTAAACCTTCAGGTGGACCGGTGGATCAAGTATTTGAACTACGAACGTATTCTCAATTGCCTGGTAGAAATCCAGCCATATTAGCGCGATTCAAAGATCATACGATGAAAATTTTCGAAAAACACGATATCAAAAACATCGCGTACTTCACTACCATCGAAAAGGATCCAGCTGTTCAAAGTAAATTAGTTTATCTAGTGGCACATCCATCGGAAGAAGCTGCAAAAGCGAATTGGTCAGCCTTTGTAAATGATCCTAAGTGGAAGCAAGTATCGACTGATTCAGAAAAAGATGGCAAGATTATTGAAAAAATCGAATCGATCTTTATGACCCCTACATCCTTCTCTACTATTCGTTAAGTATTATGGAATTCGTTAAAAAAGCACCGCTCCTATTCCTAGGTGGGATGATTAGCCTTGTTAGCTTAGGTATCCCTAAATTGGTTCAGCCAAAAAAAATAGTGGCTGATTCTGTACAAACAAAGGTGTCTACGCTACAAGTCCCAGAAGGGCTAGAAGTGAAACCCTTTGCGTCAGAACCGATGCTAATAAATCCGACGAATATTGAAGTAGATTCGAAAGGTCGGGTTTGGGTGTTAGAGGCCTACAATTACCGACCAGGAATCAACGGTAATCCGACGAATCCACAGGGAGATCGCATTATCATTTTGGAAGATACAAATGGGGATGGCCAGGCAGATAGCCGCAAGGTATTTTACCAATCGCCTGAGCTAAACGCGCCATTAGGTATCGCGGTATTGGATTCGATGGTGATCGTATCCCAAAGCCCTTATATCTGGAAAATGTTTGATGATAACCGAGATGGAAAGGCGGACCGCAAGGAAGTGATGTTCTCCGGCATAGGTGGTGATCAGCATGATCACGGGGCGCATGCATTTACGTTTGGGCCGGATGGGAAATTGTATTTTAACTTAGGAAATGAGGGTAAACAGTTGTTGGATGCCAAAGGCAATCCGGTCTTAGATCAAGATGGAGATCCGATTGGACCGAAGAAATACCGCCAAGGAATGGTATTCCGTTGTAATTTGGATGGAAGCCAAGTCGAGGTGTTAGGGCATAATTTTAGAAATAATTACGAAGTGGCGGTGGATTCCTATGGGGGACTTTGGCAATCAGATAATGATGACGATGGGAACAAAGGGGTGCGGATTAATGCTGTTTTCGAGCACGGAAACTACGGTTATGTGGATGAAATGACGGGCGAAGGCTGGTCTGTAAACCGAACAAATATCGAAAAAGAGATTCCATTTCGTCACTGGCATCTAAATGACCCAGGCGTGGTTCCTAATTTACTGCAAACGGGTGCGGGTTCTCCTACTGGGATGATCATTTACGAGGGTAATTTATTGCCGTCTATCTTCCAAAATCAAATGATTCACACGGATGCGGGCCCTAATGTGGTTCGCTCCTATGCGACTACTCCCTGGGGAGCCGGTTACGAGGCAAGAATTAATAATCTGATTACTTCTCGCGATCAATGGTTTCGACCGGCAGATGTGGCGGCTGCACCAGATGGATCTCTTTTCATTGCTGACTGGTACGATCCAGGTGTAGGTGGACATCAGGCGGGTGATCAGGCCAAAGGCCGTATCTACCGAATCGCCCCTAAAGGACACGCGTATAAAAAAACAAACTTTGATTTAAGTACGCCCGAACTAGCATTTAAAGCATTAGAGAATCCTAACTTAGAAATCCGCTTTCTAGCCTTTCAGGCTTTGAAAAAAATGGGTACTAAGGCTGAATCCGTATTGGAAAATGAATTCAACACGAATGAAAATCCGCGATTTAGAGCGCGTGCATTTTGGGTATTGAATCAAGGATCTCGTTCGAATGAATTCATTCTAAAAGCGTTCGATCAAGCAAACCCTTACCTGAAAGCAATGGCCATTCGGGCAGCGAAGCAAAAACCCTTCGCGGAATGGGCTACTCTAGCGGCCAAAGCGGCAAAAGATCAACATGCATCTGTTAGACGCGAATTAGCGATTGCTTTGCGCCATCTTTCTGGAGAGGAAGTCAATAAATTGTGGGCGAGTTTAGCTATGCGCCATAATGGCACTGACCGTTGGTATCTTGAAGCTTTAGGAATTGGAGCGGACGGAAACTGGGACGAGCGTTTTGCAGCTTATGCAGCCTTAAAGCCCGAGAATTTGAAGGGATATGCGGATGTCGTTTGGCGAGCAAGAACAGAGAAAGCGCTTCCTGCTTTAATCGAATTGATTGGAAACACGAAGTCCCTAGCCTATTTCCGTGCCTTGGATTTCATGCCAGGTGAACAAAAATCTGAGGCTCTATTTGGGCTTATCAAAGGTAAGTTTGCTACCGATGTCACCCCACAATTAGAGGCATTACGTCATATGAAACCGGCCTACATTGCTTCAAATACGGAAGTAAAGTCAATGCTTTTAACTCTACTGAAGCAAATCAATGGCAAACCTTATCTAGAATTAGTGGATTACTACCAACTAACAGAAGAAAGCCCACGTGTGTTAGGGATGATTTTAGCCGGTACAGAAGCATCCAAATCGGGTCAGGTATTGTATAATTTGCCTGGTGGAGCTGAATTAATCCGCTCGAAATTCTTTGCGGGTAAAGAAGCGGAACAATTAGCGTTAATCGAAACATTGCGTTGGCAAGGAAAAACGGAATCAGCGCAATTATTGTATGAAGCCACATCGAATCCTAAATTGAGCAAAGCAGTCCAAATGCAGGCCGCACGCGTGATTGGAAATGCTTATCCAACAGAAGAATTTGTCTTAGACTTATTAGAGAAGAAGAAATTCACGAACGCATATATTCCTTTGGTGGTAGAAAGTCTTCAAAAGGCATGGAGAAAGTCCATTCGAATGAAAGCAAATAGTTATTTAGACAAACATCAAACTGAAACCAAGAAAACGCACCCAGCAATGGCAGAATTAATCAAAATGTCAGGGGATGCAGTGAAAGGAAAAGTGGTATTTACGAATTCGTGCACGATGTGTCACGTGGTAAATAATGAAGGGATTGATTTTGGACCAAAACTAAGTGAAATAGGTACGAAATTATCGAAAGAAGGCATGTATATGTCCATTTTACACCCGAATGCGGGGATTGGATTTGGATATGAAACCTTCGAAGTGAAAACTAAAGCTGGTGACACCTACCAAGGGGTAGTCGTCTCTAAGAATGAAACAGATATTGTATTACGTATTCCAGGAGGAATCGTTAAAAGCTTTAAAACATCCGCTTTAAAATCATATAAGCAATTACCAGAGTCCTTGATGCCAGAAGGTTTAGCCGATGGAATGAGTACGCCAGAATTAGTTGACCTAATCGAATATTTATCCACATTAAAGAAGAAATAAGATGAATCGCCGTGATTTCGCCTCCATATTGGGAGCTAGTTTATTGATTCCCTCGTTTTCAAAAGGATCTACTTTGGCGCGCGTAAAGCCATTTGAGCTGAACTATGCCCCCCATTTTGGGATGTTCAAAAACCACGCTGGACCTAATGAACTAGATCAGCTTCAGTTTATGTATGACCAAGGGTTCACAGCTTTAGAGGATAACGAACTAATGGAGAGACCGGTGGCTTTACAAGAGAAAATCGGGGAGAAATTAGCCAAGCTTAACATGAAAATGGGCGTTTTCGTGATCAAATTCGATGGTTTCTTTGAAAAGCAGACCATGACAACAGGCAAAAAGGAATGGACCGATTTATTTCTGGCTTCTTGCAGAAAAGCTGTAGATACGTCGAAGCGAGTGAATGCAAAATGGGCGACGGTAGTTCCAGGAAATTTCACTCGTGATCTTCCAATGGGAATTCAAACAGGACACGTGATTGACAACCTAAAACGCGCGGTTGAAATCCTAGAACCTGCTGGATTAACCATGGTTTTAGAACCATTGAGCGACAATTCAGACTTATTCTTACGCTATTCAGATCAAACTTACAGCATTTGCCGTGCGGTGAGCTCCCCTTCCTGCAAGATCCTGTTCGACATGTACCATATGCAGCGAAATGAGGGTAATCTGATCGCCAATATGGACAAATGCTGGGATGAAATTGCCTATTTACAAATAGGCGATAATCCAGGTCGTAAAGAACCTACTACGGGAGAAGTGAATTACCAAACTATTTTCAGACACTTAAAACAAAAAGGATATTCGGGCGTTTTGGGGATGGAACATGGAAATTCTAAGCCGGGAAAGGAAGGAGAACTCGCTTTAATCGATGCATATCGTAAATCCGATGTCTAAAATTTGCATTTCTGAATTTTAATTTAGACATTCGCTTAATTATCTAATTAAGATGGACACAAAATTCAAAGCAATCAACGATCCTACCCGGAGAGAGATCTTGCAATTCTTAGTCAATGGCCCTCAGAACGCCGGACAAATTGCAAATCAGTTTGATATGAGTAAACCGAGTATCTCGCATCATTTGGATCTATTAAAGCAGGCCAAACTGATTCAAGCGGATAAAAAGGGGCAATTCATCGAATACAAGCTAGACAAAACTGGATTTGAAGTCATTCATGCCTGGTTCAAAACTTTCTCTACTTACTTTGAATTCCCTAAGCCTAAAATTAGAATCGAAATTTAATCTGTTTTATGATGTCTCTTCACCTACCCAGCACATTCCAATTTATACAGTCATATCTACCCGCTAACACGAAAGGCCTCGGAATTACTACGCTTTCGAAGCGTAATTTCTTCCAATCCATCGGTGATTTTTTTGCGGAGAAATCAGGCAAAAAACGTGTTTCCTATGTAGCTGTGGGGGATGACTTTATCACACAATTGCATTTTCAAGGGGAAAGTTTAATTGCTGAAAAAACGATTCAATTAGCCCAATTAGATCATTTTTATGTATCAGAAGGCCAAACACCGGATGGAATCATCCACCATTTGTCTTGCGATGCAACGGTGATTGTTTCTGCCAAAAAAATGGAAGATCACCACATCAAAATTCTCCCTTGCTTATTAGGTGAAAACGCGAGCAACGTTCAAGCGATTCAAAGCATTCAGTGGGCGCAAGAATCTAAGAAAGCGTTGACAGAGATCTTGAAAGGCTGGCCAGCACAAATTCAAGAGAGAAAAGCGCGTATCGCAGCTGAAGAAGCAGCAGCCTTAAAAGCGGCAGAAGAAAACGCTTAGTTATTCGGAGACTTTTTCATCCACTTTTAAGTCAAACAGCTCTTTGGAAGTAATGGCTACGAGGCTGACTAAGACCATCGTTACCCCCGCTCCTATCAAAACGGAAGGAACGGTCCCAAAAACCTTAGCGGCCACGCCTGACTCAAAGGCTCCCATTTCATTCGAAGTGCTGACGAAAACACCATTTACAGAGGATACACGCCCCCTCATTTCATCAGGAGTATAGAAACGTAGAACCGTTTGCCGAATCACTACAGAGATCGAATCGAAAGCGCCAGTAAAGAAAAGCGCTGTCACCGAAAGCCAAAAATTCGTCGATAAGCCAAATACAAAAGTGGCTAAGCCAAAACCGGCAATGGCTAAAATCAGATTCCTCCAAGCGTGTTTAAGTGGAGGAAAATAGACTAACGTAACCATCGTCACCACAGCTCCCACCGAAGGTGCGGCACGCAAAATTCCTAATCCCTCCGCCCCTACTTTCAATATATCTTCTGCAAAGATGGGTAGGATGGCTATCACGCCTCCAAACAACACGGAAAACAAATCCAAGGAAATGGAATACAGAATAATTTTCGTCTTGAATACATACGCAATTCCCTCTCGCAAACTATGCCAAATGGATTCGTGCTGTACCGTTTTGACGGGAACAGGGCGATTTTCAATTTGAAAAATACAAAACATCACACCTAACAATAGCGCGATCACCGTGATCAAAGATCCTGATAATCCGGCGTAAGCATATAAAAAACCTGCCACACCTGGCCCTAAAATCGAGCCTAATTGCCAGAAAGAACTATTCCAAGTAGCCGCATTAGCAAAAACCTCTTTAGGTACCAGAAAGGGATTCAAAGAAGAGGCGGCGGGGCTGAAAAAGCCTTTGGAAAGACCTATAATGAAAATCACAGCATAGATCGAATAGATATGGAAATCTTGATCAGCAGATTGCAATTGCGTACTCGAATATAAAAGGAAAACCGAAGACGCAATAATCAAGGATAGCGTCACCTGCATGATCGTTTTCTTATCCCGATTGTCCGCAAAATGACCCCCAAAAAGCACCAACGAAATAAAGGGAACCGCTTCTGCCAAGCCAATCAAACCCAAGGCAAGCGGATTATGCGTTATCTTATAAATTTCATAGGCTAAGACTACTTCCTGAATCAACAAGGCAATCGTAAAAAGCGTATTACCGGTCACATATGCCCGAAATTCCGGAAAAGCTAAGGCTTTGTATGCGTCTTTATGTTGAAAAAATCCCATGCAGCAGATAAATAAGTGGACTCCAAAACGCCATATCACCCAGCAAACGCTTCCCTTCTGAAAAAGGCAAGCGGGATAAAACAAACGTTATCCCAAATGTAACCAAAAAAGGTAAGACGATGAAGAGATCCTGCGTACCGGCATAAATGCCACTTAAAAGCCCTACCAAAATCCATTCCGTTTTCCGTAATCTGCCTGCATAAAAATCACTCGAAGAATCGATTAAATTAAAGAAACATAGATTTTGGTAGGCTAATGCGATCAAAGACAATACAAGAAGAACCGATCGGGGTTCGCGAACCCACACCACTAAAGCCACACCTAGGGCATATAATACGGATGTAAACAACTCCTTTTCAAAGCGCAACCAGCCTTTATGCCAAGCAAATCCGTACAGAATAACGAGGAATAGTAGCGAAAATCCAGCGAATAAAACTTCCAGCTGCTGAAAAGGTAACAAACAAAGAATGGACACTCCTAAGATTACCAATAGGATGCGTATTTGCGGAGATTTATCTAGATGAATTCGATGACGCTCATCTTGAACGGGCTGAAAAAGATTATCAATTTGCCTATCTAGCAAATACAAGAACCAAACTGACAAGGCTAAAATCGCCATTTCTGAACAAGATGGGAAGGTAATAAAATACACTTTATAGAGAAAGCATTGGTACAAAACGGCACCGATAACCACCTCTAAAGAAAGATTTCTAATAAAGCGCATCCTTCGATTGAATCACGTGAACCTCCATTCCTACCTGGATTTTTCCGGTAGAAATAGGAACAAATTGCTGGCCAAAATAAACTTTGTGATTAAGCGTACGGAACGAAGCCAACGTCTTCAACATCTTTTTATCTGATTCCCCAGTCAATGGATCTACGTTTACGAGGGGACAACGGGCACAGGGTTTGGCACCTGAAAGAGAAACTTCTCCTATTTTTAATTCAGCCCAGGTATCTTCCACGAAGGGCTCTAACGATGAAACAATGATATTCGGTCTAAAACGAAGAAAATCAATGGGTTCTTCTACATGCTCTTGCAAAGAAGCATAAGAACCCGCACTGACTAAAAGTACCGGCAAAGAATCCGCAAAAGAGGTATTTTTAGCTAGTTCCGTCTGGTATTTCACCTTCATCACCCGCGGTTTTTCTGACGAAATCCGTACGAGCCTTACTTCTTCAGACAAAGCAGTTGAAAACCACTCAGACCAACCCTCTAATACCTCCCGAGCTGGCAACTGATCCTCCCAAATTTCGACAGGAATCCAAGAACCTAAGGCAGGCTCCCAAGTCAATTCCTTCTCTAATCCGGAGGTTGAGTCTTTGACTAAAAAGCCATGTGAGGACTCGCTTAAAACAAATCGCGTTAATTCAGGTCGAGTCCGTTGGGTGATAAATTTTCCACTAGCATCCACTAACATATAACGACGATCGCCACGCAATCCTTCCTGCTCCATCACGGATTCTCTCAGTGAAACTGCGCCTAAGGACTTAATGGGATAGATATAGAGATGCGTGACCATAAAACAAATGTAAACTTTTCTGTGCAAAAAGCCTTATGGGTGCTTATAGGCTTTGGGCTTCCTATTGTGACTTGATTTTGTTAAGTTTGTTTTATTGATTGTCTGTAACCTATACCTATGAAACTATTTCGCCTAGCCTTATTCGCTCTTTTGTCCCCTATTGCGGCACAAGCTCAACAAATGTTAACGCTGGAAGACGCGATTCAACAGGGCATTACAAAGCAATATTCTATCCAAATTTCAAGACAAAGGGAGCGTATTGCAGCGAATGAAAACAGCTTAGGAAATGCAGGTTTTCTGCCGACTATTACGGGATCAGCGAATAAAAACTATACGATTTCCGGAATTGACCAATCGTTTTTTGGCGGTTTGCGCCCTCCATTAGTCCAATCTGGAGTCAACTCTAATTCAGGAAACGTAGGTATGGGGATGGCCTGGACATTATATGATGGAAAAGGAATGTTCGTCTTACGTGACCGCTATAAAGAATTACAAAACTTAGGGGCAAAACAAACTGAGTCATCGATTGAGAACTTGATCGCCTTGATCTCTTCTACTTATTATGATATTATTCGCCAAAACTTACGCGTAAATAACTTCAAAAAAGGGCTAGAAATCTCCAACGACCGACTCAAATTAGCAAAGGACCGTTACGAAGTAGGTCAAGGATCTAAAGTGGATTACTATTCTGCACAGGTGGATTACAATGAAGACAAAGCACTTTTAATCGCACAAGAGCAATCCTTTACGAACACAAAAATCGGATTTAACACGCTTTTAGTGAAAGACTATAAAGCCGATTTCCAAATCGTGAACACCATCGATTTACTCCCTAAATTGAAATTGAGCGAATTGAAAATGAGCGCTTTATCACAGAACCCGACCTTAATCGGGGCGATTCTGAGTAAGAAGATCAGCGATTTAGACACCAAGAATTTACAGAGTCAACAAAAGCCTCAAATCGATTTATTAGCCGGCTATAACTTGAATAGTGTGGCGAATGGCGCGGGTTTTGGGGTGGAGAAAGGAAGTAGTGATGTGTTCAATTACGGTTTAAGAGCAACCATCAATATCTTCGATGGCTATAACCAGAAACGCAAGATTCAGAACGCAAAAATCAATGCTGAGATTGCTGCGTTGCAAATTGAAGATTTGAAGAATGCCTTATTATCCGCTTTAGAAAAGACCTACGTGACCTATGAGAATTCAATGAATTTAATTCAATTAGAGACGGAGAATTATACGATAGCGAAACAAAACATCGACATTGCTTTTGATCGTTTCAAAGTAGGTATCGCTACGTCCTACGAATTACGCGAGGTGCAACGCAATGCGGTGGCTGCTGAGACACGTTTAATTGAGGCAAAATACGCAGCGAAAGCAGCCGAAATTGAATTAATTCGATTGAGCGGAAACTTGTTGTAATTCTTCGTTGAGTTGCTGCTGGTACAATTCGAAGTAAAGCGATTTATCTGCCATCAATTGATCGTGAGATCCACTTTCCACAATCGACCCGTCTGATAAAACAAAGATGCGATTTGCTAAACGTGCAGAAGAAACGCGGTGAGAAATAATCAGAGACGACTTTCCTATCGTCACCTGCTTTAAATTTTCCAAAATCGTATGTTCCGTATGCGTATCTACCGCAGATAAACAGTCATCTAGAATGAGCATCTTTGGGTTTTTAGCCAACGCTCGGGCAATCGACACCCGCTGTTTCTGACCACCTGAAAGCGTAATCCCTCTCTCACCCAGAATCGTTTCGAATTGATCAGGGAACTCCATTATATTGTCATACACATCCGCTTGCTTAGCCGCGACTTCAATCGACTCTTGCGTTAAGGCATCATTACCAAAGCGTATATTTTCCGAGATACTCGTCGAGAACAAGAACACATCCTGTGGCACAAATCCCACAAAAGAACGCACCCAAGCCATATCCCAATCCTTCAAGGAGATTCCATCCAACAAAATTTCTCCAGCACTTGGGTCATAAAAGCGCGCCATCAACAAGGCGACGGTCGATTTGCCTGATCCTGTTTGGCCTAATAAGGCTACGGACTCCCCTGCCCCAATCGTTAAATTCACATTTTCTAACACCATGCGATCCGAACCCGGATAAGCAAAACTGACACCCTTGAATTCCCAATTACCCACAATCTCCTGACGAATTTGCTTGCCAGTGATCAATTCGGATTTGGCCTCTAAAAACTCATTAATCCGCTTCTGCGAAGCTGCTGCCCGTTGAATCTGCGAGCTGGTCCAGCCCAAAGCAGTCACCGGCCACGTCAACATAAACACGTACATGATGAATTCCGTAATGTTTCCCACCGTCATTCGGCCTGCAATAACCTCCTGCGAACCAATATAAACGACTAAAATGGTGGAAAAGCCCACCAATAACGCAATCAGCGGGGTAAATAACGAATCTACCTTCACTAAACCGAGTGATTTAGTTCGGTAGGCTGAGGACGCCTCCGTAAAAGCATCAAGCGATTTCTTCTCCCTGACAAAGGATTTCAACACGCGAATCCCCGAAAACGCTTCCTGAGCAAAGGTTGAAATTTGTGACAGAGCGGCTTGAATTTCTTCCGACTTACGAATGATCACCGAATTCACATAATAGATACTAATTGACAAAATCGGAAGCGGCATTAAGACATACCACATCAATTTCTGGTTTACTTGCCACATCGAGTAAATGACAAGGATAAACACCGTGATTAAATTCAATCCGTACATAATACTAGGTCCCACATACATACGCACCTTACCCACATCTTCCGAAATGCGGGCCATCAAATCGCCCGTATTTTGTTGGCGATAAAAGGACAAAGGCAAGGTTTGGTAATGCGTATAAATTTCGTTTTTCAATTCAAACTCGATGTGACGGGACATCACAATGAGGGTCTGACGAACTAAAAAGAGGAAAACACCTTTTAAAATGGCCATCAAAATGATTAAAGCACCGTAGAAAAAGAGGGTGAAACCGAAGATTTCGTAGAAGGCTCTTTGGAGGCTAAATCCTTTAAAAAGGAAATAAATATCAATGGTTTCCGTCACTAAATCGAGTGCATAACGCACTAATTGTGCAGGAAATACACCAAAAAAATTAGAACATAAAGTGAATAAAATCCCCAGGAAAAGCAGCCATTTATACTTCCAAAAATACTGATTGATATGACTGAGTGCGCCCACGTAAGCAAGAATCTAAAGATTAATTGAATACAAAGATAGAACCTTTATCAATTAAAATTCTTAATTTTGAGATTCAAAACAAGACGCTCTTTTATTTCGGATGGTTAACAGGAGATTACTACGTGTCAAAGCATTTCAACAATTGTATGCTTTTTATACACAAGAACGTGCCCAATATCAATTAGCTTTTGATGGTTTAGCGACCATTTTTCAGCCTGATTTATCTTTAATGGTCGCGAAAGAAGACCAAATGCCTCGTTTAGAGGGCCTGCGACAACTTGCCGAAATTCAATTAAAAGAGTATTTCCAGGAGATTACTTCCGAAGAGACAATTCCTGCAGAAGCGCAAGATGCGGCTCAATCTGTCTATAAATTGTATCAATCGAACGTGAAGCAAATCGCGAAGAAATTGAAACAAGATATGGTGAGCGAGGTTGAATCCATCAACAAGCAATACCTAAAAATCTTGTATTATTTGCAGCAATTGCCTTTAATCGCGCTTTGGGATGAGAATAGACGTTTGTTAGAGAACAACACGAAGACGTCACTTTTGGCAAAAAACAAGGTCTTGTATATTCTTTCCAAATGGGGTGATTTACAACGCGCCTTCGAAAAGAATCACATCGGCTGGTCTGAAGATGAAGAAAATTTAATCAAGAAATTATTTATTGAGAACATCTTGACGGATGAAACCTTCTTAACTTACCTTCCTACGGCGGGCAAAAAGTTTGAAGACGATTTAGCCTTCGTCGTTTATGTATTGAAAAATTTCCTTTTAAAACACGAGTCAATGACGGAGTATTTTGAGGAAAATGATTTAAATTGGTCTTTGAATAAGGACGTGGTGAAGAGTATGGCGAACAAGACCTTTAAGATAGAGGCTTTGGAAGACCTAAGTTTACAACCACTCGCCATCCAATGGGAAGACGACAAGTTATTCTTT
>Ga0222712_10005283_pt1 | contig 13167 bp, 10 predicted proteins | sample C33_657DmetaG_FD_165043 | JGI IMG/M metagenome (GOLD analysis project Ga0222712, IMG submission 165043) | Estuarine water microbial communities from San Francisco Bay, California, United States - C33_657D | ecosystem: Environmental > Aquatic > Marine > Unclassified | place: USA: California...
AGCCAGGTTTTTTAGTACTTGCCTGCTACCAATGTTTTCCAGGTTTGTGTATTCAATACCACGGGGTATTTTTTCTTGAGTGATGCTATCCAAATGTCTTCCAGGTATTGCTGGTAGTCATTGATGGCAGCACCTCTGGCCTCTTCAAAAGTCTTGGTGCTTGGGTCTTTGTAAACATTGACCACGATGATAAAACTGGCAGATTCATCTGAATTATTGGTATAAACTGGGGTGACAAATCCAGACCTTGCATTCTCTGCGCCAACTCCCAGCAGTTCTCCAGCTTCATACCTGCCACTGTCTACAAATGATACCTCACTGTACATTTTCTTGATCTGCTCAACCGATCGGTCTTTCTCAAACGCTTCGCGGATAACAAGGGCGGTTTGTTTGTTTTGTGCAGTAATGGTCACTGCAAAAACGGATTGCTTCCATTTGTACTGACTGGCCTTGCCTGCATGGAATTTTTTCAATCCTTCCAGGTCTGTTGAGGCCTTTCCCCACACTTTTTTGTCCATTATTTCAAACAGCAGGTTCCCATCTTTGAAATCTTTGATCTGTGTTGCGTAGGCTGGATTGAATTGTTCCAGGCGTTTGGCAATATAGTCTTCCTTGTTGGCCGTATTGGCAGTCAATCCATTTTTCCCAATGCTTTTTCTGATAAAGGCATTGGCGGCAATTGATTTTCTGTCATCCTGCAAGATCAGTTCTTTCAATGCAGGTGCAGCATTGGAAAGAGACTGTTCTATGGGTTGGTTTGAAACTCTTTTGATGATGTGAAAGCCAAGATCAGTCAACAAGACTGGCGAAATTTCCCCATCTTTCTTCAATCGCATCACCTGCTCTTCGAACAGAGGATCATATTGACCAACCTGAACATCCTCAATGGTGCCGCCTTTTTTGGCACTGCTCATGTCGTTTGAAAATTGCAGCACGAGTGAGTCGAAAGGGATACCTGCTGTTGCAAGTGCATGGATTGAATCTGCCAGTAATTTTCTTTCCCGCATTTCTGAATCCGTTGAGTTCTCAGGTATGGCAATCAAGACTTGGGCAATGGTTGTTTTTCCATGAGCTTTCCTTGTGTTCATCCTTTGGAAAAAATGAATGCCGCTGGTAGTTTCAATGGCATCGGACACAGCTCCATCTTTCAAGGAATAAACAGCAGTTTCAAATACATGGGGCAGGCTAAAGGCAGTGATGTATCCCAGGTATCCCCTTGTCCTTGGCACTTCTGGGTCATCTGAATTGACAATGATTAATTTTTCAAAATCTTCACCCTTCAACAAGGAGGCCTTGATGTCAGCCGCTTTTTTTCGGGCCAGCGCTTTTTCTTCAATGGTATAATTTTTATCCTCTCCGTTGCTCAACTTGAGGGTATTAAAAGCAATGAAAAGGTGTTTGATTGCAACCTCTTTCAGTGATCGTTCGTGGGCAGTTGCCACCAATGTATCAAGTGTTTGTTGGTCCAGCATGTAGAGCGGCCGAATCTGCTCTTCAAATCCTTTGAGGTCTGCCTTCTGGTTGGACAAGGTATCCATCTTCAGGTCATGGGCAGCCTGTACCTTCAAGCGAAAACGGATGTAGAGATCGCGGTAGTTTTCCAGCGCAGTCAACCTGCCGCTGGTATCGGTGTTGTTTTTATTAAAAGATGCCATGAATTCCTGCTGGCTGACAGGTTTGCCGCCAAAGGTAAAAAGTACCTGTGCCTTCACATGAAAGCAAGATGCTGTGATGACCGCAAGTGCCAAGAGAATTTTTTTCATCTGCAGCTAGGGTGTCTTTGCTGATTTTTTCTTGAAATCCATGAAGTCGTCTACCTGCAGGTAAGTAAGTTTTTTGGCAACAATGTTCTTGTCCCTGTCCAGCAGGTAAATCATTGGGGTCTGGTATACATCATAGAGTTGCCTGTAACCCGGCTGACCTGCCTTGTAAATTTTGTCTTTGGTTTCTTCAGTTTGGTAGACATGGATCCATCCACTCAGTTTGTGTTCCCTGATGTAGTTGAGCCAGTTCTGCTTTCCGCCATCAGTCATCACTCCAACAAGCTTCACACCCTCTTTTCTCCATTTGGCCTGAAAGATGGAATCGACCTTTGGCACTTCCTCCTTGCAATGTCCGCAAGTGGGGTCCCAGAAACAGATCACGGTGAAGGGAGACTGCAGGGCAGAGAGAGAGAAATTTTTTCCGAGTGTATCTACCATGGGAAGCTCAGCCGCTTTTTTGCCAATCACATTGGACATCATTGAATAGCCCCTGTCGAAGATGAACTTCTTGTATTTTTCATTCATCCAGCTGTCTGCCTGGCCGGGCAGGTAATATTTTTCAAAAAGATGTACAAAAACTGCATCCTGTCCCATGAATTTGGGGTTCACGTATTTATCGGTAAGGCTGGACAATACAAATTTGAACATCTCTTCACTGGGCTTTGCAGCAGCCAGCATTTTGTCTGCATACTTTACCAATGAATCTGCAGCCTGTGGAAGGATCTCATCATAATATTTGTCGAACCTGCCCTGCAAAACAGGGGTTCTGACCAGGCGATCATCTGACAGGCTGATCCCGTCCCAATAATGGTCCTTGTAGTAATTGTAGGCAAAAAGACTATCGTATTTTCCTCCGGGATGTTGGGCTGCGGGCGGAATCTCAGGGTCTTTCAGCAGGTTGAAAATGGAGCTCAACAAATGCTTGGGATTTTTTTTCTGCAGTTCATCACGGTACTGTTGCATGTCGAGACTCAATTGCTTCATTTGAGCCTGCGCCGCTTTTGTGGCAGGGTCATCTGCTGCTCCGCCAGCCTTGGCCCTTAGTGCAGCCACCTGTGTGCCGATGTCAAATGATTTTTTCTGGTAGTCAGCAAACAGGGTATTGTCTGGTGAGCCTTCAAAGCGCAATCCTTTCACAATGTTGGAAGTGTCTGCAAACACACTGAATTTTTGTTGTTGGTCCAACATGCACTCAATCCATCCGTTCTTTTCTGGGAATACAATCATGTAGACCCCACCCTGCAATTTCTTTGCACCGGAGAAAGTGGCCTGACCGTTGGCGTCCAGTTTGGCTGAATCAATCAGGTATTGCTTGCTGCCAAAATGGTAGGCCAGGAAAAGGTATCCTTTGTTAAACGGCTTGATGTTGGCCTTGATTTCATAGGCATTTTGTGCCTGGACAAATTGGTGAAATACCAAAGAAAACAGCAAGACTGGAAGAATGCGCATCTGTGAAAGTTTCGGTAAAAATATTCAATAACTGGGAAATACAATGTTAAAAGGGGAAGTCGGGACTGCGGGCTTGAGGAGGCATATTAAATTGTAGATTTGCAGTTCAAGCCGGAACATGAGAAAGAAGAAATTGGTATTGGAGCATTTGCAGGTCAGTGGTTATGCCGCCGGCGGAAAGTCCATTGCGAAACTGGAGGGAAAAGTGGTCTTCATTGAAGGGGCAGTGCCCGGAGATGTTGTGGATGTTCGGCTCAGCAAGAACAAGAAAGATTGGGCTGAAGGGAAGGCCATCAGGTTTCGGTCCTATTCAGCTGAACGGACAACCCCATTTTGCAAACATTTTGGGGTTTGTGGTGGATGCAAGTGGCAAATGTTGCCCTATGAAAAACAGCTGGAGTACAAGTTTCAGGAAGTAGAGCAACAAATGAAACGGATTGGCAAGATCAACATCCCGGAGATGCAGCCAATTGCAGGTGCCAGAGAAACGCAGTACTACAGGAACAAGCTTGAATTCACTTTCAGCTCCAAGAAATATTTTACCGAAGAGGAGATAACCGCTCTGGATATGCCTGAGGAAGGGCCTCGTGGTCTTCCTTCCATTCCGGCCCTGGGCTTTCATGTGCCTGGTTCCTTTGACAAGGTGATCGATATTGATGAATGTTTTTTGCAGGCGGAACCAAGCAATGCCATCCGCAATGGCATCAGGGCCCATGCCCTCGAAAAAGGATACAGCTTTTACGATATCCGCAACCATACTGGATTGCTCAGGAACCTGTTGGTCAGGCTTTGTACCACTGGAGACCTGATGGTTAACCTGGTCTTTGGTGAGGATGATGAAAAGGCAAGGGAGGACATGATGGTCTACATCAAAACCGAATTCCCTTCCATTACATCACTGTACTATACCGTGAACCGCAAATTCAATGATAGCCTGGGCGACCAGCATCCCATCCTTTACCATGGAAATGCATATGCCATCGAGCAATTGGGTGGATTGAAGTTCAAAGTGGGTCCCAAATCGTTTTTCCAAACCAACTCAACACAGGCTGAGCAGCTTTATCAGATCACCAAGGATTTTGCTGAGCTGAAAGGAACTGAAATTGTGTATGACCTCTATTGTGGTACAGGAAGCATCGGCATTTTTGTCAGCGACAAGGCCGCCAAAGTAATTGGGGTAGAGGTCATCAGTGAAGCAATCGATGATGCACATGAGAATGCTGCAATGAACGGCATTGACAATACCCTTTTTTATGCCGGGGATGTGGCTGACATCTGCAACAATGCATTCTTTGAAACCCATGGAAGGCCTGATGTGATCATCACTGACCCTCCCCGGGCCGGCATGCATGAAAAGCTTGTGCAACAGATCCTGGCCATGGAAGCGCCATTGGTGGTATACGTGAGTTGTAATCCTGCTACACAGGCAAGAGACCTCCAGTTGTTGGCCGAGAAGTATGAAGTGACGGCGATCAGGCCTGTGGACATGTTCCCCCATACCCATCATATTGAGAATGTTGTGCAATTGAAGCTGAGGCAAGATGCCCCAGGTTCGTTAAATTTGTAACATAAACCAACCTATGCAATCAGAAATCAGACCGGGCAGGTTTCAGGTGCTTCCCGTAGTCATCAAAAACCTCATCATCATCAATGCCTTGGTTTGGCTCGCGCAAATCACTGTTGGCAAAGACCTATTGTCCATTGAAGATCTTTTTGCACTGCATCATTTCAGTTCTGTGCATTATCATTTCTGGCAGTTCATCACCTACATGTTTCTGCATTCTTCAGATTCATTTTTTCACATCCTGTTCAACATGTTTGCCTTGTGGATGTTTGGTTCCACTTTGGAAAATCTTTGGGGGCCGGCGAAGTTTTTGGCCTTTTACCTGGTATGCGGACTTGGTGCAGGACTTACCCAGGCTTTTGCATTGACCTATGACATCTCTCAATACAATGCCATGTATGAAGCAGGTCAGCTGGGTGCTGCCGAACTTTTTGCATTGGCAAATGTTCCTACATTGGGTGCATCTGGTGCAGTGATGGGCATTTTTGCTGCTTTTGCCTATACCTTTCCCAACAGCCAAATGATTATCCTTCCGATTCCTTTTCCCATCAAAGCCAAATGGGCATTGCTCGGCCTGGGTATCCTGGATGTATTGGGAGGAATATCAAGCGAGTCTACAGTAATAGCACATTTTGCGCACTTGGGTGGGGCAGCTGTAGGGATCATCATTGTGATGATCTGGAACAAGCGGAACAGAAGAGATTTTTATTGACCAAAAAAATAGCGGCATGGGATACAGGGACAATACGGGATCAGGCCGTTCAAATCTGTTCAATACAGCAAACCCATTGGTGATGCTGGTTGTACTGCAAATTACTTTTTTCATTCTGATGAATTTCCTGAAAAGCATTTATGTGTTTTCAAGGATTCCAGAAGAACAGTTTTACCGCAACATCTACCATTGGTTTGTGATGCCTGCAGACCCCATGCAATTCATTACAAGGCCATGGACCCTGATTACCATGCAGTTCACAGAAGTCAAGGTGATTCTGGTCATCAGCAACCTGATTTGGTTGTGGACATTTGGATACCTTATCCAAGACCTGATTGGTAATGACAAGATCATTCCCCTGTATATTTACAGTGCTACCATCGCCGGTATTGCATTTTTGGGAGCAGCCAATGTTTTTTATCCTGGCGCAACACAATCCATTTTTTTCAGTGGGGCTGTATCAGGAATCCTTGGATTGGCCGTGGCGGCAACAACAGTATCTCCTAAATACCGCTTCTTTCCCATGATAGGCGGTGGCATTCCCTTGTGGATTATTGCATTGATTTATTTGCTCTTGAACCTCTCTTCTGCTTTTTCCAATCCCATCTTGTTGTTACCTGTTGCTGCAGCTGGATTGACCGGCTTTGTATACATCCGCATGCTGCAGAAAGGCAATGATCCCGGCGAATGGATGAACGCATTTTTTTCATGGGTAGGTTCTTGGTTTACCCCTAAAAAAAACAAAGGATATTCCTCCAAGCAATCTTCTTTTTACAACCAGGGAACCAAGCTGCCATTTGTCAAAAAGCCCAATATCACACAGGAAAGGATTGATACTATTCTTGACAAGATCAACCAGAAGGGATACGATAAACTGACCGAAGAGGAGAAGAAGATTTTGAAGGAGGCCAGCAAGAAAGACCTATAAAAAAGCCGATGGGTAATTTTTTCAAATCCGTTTCTGTTGGTGCGATGATGCTGCTCAACATCGTTGTTGCTGCTTTGTACCTGGCATGCAGCTTTGCACCGTATATGCATCCAAAGACCTGGTGGTTCACTGGTTTTTTGGGCCTGTTCTTTCCCTATCTTTTTGTGCTGCTGCTGCTCTTTCTTTTGTTTTGGATTTTTGTTCGCATCAAGTTCGCTTTCTTTCCCTTGCTGGTGATGTTGGCGGGTTCTTCAGCCGTGGGCAACCATGTCTCTTTCAAGGGAGGTGATGAATTTCTGTTGAAGAAACAGGCTGGTTCCATCCGATTCATGAGTTGGAACCTCCGTCATTTCGTTCCTTTTGATGAAAGCATGTTCAAGCCTGATCAGGACAAGCACCTGCGATTGATCATTGACCAGGTAAAAAAATACCAGCCGGATGTCATCTGCTTTCAGGAGTTTGTGTCTATGCCTGGAGATGACAAGAAGGATCCCATGCAATATCTCGAGCATGAGCTTGGCTACAAGTACCATCAATTTGCAGGGGAGGATATTTTCGACACGAAGCAGTACAGTGGAGTTGCCATATTTTCAAAGCTTCCCATCGCAGCAGGCAATGTTATCCCATTCCCTGCTTCAGCAGATTTAAATGCTGAAAATACCGTTTTTGCTGACGTCATCGATGGTGCTGACACGCTGCGCGTTTATGCTGTCCATCTTCAATCCTTTGGATTTGGCGCCAGGGAGTACAAGGTCATTGACGATGTCGAGGCAAAAAACGACAGCAGTGTCATCCGGTCCAAACAGCTGATCAAAAAAATGCGCAATACTTTTTACTGGCATGGGGTACAATCTGACTTTATAGTGAAAGAAATGGCATCTTCCCCATTCCCCACATTTGTGATGGGGGATCTGAATGATGTTCCGGGGTCTTATACCTATTCAGTGGTGCGGGGCGATAGGAAAGACGCATTTCTTGAAAAAGGCACTGGTTTGGGAGCAACCTTCACCAGCTCCTCCTCTTTCATCCTTCAACTTTTGCCCACCCTGAGGATTGATTATATTTTTCATCCCCAACAATATGAGGCCCTTCAGTTTACCCAGGGAGGAAAAAGACTCTCTGACCACTCGTTTCTGGTCTCAGACATCAGAAAAAAATAGGCTTCTCCTGGGTTCGACCCCTGTTCTGCCTTTCAATCTTTATCTTTGTCCTCACAACATTAATTATGTCTTCATTGCAGTTTTATAATTCACTCACCAGACAGAAAGAAGTTTTCAGTTCGTTGATTCCAGGCAGGGTTGGCATGTATGTATGCGGACCAACCGTCAGTGGGGAAAGCCATCTCGGGCATGCCAGGCCATTCATCACCTTCGATATTGTATACCGCTACCTGCACCATCTTGGCTATCAGGTAAGGTATGTTCGTAACATCACGGATGCCGGTCATTTTGAAGAGGAGGGAAGGGAGAGTGAAGACAAGATCTCCAAAAAAGCCATCTTGGAAAAACTGGAGCCGATGGAGCTGGTGCAGAAATACACCAACCTCTTCCATTGGGCAATGCGGGAGTTCAATAACATTGAACCTACCATCGAACCCACTGCAACAGGACATATTGTTGAGCAGATTGTCATGATCCAGCGGATCATGGCCGATGGCTATGCCTATGAAGCCAATGGTTCAGTCTATTTTGATGTTGAAAAATACCACAAGGATTTCAGTGCAAAAGGAATGCAGTATGGCATTTTGAGCGGCAGGGTATTGGATGATCAGCTTGAAACAACCCGCGAGCTGGAATCGCAGGAGGAGAAACGCAACAAGTCTGATTTTGCCTTGTGGAAACATGCAGCACCAGAACACATCATGCGCTGGCAAAGCCCATGGGGAGAGGGTTTCCCGGGATGGCACATCGAGTGTTCTGCCATGAGCAACAAATACCTTGGTGCTGAATTTGATATCCATGGTGGTGGAATGGACCTTCAGTTTCCTCACCACGAGTGTGAGATTGCGCAAAGCGCCGTATGCAACCACCAGATTCCTGCGAAGTTTTGGTTGCACAACAACATGATCACCATCAACGGCCGAAAGATGGGAAAGAGCTACAACAATGTGATCAAGCTCAGTGAACTCTTCAGTGGTACACATGAGATCCTGACACAGGGCTATTCTCCCATGACCGTTCGTTTCTTCATTTTGCAGACCCATTACAGGAGCACGCTGGACTTCAGCAATGAAGCCCTTCAGGCCGCCGAGAAAGGCCTGAGAAGGATTTGGGAAGCCTTCACACAATTGAACAAGTTCGTCATTGCAGAGAACAACATCAGTGCCGGAGACCCTGATTTGGAGCAGCATTGTTTTGAAGTACTCAGCGCATTGGACGATGACATGAATGATGACCTCAACACGGCAAAAGTATTGGCAGGCTTGTTTGAACTGGTGCCCGTCATCAATTCCATCAAGGATGGTCTTGTCAAAAGCAATGCCCTGACCACCGCCACCATGACGATGATGAAAGAGAAGTTCAACACTTTCCTTGTCGATATTTTTGGATTGAAGGATGAAAAAAAACACGACGACCAGAAGCTTGGCGCTGTGCTCCAGTTGATTGCTGACATCAGAAAAGATGCGAGGGCAAAAAAAGACTATGCCACTTCAGACAAGATCCGCAACCAGTTGCTTGAAGCAGGCATTCAGCTCAAGGACGAAAAGGATGGTGGGCTCAGTTGGGAACTGGTTTAGCCATGTAATCGCAGGCTTTATGGTTTGATGGATTGTACAATTGGTGCAATGCCTTCATGTGTTGCCAGCCTTTTGTTCATCCTGCCCAGTGACTGATCAGAAATGGACCAGTTCATGGGATAGTCATCTGCTTCACCTTTTTTGTAGAGGTTGATGGACCTGTAGGCAGTATCCCCCTTGTAGATCTCCAGCAAATATTTATAAAGGCGCAGGTTGTTGATGTCCGTTTGGCTGGTATAGGAACCGAGGATTGTTTTTAATGGTGCTGCCAGATCGTTGACCAGCGGATGTATTTGTTTACTCCTCTTTTCGTTGTCGGTTTCATTGGTGATGTGCAGCACATTGAACCTGATTTTTTTATAGGGATGTGCTGGATTGTTTTTGATGCTGTCCATGATCATGCTTTGAAGATCGAGGATCATTTCATGTACAACCCCTGCGCCAGAATTGTCAAAATAACCGCCATCCACAAAATATTGGTTTCCTATTCTGCCTGCAGGGCTGAAATAAGGAAACCTTGCGCCAAGGGCCACTGCAGTGGCTACTGAGAGGTCTCTTGTGGAATCCAGATTCTTCAACACATCAATCCTTTTGCCAAATACATTTTTTTCAATCTTGAGGTTGCTGACCACTGCAGGTGCGCCATCCTGCATTCTTGTGCAATTGATGAAAATCAAGGGCATTGCATAATTACTGTCATGGTGCAGTTGAAGGGCAGAGAAAGGCAGGTTCATCAATTGCGTAATTTCATTTTCATTCTTTGTTGATTGAAATGATTTTTCCAACGCTGTAGCCCTGTCGTGCAGGAGGTGAAAAGGGATGAGGGGAAGGATGATATCAGGGCCTAGCAGACGAACCAGCGGGAAGCTGAGAAAATCATTGGAAAGATAGTCCTGTACTGTTTTGGTTGTTTGCAGGCCTGAACTGTTGATCAGCGTTGCGTAAAATGAAAGATTGCCAAGGCTTCCACCGGAAGCACCCGAAAGGCAAAAAACCTGATTTGAAAATTTGCCCGATGACTCCTCCTGGATCTTGCTCAACACAGATGCCGTCCAGTACGCAGACCTTGATGCGCCACCATCCGCCATTACAAAATAAACGGGAAAATCATGAATGGAGCTGTCTTCCAGTTGCGTTTTCCTTTCCTGGATCCATCCGTTGAAATGCCCTCTCAGACTGGGTCTTGCATGGTATTGATTAATCTCTTTCAATGGCATCAGCTCGACATCATGCGGTTCATTGAAAAGCCCTGCAATGAAGATGGCCACCAGTAGCAGAAAATGGAAATTCATTTTTTGTTTAAGAGAAAACAAGGTGATGATGTTTCCCGCACCCAGCAGGATGCCAAAGGAAAGCAGGATGATGGGCAGTGCCGTGATGTAACGGGAAAATGAAATGGAAAAGACCGCAGCAAAATAAATGAGTATGGCGGTGAAAGAGAAAATATTGAACCAGCGAAAAATGTTTTTCTCTGTCTGGATCATCAGTTCTTTTTTCAACGGGTCTCTTTTGCCTTCCTTGTCTGTGAAAATCCAGACAACAAGATGATGATATGCCAACCGGGTTCGGATCAGGTTATTATGGGCAGGAATTGCATCTTGCTTCAAGCTGGTTTCGCTGATTTTCTTTCTGGTAATGACAAGAAAAAGAAATCCTGCTTGCAACAATGGTAATAGGCAGATGTAGGCCAGGCTTGTGTTCAGCAACACCATTGTTCCAATGATGACGGTGAACAGCAGCCAAAGACCATTTCTGTAAAGGATGAGCGTTTTCCTGTTGCTGTTGTTTTTTATTTTTTCAAACAAAGGATGAAGCACTGCGTAACCCATTGCAGAGATGCTGACAGTCATCCATTGTTTTAGGTTATTGCTTTCTGATGGAATGAGCACTAACAGTGCGATGATTGTTACGGTAAAACAAGCATAACCAAGTATTCTTGGGGCATGGTAGAGGCCTTTTTTTGCCACCTGAAACAACCTGTCATGGTTGTAGGCGATCAACCTTGAAGTATACCAGGTGATCAATACCCAAAACAGCAGGCCAACAACAAAGAAAAGCCCTGTCTGCCTGGATTTCAGGCCCGTGAGGATGATGTCTTTGCCTTGTACAAATCCTGTGAAGAATACATGTGAAAAAAGGATGAACAGTATCCCAGGCAGAAAGGCCCAGAGCAATTGCAGGAAGATGGCAAGTTGTTGGAGGCCTTTTTTCAGCACTGGCATCTCGGTGGTTTAGGTGTTTGGGTTTTCCCTCCGCTCCTTTATTCCTCCACTATTGCAATTCTTTCCAAAGCATGTCTTTCAGTTCCAGTAGTCCTGATCCGGACACAGATGAAATGAATACATGCGGAATATCGGTTGGAAGTTCTTTTGCTATCGCTGTTCTCAGTTCATCATCCAGCATATCATTTTTGCTCACAGCGATGATGAATTTTTTATCGAGCAGTTCCGGGTTGTATTCCTCGAGTTCGTTGAACAGGATCTCCAGTTCTTTCTTGTGATCCTTGCTGTCTGCAGGGATAAGGAAAACCAACACAGGGTTTCTTTCGATATGGCGCAGGAAGCGATGGCCGAGTCCCTTTCCTTCAGCAGCGCCTTCGATGATGCCCGGAAGGTCTGCAATGCAAAAGGATTTTCCGTCGCGGTATTCTACCATGCCCAGTTGTGGGGTCAGGGTGGTAAAAGCATAATCTGCGATTTTAGGCCTTGCGGCAGTCATTGAAGAGAGCAGGGTTGATTTTCCAGCATTGGGGAAGCCTACCAGTCCAACATCCGCCAACACTTTCAGCTCAAGCACTTTCCACCCCTCAAATCCTTCCTCTCCGGGTTGTGCATATTCAGGTGCCTGGTTGGTGGCGGTGGCAAAGTTCTTGTTGCCCAGTCCGCCCCTTCCGCCTTTTACCCAGATGATCTCCTGACCATCTTCCAGGATTTCCCCATCTTTGTCTCCAGTTTCTTCGTCTATGGCTACCGTACCCAGGGGTACTTCAATGATGATGTCATGACCATCCCTGCCGGTCATGTTGTTTTTGTTCCCGCCCTGTCCGTCTTCCGCGATGACATTCTTATAATAACGCAAGTGAAGCAGTGTCCACAAGTGCTTGTTGCCCCTGAGGATGATATGGGCACCACGGCCCCCATCACCTCCATCAGGCCCCGCCTGGGCATTGAATTTGGTCCGCGCGAAGTGCTTGCTGCCCGCCCCACCATGTCCGCTTTTGCAAAACACCCTGATCTGGTCTACAAAATTTGATTTTTCCATTGGGTGCAAGGTACGAAATGCAATGGACAAGGTGCTGAGGAGCAAGGACCGGAAAAATATCCTAATTTTATGGCATCGATGAAGCTCCTCCACATTTTCAAAAACAAGTTTTTTCTGGCCAGCATTTTGTTTGTTGGCTGGATGCTGTTTTTCGACCACAACAACCTGTTCCTGCACCTCCAGTACCGGGCTGAATTGAATGAACTCAAGCAGAGCAAACAATACTACAAGGACCAGATCGAAAAGACGAAAAAGGATATCGACCTGATCAAGACCAATCCCCTCTGGATGGAGAAAGTTGCCCGTGAGCAATACCTCATGAAGCGGGAAAATGAAGATGTATTCCTTGTCCGGGAAAAATAGGATTAGGTATTAGTAGTGAAAACTGTTGAGGGTTAATACAATATCACCCACTTATTTCCGTTTTAGAGGGGTCGGATGATTTTACGATCAAGATCTGATAACCACTCCATTCTTCTATCCTCTAGATGACCATCAAATCCGAGTATCCTTTTTCAATCATTATTAATTGATAAAAGGCTGATTATGAGCTCATTAATATCTGAATCTATGTTACGTTACCTTTACAATGAAATGTCTTCTGAGGAAAGTGCCCACTTCTTATTTTTCGTCGAAAACAACCCTGCCATGATGGAGCAATTCGCCCAGATGAAGGAGGGTTTCGATGTGCTCAACAATATCAAGTTCAGCCCTGCACACAGTTCAATGGACCGCATCATGTCTTATGCCTCT
>Ga0222712_10005285_pt1 | contig 13166 bp, 19 predicted proteins | sample C33_657DmetaG_FD_165043 | JGI IMG/M metagenome (GOLD analysis project Ga0222712, IMG submission 165043) | Estuarine water microbial communities from San Francisco Bay, California, United States - C33_657D | ecosystem: Environmental > Aquatic > Marine > Unclassified | place: USA: California...
CATTTTTAAAATAGATATTAGCACGATCAATAAAAGGTAGTGAATTGATATCTTTTGAATTGATACCAAAGAAGTCACGATCATATAGTTCTTTATATCCAATCACAAAGTTTCGCTTAGATCCAGGATACCGGATCTTTTGACGTTTTTCAATACGAGCATCTTCAATGATATTCATAAAATCTCTTACTGCACCAAGCGTTTCTATGTCAGATTTGGTACCATGATATTTCATACAGATATTAGTAATAGAAGACATCCACTTGTCTGGAGGAGTATCTAGAGCATGACCAACTTCATGAACGACCAGCATATCATACAAATCTTCACCAATGTTTGTCCACATAGGAAGAGTAAGAACACGATTTTTGGTGTCAAATGAAGCTGTAATAGACTTAGGATTATGCATCATAGTAATGTTCTCAGTGGCTAGAAGCTTAGCCAACTGAGACTTGATTTCAAAGCTGATGGGATTGGTAGTGGTCATATAAACTCCAGTGTTGTCTGTAAGGGAATCTATGATTTCTTGTTTTGATCAATTCAACACTACTATATACGACTCAAATGCAAACCACAACAGCTATTTTTACATGACAGATATGCTACTCCTGCATAGCTTGCTTAGACAACTTATGAACATAGTGTGTACCACATGTATTCCTATATCCACCATCAGTAGTAGGCCAACCACATGATGTTTCATTATAGCACTCAGGTTCATCACATAGACCTAGATAAGATTTCATCTTTTCATACTTATTTTCTTTAGCAACTTCAATGAGTTGTTCCTTAGAGTTTAGATCAAATTCATTGGAGATAGTCATACCACCAGCTTCATATAGTGTAACATAGGCATCCAAATCAAAGCCAAGTCTAGTATAGATTAGGTATCGAAATGAGCCTCCTTCTTCTGCATGTTTAACTATATTTTCCATAACCCAAGCAGTAACAGCAAGTTTAGTTTTATAGTCACATTTTTCTACCAGAGACATATCTTCTTCTGTCATGATATATCTTTCTTTTTTGAAAGTTTAACTAACTTCATTCCATAGTTATTCACTTTTGGAAAAGATATTAAGTCAATATTGGATTTTAGTTTAAGCTTATTATCATTATTTGTCAACCCTAGATTACGTCGGATTTGAATTTGATCAGGATTCATATCTTGTTCATTTTTTTGAAACACTGAATAATCAACATAATGATGCCAACGTCCATATCTCCATACAATCTTAGCAACATCAGGATGCATATCAACTAACATCTGTGATTTGTTAATTGTACCAGTAGCATTTAATTGTCCATCACGCCATTTTGATTTATCAAGATCACCTTCTGCATGATAAAATTCTGCTGTATTACCTCCCTTAACTGTTTGTGTAGCTGCTTTGCCTTGAAGGAATGCATTAAATTGAATAGTACAATCACCATCTTTAAGAACTCTAATGCAGATATCAGTATCTTCATTATATCTACCACGCCAACGATGTTTACAATTGTTAGAGATTAGCAAGCATGAATAAATTCGTGTATTCTTCACAAATGGAGGATAATATTGATTAGGAGCTATGAAGAATCTATATTGGAATCCTGATATAGGAACATTATCAAATCGATCAACAAAATCTTCAGCAGCCTTAAATATAATGCCAGACTCAACACGAATTCTTTCATTCATATTGAGTCTATAGAAATCTTGGATATTATCATCACATACCCAATGTTTCTCAGCACCAATAGAAATAGCATGATCCCAAGCATAATTTCTTGCACGTCCTGGTCCATCACCATGATTACTAAATGGAGCAACAATTAGTGTCACATAATCTTTTGTGTTATGCTTGATTAATGATGCTTTATAGGATTCTTCATCTTGTGGTTCAATAACAATAAAATGAGGTACTTTCATTCTCGATAAGGACCGTGAAGTATAAGAAGTATCTGCACGACCTTTAGATACGATATAGACAGGATATTTGGGATTTGTCATTCTTCAAACCATCTTTTCAAACTATTTTCATCTTTATCTAAATGAGGATACCACATACTTTTAGTCTTATCGGTTATAACTTGATCTGAATCCATTGATTTATACTTAGAAACAAACTCTTTATAATCTTCTTCATTTCTAAAGTGGAGATAGATTGTTTTGTAAGTCTTTTTTTCTTCTTGGACAAATTCTGGCATCCCTATCCAATATTTGTCTTTATCGCCAGTTGATACATTTACATCAATAGGTAGAGCACCTTTTTTTTGAACTTCTGCCTTTTGATCTAGAAAGTTTTCATATTCTGAAGATTCTTTGACCATATTATTTCCTCAATGTTTTTATATGTTCAGGATGATTAATAGGAATATATTGACGACCATCTTTAGGAGCAGCGTATTCGTTACCAAATTCTTTAGTATCTGGTAAAATTAGTTGCTCAAAATCATCACAAGAATTAATAGTAGTCCTAACTTTTGACCTCTCTCGCTTATGTTCTTGAATTTTATATGCCTTATCACTCTCAGCCATTGTGTGACCTGTGATAGCGTTGCGTTTATAGGATCGAGACATTTTATTCCTCCACTCCGAAAGCTAAGTAACCGCCTCGGGTATCCATATCGATGTTATCAATGCCTTTAGTCACGACTTCACCGAGAATAGAAATTAATTTAGTACCATTAGGCAATGTTTTAAACTCTTCCTCAGTTAATAGCCAAATAGTATGTCCATCATCAAGATTATATTGATTCATTTGTAAATCCTTTCATATAGTGCTTTGATCTTATATAGTTCTGGATGTTTATGAATCCACATACCAGTATCTGGCTCAAACAGAATTGCAAAAAAGTTATCCATCTTCTTGTTTCTTGTTTTCACAGTACTATCTATTTGTCTGGATAGTTCATCATACTCTCCATCGGACATAATAGAATGCGAATGAACCTCATAAGAGTATGCTGCTAGTGACAACCTAATCCTATTGCGTCTTTCAATTTCTATCTTAGTTCCCCAGGACACTGAACCCTCTCACTTTCTTGAATCTATAGATTTTTTGGAATTTATCTATCAACTGATCTTGTTTATGACTTATAATAAACGTATTAGTGTCGCTTGTCAAGCTCAAAATAATCTTCATGAACTCGTCTGTTCCATTGGCATCTAAAGAACTATCAAAGATTTCATCAAAGAATAGGATGTTACAATTAGTACTATTTCTTATCTTTGCTATAGTTCTCCAAGTAAACAAGATAGCCAAATCTATCCTCATCTTCTCGCCTTCAGAAAAATTTTCATAAGAGAAAGTATCTCTGTGCCTAGATTTAATAGTTTCTTCAAAGTTTTCATTGATACTAAAGTTAACAAAAAAGTTCATCTGCTGTAAATACTTATTAATATGCTTATTGATTACTGGTATATATTGCTTAATGATCTTAGTCTTAATACCACCATCTTTCAAAAGACTCAAAGCTGTATCGATATACTTTCTCTCTTCCAGCAACTCATTATATTTATCTTGATGAAGTTTCAAATTTACTTGAACATCTTCTAATGATTTTAAGTTGTCTCTAAGTAATACGTCTGTATTATCTATAGTTGTTGCTTGTTTTTCTAAGTCTAACTTATATGAACTATTATTTTCTATTTTAGCTTTTTTGATTTCTATTTCTCTTGATATATTACTAAACTCTTGTAATTTATTTTCAGATTCAGATATATCATTTAGAACTTTGTCTAATTGTGTATTGATCATCATCAGTCCGTCTTGAATATCAATTAGTTTGGTGTTTAATTTATTTGTTTCTATATGTTTAACTGATGTATTGATAGTTTGATAACAAGTAGGACAGTTATCATGTTCATTGAAAAAGTTGATAGTATCGGTTGTTCTTTGATGATTGCCTGCAATGCCTGTTTTAAGTTTGACTAATTGTAAATGTTTATCTTTCAGTTTACTTAAGTTTAGTTTTGAGGATATCTTTTGTTTTTTCTCATCTAGTGAAGATATTTCATTTTCTAATAAAGTGTTAACTTGATCATATTCTAATACTTTTTTAGTTATTTCTGTAACTTTTTCTTGATTGTTCTTTCTTAGTGAAGATATATTTTTTTCTAATAAACTTTTTTGTGTTTCAGAAGATGAAAGAAAGATTTTAGTTTTTTCAAATTCTTCTCTATTCACTTGATGTTTTTGTTTAGTTATAGTATTCATAACAGAAAAGATTTGTATATCTAATAAGTCTTCAATAACAATACGACGGTCAGCAGGAGATAACTGCATGAATGGAGTAAATGATGCAGAACCGAGAATAACAATTTGAGTAAATGATTTATAGTTCATATTAAGAATGAACTTTTCTAAGTATTCTTGATAATCTTTACTTGATGAATCTTGATTAATTAGTTTTCCATTACAATGTACTTCAAAGATATTTGGTTTAACTCCACGAACTACTTTATAATCTTTTCCGTTAGTTGTAAATTCTATTTGAACTTCACAATTTTTTTCATTGATAGAATTGACAAGCAATGGTTTATTGACATTTCTAAATGCTTTACCAAATAAAGAAAAAGTCAAAGCATCCAGAATGGTCGATTTACCTGCGCCATTATCTCCAATAATAAGAGCATTGGGGGTTTCATCTAATTTAATTTCTATGAAGGTATTACCTGTACTTAATAGGTTTTTCCATCGAACGGATTTGAAGATAAGTATGATACTTCCTCCATCATATAAACTTCGTTGATAATGCTTCGGCGTGTATATCTTTCATATATATAATCATTCTATCATTATTCACAGGCAATGTCAAGCATGTTATATAGTTTTCTAGTATCTTAGGAGTATCTTGAATATCATCAATATCATTAGTAGAAGTATCAGCTAATAATATTTCTTCTTCTAACACTGTAATATCCACGGGCTCTGCATTATATAACTTGTCCATCATCATATCAAAAGCATATACATTCTCTTTCTTTTGACATAATACCTTTACATATGTACCTTTATATTGTGAATAATCCATTTCATTGATAGTTTTCATGATATCTACATTTTTAATATCATTATAGGATATCACCTTGAAGATTGAATAAGGATTTCTCACAAGATCAAAGCTTCTTGTTTTAGTGTCAAAAATAGTGAACCCTCTAGGATCATTCCAATCTGACCATGTATATTCAGCGAATGCTCCAAGATAATGAATATTGCCTTTAGATGACTTATGATGATAGTGACCTGAAAATACAAGATCAAATCTTTTAAATAGTTCACTATCATCACCATGTCCAGATAAAGTACCTTTGAACAATTCAAATCCTTTAATATCAAAATGACCCATTAATAGATCAGCAGGTGTATTCCTGATCTGTTCATAGCTCATATCTTTATTGGAATCTGTAATCCATGGAATCAATTGAATTTTGGTATCATCAATAGATAACAAAGTTGGATGATCATATGTTTTTATATATTCATAACGATTATCAACAATCTCTTTCAGTGAATTGACTTCATGAGTATCTTTATAGTATACATCATGGTTACCTGTAATGATATGAGTTTCGATATTTCTTTTGTTTAATTCTTCTAAGAAGTATTTTCTACATGTTTGAGCAGTAACAAAGTTAAGATATTTGCGGCGGTCAAAGAGATCACCTAAATGAATAACTGTTTTGATGTCTTCTTTATCAAGAACATCAAAGAACCATTGAAGTGATCTTTTGAAATATTCATGAAATACTGGACTGTCATTCCGGACGCCGAAGTGATTATCACATATAATTGCCAAACGAGTCATTGATATTTCCTTTGATAATTTTCATGCTCTTTTCTTCTTTGACGATCTATTACTGGAATTATTAACGACAGTAGGAGTCTTAAAGAAAATTTCATTATCATATTTCTTAATAGCAGCATCAATAGCCATTCGGATTCCTTCAAGACGAAATTTATAGTTTCCTCTTAGATGAACATTATCTTTCGGATTCAACATGTTATCTATTACATTTTGAATTTGAAAAGGTACCATATTATTTTCTTTATCACTCATATTTGACATTTTCGTTTAATCCTTATAGAATTTATCTAGACCTTCTTTGACTTGTTTACGTTTTTGTTTTTTTACTTCTTCCTTTTTTTCAAATTTACTCATGAAATCATTAATATTATCATACATATTTTTTGGAATAATAGACTTATCATTTTCATCTACCATATGATTTGATGGATTAAGTGTCATAGTTTGTTGGAAATTTTTATATATGATATATCTATTTTTCTCTTCTCTACTAATTCTTCTTAAAAAAGCATAAAAGATAACTTGAGTAAAATAAGCAAATGGATTTTGTGTTATCTCTGGATTATAACCTTTGAAATATAGTATGGAATTCTCATATCCATCAGCAACCATTTCATCCCTGAATGAGTAGTTGGCAAAACAAGGTTTAGTGGATAACTTCACAGCAATTTTAAAAATACATTCACCAATATACTCTGGTATTCGAGGGATGTCAAGACCTTTTTCTTCTGCTTCTACCACTTTAGCTCGATATGCAACAATCTCATTATAGAATTTTTTATTGTCTACATAGTTTACTGGTTTTTTCTTTGTTATCATTTACTTTTCCTCTTGACAACTGCTTAACGTGGTGATATAATGGCTATGTTGCTGTTTCAATGAATCCAATTAGTGATTAGTTGATAGAAATGAATAGTTGACTCTGAGCGAAGCTAAAGCGAAGCGAAGTTGTGAACGAAGTGAACAATTATAAGTTACACATTAGTTAACGCCTTAAGCTTCTTTATCTGTTTCTCCAATACATCCTTCCTGTTTGGCCACTTTATCATAGGTTTGTCTGGATCTTTAGAAAGATTTTCTAATAATGGCATAAAGATAGTATTTACGGCATGAAGTCTTTGCCTTAAATCTTCCACTTGTTCTGTTAATGATAGATGTTGTGTCATATTATTCATAATCTCGTCCTCAGCAAAAGTAAATCCAAAATCATTCTTCTCATTAACATCAACATACAAATTTTTATTTACCATCAATGTAATTTCCTTTTGCTATTTCTAATATCATTCAACATCTCATTAATTTCTTCCAATTCTTCATCAGTTGGATCATCTTCATCCTCATCTTCATCCTCATATTGATCAATCATTTTTTTATTGGTAGTAATTGAATCAAATCTCGGATCATTGAACTTATCCATTGTCTTCAAATAATATGTCATCATTTGTTCTGAAGGATCAGACATAGTAATAATGTCGTTTGAATATATACGAAATTCTTGTTTATCACATATACTTGAAAAGATCCACTGCATTAGAGCAAGAATAGCATTGCCATTCATTGGATTGACATTATATATTATTTTCAATGGGTTTATAAAAATATATGATTCTTCATCATTTTCTAAATTTAATTTTGATATTTCAGAAATAATATCTTCACCCGTATTCATTCTGATGAACTTAATATAAATATCAGGATTTTCTTTCATATATGTTATCCTTTCAAACTTATTTTGAATATTTTGAATTTAAACTGTTCTTCTGAATAAATCTTCAATCTCAATGCAAAATGTTTGAGAGTATAATTATCGTGTTTTTTATATCTCAAATCATCAGCAATATCAAATAGAATAGCGTTAGATTTGGTTTCTGATTTTCTCAATCCTCTTCCTATGGATTGAAGATTGCGAATCCGTGACTTAGAAGGGGAAGCAAATATAATGTTATGTAGATTCCTAATATTAGTACCAGTGGAAAAAGTACCAAAAGAAGCAACAATAATTGATCTTTGTTCATTTTCTACTATCTTTCTTGTTTCTTCTCTTATTTCGGCATCTATGTTACCAGATATAAAAAACACCTTTCGATCTGGTGCTTTTTCTGAAATCATATCATATAGTATTTTTCCGTGCTTGTCAACATATTGATAAAGTAATAGTGTATTACCTTCAAGAGAAAGTGCTAAATTCGTAATAAACTTATTTCTATCTTCATTCAATACAAGATATTCAATCTCTTGTTGATAAGTAAAGTTTTTAGCAGCTTGACAAATACTATCATTATGTTTGAGAACTAAACACTTGATAGAAAAATCAGCAATATGTTTTTGATCCATTAGTTCTTTAGTTGTTGTTACTTTATTTACAGAACCAAAAAGACCTTCAAGAACCAATTTATTTGTTTTAGTGCCATCTAGTGTGCCAGTTGTACCAATACGATATTTAGCATTTATGAGATTGGTCATTATATCAGTGAGAGATTTAGCTTTGAATAAATGTGCTTCATCACCCACTACAGCCTCAAACGATTCAAAGTATTTTTTAGGTAGTTTAAATAGAGACTGCCATGTTGAGATAACGATGGGTTTATCCGTTTCTTTATCTTGACCGCTATAGATTCGATGTACGTAAGTATCACTATCAAACCCATAATCAGAAAAATCAGTAGCGAGCTGAGAAACCAGAGAAACAGTAGGCACAATAATAAGAGACTTCCTAATATTTTTTTGTTCATGGAGGTACCTTAAAATAAAATAGATAATTAAACTTTTGCCAGATGCTGTAGGCGATAATAGCAGACATCTTTTATTTCTTATGGCATGTACAAAAGCATCTATCTGGTAGTCTCTAGGGGTAATATTTAAGTTTAGTGTTTTGATAAAATCTTTTGCTTCTTTTATGGAAAATTCATTATTAAAATCATCTTCATATTCATAAGTATAATCACGACTTTGACAAAAATCTATAATATGTGGTATAAGTCCACGATAAATTTGTTTTTTTCTAATATCAAATAGTCGGATTTTTCCGTCCCAAAGTTTTGACCTAAACTGAGGTGAAAATTGGGCCCCTGGTACCATAAAAGTAAATTCGTCTCGCAATTCGTAGGATATCGAATCCTCACACTCTATGGATACATACACCTCATTTATATTTTTTATTACCAAATCCGACATTAATTTAAGCACCTCCAGATGTAAAGATTTCCCATTTTATAATATTGTTTATCTGGAAAGTTCTATTATTAATTTCTTTGATGATGGCGGAACAATAGTCAACAATCTCTTGATGGATTGCCTTTTTAAGCATTAAATTTATAAGTTTTTGATCACCATCCAGATGAATAGGAATATCTTGTCTCAATATCTTTTTTCGCATTGGTTCATTAAAACCATATTTCTCTAATTCTTCAGGATCATTCAAATCTCCAGAAAAGTATTGAAATAATATGGATTTTTGCTTATTATAATCGGCCGATAGTTTTTTTGTGATGAGGTTATGATGGGATAATATTTGAAGATACTTAGCATGTAGAGATGGTATCTTAACTAGTTCTCTGGCAGGTTCTGTTAGATCAATTGAAGCATCTTTCGACCACATTTCCGATAATGCGTCGAGTGTAACTGGTGGTTTCATAGCGATTAGCATCTAACATCCTCTATATCAAGTAAACGACAATAAGAGTCTTAATGCTATATTATAAACGATTATTTATATTCTGTCAATAGAAAAAGTATCATATCTAAAAGAAATTGTGCAAGTAATAGTTGCATCAGCTGTCAATTTAGTGTCAAAGTTGATACCACTAATACTCACGGGATGACAATTGAGAAACTTAATTCGAATGTTAGGCTCATTGGCGTTCGTGTTTATCGTCAAAATACCATCATGGTATGCAGTATATTTACCATTAGTATTTTTCCAATATTCTCTAAACTCATTAGGAAATGTTAGAGCTTTTAACCATCCATAAGATTCTTCCCATATTTTCAAATCTTCATCAACAATAGCAATAATTTCTAATGTGTCATATATTAGCTTATCACCATGTTTATAAGTTGCAGAAAATGGAGTTTCTACAGTTACAGCATTAGTTTGAACACCAGGAAGATTACCGGTTTGGCAGAAATACCTGAGAAATGGAAGAGTGGGAAATTCAAAAGTAAACTTATTGCCTTGAAGAAAACTAGTATTTTCTGGTATTCGTGCCAATAGTGATTGTGTGGTCATTATTCTACCTTTGTGTATCTCATGACTGCATACTTGACTTCTGAAATGGCATCATCTAAACTGACATTAAACCACTCACCTGATACTTGTTTTCTTTTTAATTCTTTGTGTATCTGTTTCTCAATATATTTAACTTCATTCTCTCCAATCATTTCTTTATAATGTATTTGTAACTTCTTTGGATTACCTGTTTGTAATGTTCTAAGTCTCTTATCTGGATCTTTAGTAAATCCAATTTTATAAGGGCTAACAGTATCACCTATCACATATATCCAATGGCTGTTCAATTTATTACCCTATAAAAAGATGCATTTTTATTAACATTATTTATAGTACTAACTTCAACAGTTTTCACTACAGCATGAATGTTATTTTTCCAATATTCCAAGAATTTATGCACTCTGGGTATATCAGGTATTACATCATCAAATTGACAATAGAATTCATTTAGCAGATGTTGATAATCTGGCATATAATATGTAATACCTACTAATACTATTTCTTTGCGTTTGAGTATCAGCATATTTATATTTTTGTTTTTGGTGATATATCTACAGTACTTTCCACAGCTTCCATATCATCTATAATACAAGCAATGTCACTATTTCTAATTATATGAACCAGAAGAACATTCTTGTCAGGATTGACTAGTATCATCTTGATTACATCCGTATCTTTCGTGGATGTAGATATCATGATTGTTTCTAATTTGTTTGCCTTGATAATATCTTTCAAATGAGATTGAGTTGTGCAAATTATAGGTTTCTGTATAATAGTTGTATTCTGAGCAAAACTATCACCGGGCAATGTAACAAGTAGTGCTAACATAAAGTACTTTAGCATACTGTTTTCCTTTTTTGTTAATTATTAGTATTTATATATACTTGACTTTTATAACATTTCAGTCTAATATATACTAATGATTAGAGATAGGAGATATCGGTGTCACATAAACATCCTATACCAAGTAAAGAAAATTTATTAGAATACTATAACACTGTTAGATCAATTTCTAAAACAGCCAAATATTTTAAGACTTCAAATCCTACTGTTAGAAAATGGTTGAAATCCTACTTGATACATATTTTCACACATAAAGAAGCTGTGAATCAAGATTTCTTACTGAAAAAAGTAGATATACCTTTAAAAGAAGAACTTATTTTTTTGTATAATAATATATCCATTGCTGACATACGCAATATGTATAATATAGGACAAGATACATTTTATGAGTGGTTAGAAACATATAACATTGAAAAATTGAGTATATCTACTAAAGTTAAAAATGCAAAACAAAATATATTTAACGAAAGATTTGATCTAACTAAAAAGCAAATTGAAGAAGATTACACAAAAATCCAATGTATGGGTGGACTAGCAGATTATTATAAGTGCTCTATGACTACAATCCAGAAACTATTTAAACTTCATAATATAGAGGCTAAATTTGCTAAATCTTCAAGAGGACAATTACAAGTAGCTAACTATATTGAATCTTTAGGATTTGAAGTTATTTTGAATAATAGAAAAATTATCAATCCTTTAGAACTTGATATAGTTATTCCAAATAAAAACATTGCTATTGAATATTGCGGCATTTATTATCATTCGGAAACATGGGGCAATAAAGATAAAAATTATCATCTTAATAAACATCAACTAGCTAACAAACAGGGGTATAAACTAATCACTATATTTGAAAATGAGTGGTTTGAAAAACAAAATATAGTGAAATCTATACTATCTGTAAAATTTGGAGTATGTGTGAATACAGTATATGCCAGAAAAACAACTTTCAAAGAAGTATCATATAAAGACATAAAGCAATTTGAAATTGACAATCATTTACAAGGAACAAGACCAGCAAGTAGATATTATGTTCTCTGTTATAATAATGAAATAGTTATGGCTTTGTCTATTGGTAAATCCAGATTTAATAAAAATATATCAAATGAGATTGTGAGAATGACGACTAAGAAAAATACAAATGTCGTCGGTGGCATATCAAAGTTGATCAAAAATATAAACATAAACGACTGTATCACATATTGTGACAAAAGATACGGAAACGGTAATGGTTATGAGAAAGTTGGATTTACTAAATTACATGATAGTTCGCCAAACTATTTCTATTTTCATAAAAAAGATCATCATATACTATACTCAAGAAACAAATTTCAAAAACATAAAATACATAATGTCGATTTATCTAAAACTGAATATGAAAATATGTTAAATAAAGAATATGATCGTATTTGGGACTGTGGCAATTCTGTATATTACTACAAATAAAAAAGAGGGGAATGAATCCCCTCTCTGAGTTTTACTAATATTTTTTTATTATGTATATTAGGTCAAATTTCTAACCCGGAATATACGGTAGTAAATGTTGGCATTATTTGCATTTGTATTGCGTGGAGCAACTGAGCCATCACCAGCAAGGGTAGCAAATGGATTTGATACCATTCCATACCTTGTTTTGAAGCCAATCTTGGGCTGGAATGAATCTTGACCAATTGCACGGACCATTTGTAGAGGAACGTATGGGCAATAGAATAGGCCAGCATCATAAGGTGAAGTGCCTTTATAACCAACAGTGCAGAGTTCATCGCCAACTGTAGAACCGCCAAAGTATGGATCGACATATACTTTGATACGGCCATGGAGAAGACCTGCAAATGTATTACCTGTATCGTCAACATTTAGATTTACTTGTAGAGCTGGTGTATAGTCGAGAACACCTGCCATTGCTAGGGCTGAAGCTACGTCTGAAGAAACGATGATCATATTACCCTTGCCACGACGTGTAGCACGAGCGATAGCATTAGCTTCACGTTCAATTTGGAATACTAGACCTTTGAATTTCTCAACTGACCAACGACCATTTGAGTCTGTATCAAGGTCGAATGTACCAGCAGAGGTAACACCGAATTGAGCACCAACTGAAGCAGAGCTATAGATTGTGCGAACAACTTCACGGTTGATTTCAGCAAGGATTTCAGTTGATAGAATGTTAGCAAGTTCTGTTTCAGCATCAAGACCGTGAACAGCCTTTAGATCCTGTGCTAGTTCCATGGTGTACTCAGCTTTTAGAGCACGAGAACGAGCAGTAACAGTTACCTTATCGATTGCGAATGCCATTTCAGAG
>Ga0222712_10005286_pt1 | contig 13164 bp, 3 predicted proteins | sample C33_657DmetaG_FD_165043 | JGI IMG/M metagenome (GOLD analysis project Ga0222712, IMG submission 165043) | Estuarine water microbial communities from San Francisco Bay, California, United States - C33_657D | ecosystem: Environmental > Aquatic > Marine > Unclassified | place: USA: California...
GTTACAACATCACCAAGTTGTAGTGTGGGTATTGAAAATAGTTCTAGTCCAACTGCTTTTTTAGGATCTTTTGTTTTATTTATAATCCATCCAAGCAAATCTTCTGCATCATCTTGTGTCTGAATATACAAACTATCAATAGAAAATTCATTTTTGCCATAGATTAATCTACTAAGTTTAATTTCATCATACTTTGCTTTTTCTACTAAAGCAGATGTAGTCACTGTGTCTGCCTCAAATTCTGGATCAGACAAGTTGCTTTTCTTCTTAAAATATTCGTCTACTGTAAGTTCGTGGGTAGTGTCTTGAGTAAATGTAACCCCTTGAATTCTTAAATAGTTTCCAGTTGTTTCATCTAGGTTTAAAGCAGTATCTGTTGCATTAAATATCAAGAATTCGGCACCGTAAGAATCTGCCTGAAATCCAGAAACCGAGTATCCTTTTATTCTATTAAAAGTTGGAGATATTTTTGCATATAACGCAGGGTATGCACGATCATATCTAATATCAAAATATGAACATTCTCTCATTATTGTTCCAAATTCTTCAAAGTACATATTATATTTGGGTGGCTCTTGTGCACTAATTCCAGAAAGGTATGTAGATTGAAGCAAACCGCTCATTGCATATTTTCTAAAAGACTCATTTGCATCTATTTGTTTGTCTCCAAAGGCGTTAGACAAAGTCTCTCCAACAGTGAATACAGAATTTTGAGCATAGTTATTGGTTAGTGCATAAATATTTTCAAACATAACTCTTGATGAGCCACGTGTAAATAAAGCCATATTGTTATATATTGGCAAAGGATCTGTATCGTCTACAATTTTTATCAGTTTGCCGTTTATATATAAATAAAATCTTCTTGTATTTCCTATGTCTTGATATTCAACCGATAGATCATAAACCGTAGGATTTTCTTCACCCATCAGCCTATATTGACCAGTAAATCTACCATCGTCTACAAGTATATTCGTTAAGCCTCCCCAAAGTTTAACTGGTATTGCGTTTGTGTTTGAAGAATCTTTTTTAACTTTATAAAAAACAACGTTATTGATTGAGATTTCTCCCTCTCCAGTTTTAGAGTTTATTTTTAAATACTGCTCAATATTATTTTCTGTTAAGGCTACTATTTCAAAGTAGTATCCATTATTGGTTTCTGGATTAAGAAGAACTGCTAAGCCTCCAGATCCTCCTCCGATACTTATGTTTTTATTTGTGCCCGCACCAGAAACTTGAAAATAGGATGTGCTACCTATGGGGGTCTGACCTCTTACCTCACTGTTTTCAATTTTCCCAATAACTCTAAGCCTTGTTCCAAAATGTCTATATGCATTATCTAAATTTTTATATACATAAGAAACAAAGTTTAAAGGAGTTTCTGTAGTTCTAAAAGAAGGACCATTCATAACTAAAGCAGAAGATTGTATTGTTCCCGTCTGTGTTGTTTTAAGATTATTTACCTGTGTTTCAGTTAAATAATTTGTTGTCATAAAGTTTTTAATGACACCATTTCTTGTGGTTTGACGAGCAAGATCATTGTTTACTCCAGCAGCGCCAGTTGTTGTTGAGGGAGCATTTATATCTTCATCAAGCAAAGTTGTAAATAGATATTGCGTCTGCATCTCACAACCACGAACATATTCGTTATCAGTCCAGTAGTTATTAATACCAGCGGTATGATCAACAATAGGTGTTCCAAATTGTCCACGACCATGCTGATAGACAGGCCCAGACTTCATTCTTGTATTGCCGTCTATTGTTTCATAAAAAGGAAGAGAGTAGATTCTTACAAGCCCTGTTGGATATATCTTTCCATTAAATGGCAGGGATGCAAAGTATCTTTGATACTCTTGATTGCTACTTATATAAACATTTCCAACGCCAGTTATGTTAAATTGAACGGCATCGTATCTAATTATTTCTCCGCTAGAATAAAAATATCCCTGATATCTTGTAAGCCAATAAATACTTTCTCCAAAATCTATTACGTTATTTATAACAGCGCCATTAGATACTGATGGTGGAGAAGTAGTTAGATTAGAGTTCATAGGCAAAGCACTTAACACATAAGTTCCTTGTTTTGAAGCAACCTCATTTATTGTCTTTAAGTTTTCAGTTCCAGCAACCTCCCAAAGCAGGACTGGTTTGTAGATCCACGTTTTTTCTGCATCAACTAAACTTGCTTGTCTTATGCTGCCATAAGATCTTTGAATGTATCTAGTTGTATAATTAATTTTTCCATCATTGTATATTTTTTTATCTTGAGAAGATATTGAAATAATGTTTGGAAGATTTCCAGATGTAGAATTTTTAACTACGCCTGTGTCTGTTTGATTATTAGATCCAGATAAAATAAAATCAGTTGCTCTATCATCTTCAGTTGGTAGAAGATAGTTTTTGCTCATTACTATAAAATTATTGAATTCGTCAAAGAACATAGCACTTTGAGTTGCAACAGCCAACTGTGTTAAAACCTCTGCAACGTTTTGATCAGGGGCTACAAAAAAGAAAGGAATTATAGTATCGGATTCTCCAGTTACTCTTCTAAATGTATAGTTGCTGAATCCTACATAATCAAGAAGAGTTGAAACAGCCATGCTAACAGATGTCTGTGTCATAAGCAATCTTGGTGCTGGCATAGACTCTAAAAAGAAAAAGAAGTCTCTAAGGCTTAAAGATAGAGTTGCCCCTGTTACATCTGCCTGTGGAAACCCATCAGAGTATAAAGTCTTTATAGGAACATAATAATCAAAGCCATCAACATTTACTATTTTTTCATAGAATCTAAATTTAATATTTTTTCTTACATATGAAGAAATAATGCTATCTGTATTGTTATCATTAAAAGCCTGGTCGTCATCAAAAATATTTAACTCTCCATTAGAAGCCATGAGTTGGCCTACTGGAATTGAACTGTTTCCAAGATCAGATAGCATTTTGGTAACTCTATAATCAATTACCTTGTCAGACATATCTACCAAAAGCCTTGGAGACATTTCTATGAGATCAAAGGTGCTATCTTGCTTATTCATTACATCTACTACTATGCGTAATCCTTTTAGGTATTGGAATTGTCTATATTTGGTTGCCCCGTCAAATTCGTCTGTAAATGAGTCTGGAGATGTCAAGTCATTAACAAAGTTAGTTTGATTTGTTATTGTTTCTGAACCTAAAGACCAGCCATATTCTGGACTAAATGTTTCGTATTCAGAACCAGTCCAAATGTGAAATGTTCCAAGATCTCCTTCATTTTCAATTACAAGATATGCATATCCAGTTACACTTGATTCTGGAAGCAGGGTATCTGAAGAAAATATCTCAGCAAAAACAAAAGTATCTTTGTACGCATCTGGAATAACTAGTCCATATTCTAACTCAACATATCCGTCAGAGCCTATGATTGGTGAATTTTCTTCATCATCTCTAGTAGTAAACTCATTAAATACGTATAGGTCTATCCACTCTGTTCCAGATAAATACTGAACTTTCCACCTTGACGGGGTTGTTTGGTTTGCCGTTCCAAATAGTGGATCATCTATGCTGCCTGTGTTTGTTGAGAATGGTCCAAGATCAACATCTCCAACATTTGTTTGCATTTTAATAACTACCCTGTTTGCTGGAACCTGTTCTTTATACACCACAAAGGGGGCAGCATCATCTATAAAATATAATCCATTTGATACATTTTTTGCAATTCCGTATTCATCTCCGCCTTCTGTTCTATACGAAGTCCAATATCTAAACTGATCATATCTTGATGGCATGTAATATCTTGGTCTTTCAGAAATGTCTGCTCCAGAATTGGCAATGTGTCTTCCAGAAATGTATAATGCTTTATTGATTCCAGACCTTGGTCTAAATGGTTTTAGACAATCTTCTAAAGAATAAAGCATTCTCATCTTGTCTTTAGTTAAAGTAAACTGTTGTGGGGTCCCGTCGTTTTCAAATCCACCGTCAATTACAACATCTGCATCTGTTGCACCAGTATAATATTCTCCAGCATCTAATTGATCAAATGTTGATGGAATGGTTCTATAAATTGAATTTACATCTCTTGGGCGATATCGATAGTTACCAACCTTAAAAATATTATCTGGCATATTCATATTCCATTCAGCCAAAACAAGAGACTGAAGATTTATTGTTGCTGATGTTTCAAGGTGAGTCTTTAATGCTTCGCTTACAAACACTTTAGACCTCTTCCAGAGTTACCGATATATTCCACATGTCAAAGTTGTCGCCACCACGCTTGACTACAGAATAGTTGAAGTCTGCAAAATATACCTGAATAATTTCATTATATTGTGCGAGGTGGCCAAAAGAGTTATTTACTATCTCTCCATCTTCTTTAAAGTTTGCATAATTGTCATATGATAGATACATCCAAAATGGTCCTGTGTGATTGTTGTACCAATCTAATATTGCTACCCCACCTGCTCCACCATCTGCAGTAAATTCTTGAGTATTATTTTTGTATGGAGATATTCCCGTGCTTTCATTAAATGCTGCTACCTGATAATATGCTCTAGAAGGAAGCATACTCCAAGAAAAACTAATTTGCATTTTGTCTGCAATATGATATGATCTCATACGGCCATTGATGGTACGTTGGCGCTGCTCTATTCTTTGCGGGGTAAAAGAAATTTCACTTCTATTATGATCAGAAAGAATAATAAACTGATTTAAAAGATCTTCGTCTGTTTCTGCTGTATTGGCACCAACTTCTTGTCCATTAGGAACATAAACTCCACCAGTTAAAGTTCCTGGATTGTTAGCCCAAAGCGCTGCCTGTGGTCTTTGATATCTTCTTCTACCAGTTAAATAAGCGGATGTGGCCATTATGATACCCTCTGCTTCTTAACTCTTTGAGAGTCTAAATATTTAATTTCGTTCATAACTGCTTTCGCTACTGTTTCTGGTGATGCATTGGTTCCACCAATACTAATACCTACACTATAATTATACACTGCGCTAGAGTTATCGCTATATGAAGCATTTGCTATATTAGTTGGAGATGTATTAAACATTGGTGTAGAAATGTTATATGATGGCTGATTTAAAGATGTTTGAATTGGAATTTGATATATTGGTCTAGCATTAGATATTTTATTTGCTAAAATTGAAGGGTATTTGCTTTCATTGATAGCAGTTAAAAATGGAGCAAATGCTTTGGAAGATGCCTTATTTACAACAAACTCTCCTGGAGTTAGCATTGCTGGAACGGTATCAGAACCAACCGCTCCACCATCAGCCATATATGCTTTTCTTACTTTACCGCCACCCATGTAGCCATCTATTCTGCCACCATACATTTTTTTCTGAAGTCCAGTTATAACGGTTCGACCATCAACAACTTTTGTTCCAGTAACCGTTGAGCCTGCAACCTCATTAACAGTTCTTGTAACTATCTCATTTATTCTTATAGTAATAGGTCCAAGTTTTGTCATCTCTTCATATTTATTTTTTGCATTGGTAAATGCTGTTTCTGCGTTTCCTGCTTGCTTAGCAAATTCTGTGGCAGGAACTACAGCCTCTTCAAGTTTTAAACGTGCTTGATCGTAGGCATCTCTTTGAGCATCAATGGCGGCAAGTTGATCTTTTAATATTTTTTCTCTTGCTGCAACCTCTATCTCAAGTGGTGCAAGAATTTCATTTTGAATCTTTAAGATTTCGCCTTCTATAACCTTAATCGCATCAACAAAGACCTTACGTTGTGCTTGCAAGTCTTTAATTTGTGTTTCTAGAGGCAAGACATTTGATCTAATAAATGCTTCTCTGGCTCTTTCTCCAGCAGCAATTTGATCTTGTATATCACGAATCTCTCTTTGTTTTTGTGTGCGAATTTCTTCAATGCCACGAATTTGGTCTTGTAGTGCAAGAATGGAGCGCTGTCTTGCTTCTGACTGCTCTTCTAGTTGGAATATTTGTTGACTTATCTGGAATTGACGCTCTTCTATTTGTGCTCTAGTTAGGCCTCCTGGAGATCGAACTGCTGAGGTCTCTGCCTGTCTTGCTGCATCTAACACTCCACCAGCCCTTTGTGATGCAGCAGCAGCAGACTGCGCCCTTGCTTCTTGGGCTGCACGAGCAGCAGCAGCAATATCTCCTTGTGAAAGAGCGCCTGCAATATCTAGTTGATTCTTTTGCTGATTTAAAATTTCCTGATTTACATCTGATACTCTTTGTAGGGCTTCTGCTTGTGCATCATATTTTTTATTGATGCCATCAACTACGCGATCCATTAATGTTAATTCATTAGAAAGATCTGAAGACTCTTCTTGTAATGCTGCTATTGACCTACTAAAGTTAAGTTCTATTTCTAATTCTATATCTGAAATCTGATCCTGTAACTGCTCAATAAGTCTTGCACCATAATTAGGATTGAATTCAAGATCAAGTTCCATTTCATTAATTTTATCTCTTAGTCCCTCTGCAACATCTTTATATGCTGCTGGCGGAAGTTTAAATCCTTGTTGCATACCTGCTGCTTGAGACTCAAGACCTTGCATTATCTTGTCTATTGAAGATTCTGCTGCCTCAATTTTAATATCAAGTGGACGAATATCTCTATACTGTATTTGATCAATTTCTCTATTTAATGTAGCTATATCTTCATTTGCTTTACTTATTGCGCCCTTAATTGTTAGATTTTCAAATGCCGCTGGTAGTTTTGTAACTGTACTTGCAAGTCTATTCATTGAGCTTTCAAAATCAGCTTGAGCCTGTCTTGATTGTCTATCAAAAACCTTGTCTGCAGCCTCTTTTAGTTTATCAAATGCATCCATTGCTGCTTTTGCTGGATCAATAAGGCCCTCTGTTATTTGTCCTAATTCATCTAGTGCTTTATAAGAATCAACAATACCCTTTACTGTTTGATTATCCATACTGCTTGATAATATTTTATTAATTAAACCTTGATCTTGAGATATTCTTTTTAGCATTTCTGGATCTACAATACCTGCTTCTCTTGATTTAGCAATAGCCTTAATTGCGTCTCCAGCATCTACAACTTTTTTCTTTAAGTCTTCAGCAAGATTGAGAACCTCTAGGTTTAAGTTTTTAATTTCATCCTTAGCGGCCTTGGCATCTTTTGCCATCTGACGTAATTCTTTACCAGTAATATTCTTTGAATTTATTGCTACCGCAAGATTTGCATCTGATACCATTTCTAAAGCAGTAGCAGAATCAACTCCAGATGCGGCAAGCTTTAGTAAGGCTGACCCCTGTGCCTTTGTATCCTGTAAAGCCTGTGCATTTGCTACTTGATATTCGCCAATTACTTTTTCGTTAAATGCTTCTTTAAGTGCCTTGCCTTGTTCTGTTAAAACTACCTTACCTTTTTTGATAGTCATGTATGTTGCACGAGTTTTATTATCCATACTTTCGAGGAATGAAATAAACTCTCTATTAAATCCACCTTTTGGACCAGCTATTAGCTGCTGGACTACGCCACCAAAATTAGTAAGACCCTTACCTTTAGTAATCCTTAATAATTCTTCAACACCCTTTTCAGCATCAATAGATGCCTTGCGAATAAACTTGAGTCTCTTTAATAGTTCGTCTAGGGTGGTGTTTCTGCCCTTGCCAGTATCATTATCAGTCTTAACTGGAGGAGTGACTGTTGCTGTGGGTTCTTTAAATCCTTTGGCCAAATATTCTGGAACCCCCATATTGGCAGCAGCAGCAGCATTTATAAGATTTTGATCCATTGCTCCAACCTTATAGTTAACTATAAGATTTTTACTAATAGTATCTTTGCCTTCAGAAAGTTTTTCAAAGTTTGCTACGATATCATTAAACCTACCATCAACGTTTGCAGCGATCACTGCTTGTTTTGTTAATTTATCTGGTAAATTTTCTATATATCCAAGAGCTGTTGAGGCCACCTGTAACTTCTGTTGCCCATTTGTTTTCATATTTAAAGTGATGTTGTATGCACCCTTAAAATCAGCAATTCTACGAACAGCCTCTAGATCTTCATCAAAAGATGTCTGATTTGTATTTATGTAATTAAGCAAAACATCATACGTTACCTGATCTCCTGAAGAAGCAGCGTCTAGCAATTGACTTAAAATTGCCATCTTTGCAAAACCTTCAGTTTCAATTACTATAGAAAGATTTTTTTGTATATCTTCATTTCCACTCATTAAAGTTAAAATTCTAGTCAAAGCTAAAGGATCTACATCCCCAGATGCAAAAGCAAGTTGTAATTGTGCTTTAAAGTCAGAGTCTTTTAAAGCCTTAAGGGCTTCAAGGGCTTGATCTTTAAATACAACCATCGGCCCTTCTTTATACATTGCATCTGCAGATGCTTTAATTGCAGCATCAAATGCTCCAGCAGAAAGTTGATTTTTTTGATCAACTAGTATTTTCAAGGTTTTTGCATTCTCTGCGTTTAATGCTACTAAAGCAGCCTTTCTTTCATCTTCAAGTCTATTAATTTCTGCTTGTGTTTTTGCTATACGAATCTTGTCATCATACTGTCTATTAATTGAGTCAATCAGGTCTTGACCTTGAGCAACAGCCTCTACTCCAAGTTGAATTGCTGCTGTATCAAGTTTTAAATTTTGTGCTTTTACTTTAGTTCCTTGAACCGCTGCTGTGGTAAGCAGTGCAGCACTAGCGACCAATGCTGCTGGAGCAGCCAAGCCACCTGTACCAAGAGTTACTGCAGCAATACCAGCCAATCCACCTGCAATACCCGCTCCAGTACTTAAAGCAGAACTTTTCCTATTGGCCAGAGCACTTTCAAATGCTACTACTTGATTTTCTATAGACTCTTTTTTAATTTCCAGCGCAACCTGAAGTGGACTATCTTTAAGATTTTGTCCATCTGGTCCAAAAATTTGATTTATATTTCCTGTAATTTGTAAAGGTATTTCATAACTACCTAATTGCTCTCCAAGAGCAGAAGCAATACCAGCAGCCTGATCTACATCTATTACTCCTTGAAGAATTGCCTGACCAAGTTGTGTTGAAATATTTTGTGCAACCTGTTTTGGATCCATTCCAAAGTCGGACAAGGTTTTTACGTTTTGTAATAATCCCTTTCCAAATTCACTTTGTAATATAGTCTGACCAGATTGACGCTGAGGTTCTGTAATTCCTCCACTTAGCAAATTTTTTCTTTTGCGATCTTCAATTTGTGTTGCTGAAACTTTTCCTGTTATTTTTCCTAGTTCTTCAACTTTTTCAGAACTCATAGTCATAGATTTAGCAAGAGCAATTCCTTCTTCTCTTGCCTTCTTTAAATCAGAAGTTAATTTCCACATACCTAAACCAACTGCAGCAACAGCAGCAATTAAAAGTCCAACAGGATTTGCCAATAGAGGAAGAAGTCCAGCAACTGCAGAGATTCCAAATAAGAAATTTGTCATTATTTGTGGAGCACCACTCATTGCTGCAATCATTGCACCAGTTCCTGCTGCCATTGCAACTGGCCCACCAATCATAGACATTCTTTGCATTTTTGCTTGACGTTGTTCTTGTTTTAATTCTTTTGCACTTTTTTCTGTAACTTTTGTTCCATCATCTTGAGAATCTGTGTTTGTTTTTATTGCAGCAGTTAATTCTTGTACCTTAGACTGAGAAACTCTCATGTCTCCAGCGGCTGAGAAAGGTATTTGTCTTACACCACCCTGAGTTTGTGTTTCATATCCATCTATTGCTCCCGCAAGCCTTGGTCCTTTTACTCCGTATGGAAAAATTCTTGCTAGATTGGCAGTTGTCGTAACTCTTGTATCTCTTGGACTCTTAGTTATATTTTTTCCAGAAGGTTTTGAAGTGCCAGTCTGTCCACTTACAGTTCCTCTTTTGCCATCTTTAGTTTCAAAAACTTCTCCTTTTGCAACAGCAATACTTCCCCTAGATATTGCACCCTTAGATTTTACTAAAGAATCATCTGCAAAATAAACTCTATTTGCCCTTGATCCACGTCCAAGATTTACTTCTTTATTGTCGTTTGTAACAACAATTAAACTTCTTGTTTTTGCTTGACCGTTTTTACCAGTTCTTGTTTCAACACGATAATCTTTAATAAGACCAGCTTGTTTTGCCTGTTCTAAAACTTGAGCACTTGTTTTTGGTGTTGAGCCCAAGCCTTTTCCAAGAGAATAAGAACCAATTTTTCCATGCAAAGCACTCATTTTTTGATATGCTGGAGATGATTTTACATTATCTGGTAAATCTCTAAAAGCTTTTTCAACAATGCTGTCGGTAACTTTTGTAACTCCAGATGATTTAATTTTTTCTAAAATCGCATCATCAACAATTCTTGACTCTGCTGAACTTAAACCAGAAGCTAACCATTTATCTGGTCTATCTTTCCATGCTTTTTCAAATTCTAAGATTGGAACTCCAACATTGGCCATTCTTTTGTTCATGTTTGAATCAAATGAATAAGCTAGTGATCCATATGCCCTAGCTTCTCCAGGTTTTCCAGATGCAGTCAAAATATCTCGATAAATTTGAGCCTGACGCATTTCGTTTTGTGTTAACTTTCCAGTTGACATGATTTTGTCTAGACTTGTTAATTGCCCACCACCAACATGAGCATAATCGTCTCCTGCCGCAACTGTTCCTTTTTTATACTTTTTAATCTCTCCAGATACCAAGGCTGCAATCAGTGGCTTAAATCTATCATCTTGTGCTATTGGCTCTGGAATTACCGCTTCACCTGGTGTAAGCATTGCGGGTACGGAGTCAGTGCCCTTTGAATACCCTGGAACTTTCATAGTTCCAGAATTAAATTTCTTTGGAACCTTTCCAGCACCAGGGATCATCATTCCAGGATTTGTTGCTGCAAACCTTGCTGCTGCTGCTGTAGCCTGAATATATGCATTACGAAGTTGATTTACTGCACTGGCTTCAAGTGTAAATTGCTGAGTTAGTCTTGTGTGTGCTTGATTTAGCGATGCAGCAACTACTGCTGCCTCCATTTGTTCGCTATTTAAATATTGTGTTTGTTGTGCAAGATTTGTACTATTTCCACTTAATTTTAAAAATCCTTGACGCATTAGTAAAAATAGTTTAATAATATTTGCTGCACCGTTTGCAAGTAATCCAAATGTCATCAAAAGGGTGGGTCCAACAAGACCAACAAGAGTAGTTAAAATAACTATAAACTTTTTAGATCCTTCACTTAAATTACCAAATTTTTCAAAAAGTTCTCCTAAGAATTTAACAACTGGAGTTATGGCTTTTAAAAATTCTTTTCCAATAGGGGCAATTGTTAGTTTTAATTGCTCAACTGCCTCTCTAAAATTAGTTCCAATTGCATCTTCTACCGCACCCAACTCTCTCTCTGATAAAATTGCAAGTTCTTCTACAGATTTTCCAGCCAAATCTAAAACTCGTGCTGCCTGACCACCGTCTTTTGTAACATTTTCAAACAAAGTAGAAAGACGTGCAAATTGGAATTTACCAAACAGTTGCTCAATTGCTCTTGATCTTTCAAGTGGTGCAAGGGTATCTAGCGCATTTGCAAAATCTATAACCGTTTGTTTTAGATTTCCAACATTACCCTCAACGATACCTTTTATATTAATACCCATATCAGCAAGCATTGCTGATGCTTTTTCTGTTGGATTAATTAAGGATGCTAGTCCAGACTTAAGTGCGTTAGCACCTTCGGATGCATTGATCCCGCCTTCACGCATAGCAGTTAAGAAAAATGCAAGATCCTCTACACTACCTCCAAGCTGTTTAACAACTGGTCCAGCCTTTGGAATAGCAATAGTCAAATCTTCAATTGCTGTTATAGTTTGGTTTTCAACAGAGTTTAAAAAGTTAATTTTCCCTGCTAGATCTTCTGCAGCCAAACCAAAAGCATCTGTTAAAGATATTGTTGTTAGTAGCGCCTGATCTTGTTCAACATTGCCAAGAACTGCAAGTCTTGTGGCTTGTGCAACCTGCGCTGTAAGTTCTGCGCCTGTTCTACCCATAGCAGCAGCGCTTGCTGCCATTTCCATAGTTTTAGTAACTGCAACACCATATTTTGTAAATTCTTTAGCAAGAGCCTCTATGTCTGCAAGAGCCTTATTGGTTTGCTCTGTAGTGGTAAACATATCTCCATAAACACGACGGAACTTGAGGGCTTGAGCCTCAAGGTCCATAAATGTTTTAGCAGCAGCAGTACCAAAATATGCAAGTGGTATTGTAAAGCCAACCATCAACTGACGGCCAGCCCACTGAGTGTTCTTACCAAAGTTTAGAAGATTTGTAGATCCCTGTTTAAGTAATTGATTTAATAGTGCCTGTTTCTGTGCTGCAACCGCTACCTGGTTTCCATAATCCTTCATATTCAAAGAAGTAGGCGTTATGGATATTGCTCTCATTGCACCAGATGCATCACGACCCAACTTTACATACTGAGTCTGCATTTTCTTGACACGTTCTTCGGCTACCTTGCCAATTGTGTCAAATTCAGATTTAAACAGTCTTCCAAAAGTTCTTGTTGATCCACCAGCAAAACGGAAATACTCACGCATCGTGAGTTTGTTTTTCTCCAGTGCGTGAGTAAATGATTCCGTGCTTGTTCTGATTGTGCCCATCTGGGCATAGAACTTACCGCCAGCATTGACGGTGTTCATTAAGTTGGTAGCAAGACCCTTTTGGGCTGCCGCTGCTGCGGCGCTACCTCTGTTTATACCTGTATATAGTTGTGCTAACTGACGTTGGAGATTTTTGATCTCTGCTAAAGATTGGGACGTGTCTATATTAATGCCAATATTAGCATTAACGTCAGCCATTTAGCACCTCTTACTGTTTAATTATTTGCAAGCACTGTATTTAATAGAGCGTTTGCATCTTGAAGTTTAACTCCAGAAGCGGCTTCAATGATTTTGTAAACTGTTGGAAGGTCTAAAACTTCCTCTAGTTTCTTAACATCTGCCAACTCTGGGCTATACTGCTTCATAGCAATTTCTACACATTCAATAAGGAGAGTCATTGACTTCTCATTATCTTCTGCCACCTCTGCTACCTTTTCAAACTTACTCATGAATGGACGCAACAGGGAGATTTTTAAAGGTCTCACTGTGATTTTTGTTCCATCCATAAGAGAAAGTTCTTGGCTCTCGTACGTATTTGTTGCCATTTTTCCTCCTATTTAGGCTAATGTAATTATAGCATGAAAGGCCTATTTTTAAAAATACTTTATTAATT
>Ga0222712_10005287_pt1 | contig 13161 bp, 19 predicted proteins | sample C33_657DmetaG_FD_165043 | JGI IMG/M metagenome (GOLD analysis project Ga0222712, IMG submission 165043) | Estuarine water microbial communities from San Francisco Bay, California, United States - C33_657D | ecosystem: Environmental > Aquatic > Marine > Unclassified | place: USA: California...
CTTTCCCTTTCTAACCCACAAAATACTTCGATCGCCCACGATCAGACTGGATCGCTTTGAACAACTTTGAAAAAGATTTGATCGCTGGCATTAAGCCTCAATCGGATTTAGGAGGTGTGCCAACTCCCCGAATTCACTCATTATTAAACGATTTACCTTCCAAGGGTCATGAAATGATCGATTTTGCTGCTGAGATTGGGATTCCTTTAATGGAATGGCAAAAGTTTGTAGCGATTCATGGTCATAAGGTTAAGCCGGATGGTCGCTGGCATCACACCGAGGCTGGACTTTTGATCGCACGCCAAAATGGCAAGTCCACATTTATGATGCTTAGAATCCTAACTGGCATGTTTGTATGGGGAGAGAACCTCCAGTTGTCATCAGCGCACCGACTGACCACCTCATTGGAAACTTTTAGACAGATGGTTTCAATCATTGAGGAAAACGATCGATTGGCTTCCGAGGTAAAAAAGATACGCTGGCAACATGGTGCTGAGGAAATGGAACTAAAAGGCGGTCGGCGGTTTGTGGTAAAAGCAGCAAACAATGCTTCGCGCGGTATTTCTAAACCATCCACGATTCATTTAGACGAATTAAGAGAATATAAGGATGAGGATGCTTGGTCATCAATGCGCTATACAATGATGGCTGCACAAAATCCCCAAGTTTGGATCTACTCAAATGCTGGAGATCAACATTCAGTCATATTAAACAAATTGCGTGAGAGGGCATTAGCATCAGCCACTACTAATGACCCGATAGGTTGGTTTGAGTGGAGTGCTGAACCGGATGCGCCAATACTCCTTCCGTCTGGCGATATAAACTGGAAAGCATTTGCTCAAGCCAACCCATCATTAGGACAGACAATCCATCCAGATAACTTAAAAGCCGTTATCAACGATCCGCCGGATATTGTGCGAACTGAAGTTTTATGTCAATGGGTAGATACAATCAACTCAGCAATTGATGCACAAAAATGGGCATTATGTCAGACTGACCCAATACCTTTAGATCCGGAAGCACCTACATGGTTGGGATTAGATTTATCTCCAGATCGAAAGTTTGGTGCGTTGGTTGCAACTCAAAAATTATCAGGCGAAAGATTTAATTTAATTTTATTGCATACATGGAGTAATGATTACTCAATTAATGATTTAGCAGTTGCCAATGACATTGCGCCTTATGTTCGAAAATATAATGTTCAGACTGTCGCTTATTCCAAAAGGACTGCGCAAGCCGTCGCAAGTCGGTTAGTTCCTGCTGGAATTCCCATTACAGATATGGATGGGGCGATATACGCTGAAAGTTGCGATCGATGGCTTGGGGCGATCAATAGCCATAGGTTGCAACATGGTGGGCAAGATGAACTTACCCAGCAAACGCTTTCTGCTGCGAAACTGCCCTATGGGGATGGGTCATGGATCATTGGAAGGCGTGCAAGTCGAGTGGCTGTTTGCGCAGCAGTCGCTTCGGCATTAGCAACATATTTTGCGACACAGCCAGAAACGGAAATTGACATTCAAGTCGGATAATTCGGACTTATGGTATATTATACCTTAATGGGATTATTTGATAGATTTTTGACAAATCAGACACCAACAGTTCAAACAGATGTTGCTGCTGCTAACACACCTTTCAATTTACAACAAGCGTTTGGCGGATTGTTCTTAGGCGCACAAACTGCAACTCGCGAACAAGCGATGTCAGTTCCCTCATTGGCAAGAGCAAGAAATATTATTTGCTCAACAATTGGTTCACTACCTTTAGAAACTTACAATCATTTTACAAAAGAACATTTAGATCCAAACAGAGTAATTATGCAACCAGATCCAAGAATCGCAGGATCAGCAATTTATGCTTGGATTGCTGAGGATTTATTATTTCATGGCGTTGCCTATGGTCAAGTTTTAGATTCTTATGCTGCATCAGATAATAGTCGCGTTCGCGCATGGACAAGAGTTGCACCAAACCGAATCACATATAACACAAATGCTGCTCAAACAGAAATTACAGAATATTTAATTGACGGCATGCACATACCTGCAAGCGGTGTCGGATCAATCATTGTATTTAGTGGATTAGATGAAGGCGTATTAAATCGAGCAGGTCGTACAATCCGCGCAGCACAGGAATTAGAAAAGGCTGCTGAACTTTATGCAAAAGAGCCAGTTCCAACAATGGTATTAAAATCAAATGGCACAAACCTAACTCCAGAGCGAATTACAAAACTTTTAGAATCATGGAAAACAGCAAGATCAACAAGAGCAACTGCATTTCTAAATGCTGATGTCGAATTGACTGCACTTGGATTTGATCCTGCTAAATTACAACTAAACGAAGCACGCCAATACCTTGCAACTGAAATTGCTAGAGCAGTTGGTATTCCTGCATCATTTGTATCTGCTGAAACTACTAGCATGACTTACAGTACAACTGTTATGGAGCGTAAAGCACTTATCGATTTCAGTTTAAGAAATATCATAACACCGATTGAGCAACGCCTTTCCGCCGCGGATTTTGTGCCAAACGGCGTTGAAGTGCGTTTTGATATTGATGATTTCTTGAGAGGTTCAGCATTAGAGCGTGCTCAAGTTTATGAAATCCTAAACCGCATCGGCGCAATGAGCGTTGAGCAAATTCAAGAGGAGGAGGACTTAATCCGATGAAGATTAATTTCCCAATTACCATAACCGCAGCCGATACAAACAAGCGCACAATCTCAGGAAAGATCGTGTCATGGAATGAGGCAGGCAATACTTCAGCCGGCAAAACAATTTTTGCTAAAGACAGCATCGATTTTTCAAAACCTGTCAAATTATTGCTTGAGCATGACAAAACAAGACCTTTAGGAAAACTCATCGATATAACAGCGAATGAGCAAGGGTTGGAAGGCACATTCAAATTGGCTAAGACATTTGCAGCAGATGATGCACTTGAGGAAGCAGCAACAGGATTACGCGATGGATTTTCCGTTGGTGTAATGGTTGATGCTTGGGATAACAAAGATGGCGCAATGGTTATCTCAAAGAGTGCTTTACATGAAGTCAGTTTGGTGTCTGATCCCGCTATCGCTTCAGCAAAGGTTGAGCGCGTAGTTGCAACAAATACACCAGAAAATTCCGAAGCAACCGCCGAGGATACAACCACACAGGAGGAAAAAGTGTCTGATACTACTTCAGATGCTCCTATCGCAACCGAAGCGGTAGAAGCAGCGAAATCAGAGCCGGTGGCAGTTCAAGCAAATCAACCAGTTGCTTACACAAAGCCACGCTCACCAATCGTAAATAAAGCAACATACCTAGAGCACTCAGTTCGTGCAGCACTAGGAAATGATGATTCAAAAATGTATGTTCGCGCTGCGGATGATACAACTTCAAACAACGCAGGTCTGATTCCAACTCGTCAATTGACAGAGATCATCAACCCACTTTCAAACGCAGATCGCCCAGCAGTAGATTCTATTTCTCGCGGCGTTCTACCAGATGCAGGAATGACTTTTGAAATTCCTAAGATTACTGCTGTTCCAGTAGTTCAGGTTGAAACTGAGGCAGATGCAATTATTGAAACAGGAATGACAAACTCATTCGTTTCAGTTGATGTTAAGAAATATGCTGGAGGACAAACATTCTCAGTTGAATTGTTAGATCGTTCATCACCAGCATTTTTTGATGAGTTAGTTCGTCAAATGGAATATGCTTACGCAGCAGCAACAGATAACGCAGTTCTAAATGGTCTTGCAACAGGCGGAACAGATGGCGGAAACCGCACACTAGATGCAGCAGGATTACTTGACTTCATTTCTGATGCCGGTGTTTCAATCTACACAAACACACTTGGCGTTGCTCAAAACATTGTTGCTTCACCAGCACAATGGGGCGCAATCCAAAACCTTGCTGATGCAGGTCGTCCAATTTATCAAAACCTAATTGGAAACTTCAATCAAGGTGGAGATCTAGGTTCAAACAGACTGCTAGGAAATTTGCTTGGTTTGAACTTCCGCGTTGATCGCAACTTATCAGGAACAGGCGACAACACAATCATGGTAATCAACCCAGATTCATACACATGGTATGAGAGCCCACGCGTTCGCCTACAAACCAATGTTGCCTTAAATGGTCAAATTGAGGTTTCATACTACGGCTACGGCGCACTTGCTACCAAGGTTGGTGCTGGTGCTTACCGATGGATGGTTGCTTAATTAATTAATTAACTGAGTGCCTAGGGTTGCTCCCGATCCTAGGCATCCACTTAAGGGAGATCAAAAGGAGATGACATGCCAAGCATTATTACTGCCAGTCAGTTGAGAAGTGTACTTGGCGTGTCGTCTGCTTTATATGACGATACATATTTAAATCAAATTATTGATACAGCCGAAACAGTAATCCTTCCGATGCTAGTTTCATTTAAGAGCCCAATTCAGGCTACTTCATTGACAGATAATGTCGCTACTTTTACTACACTAGGAATTCATGAATTTACCGAAGGACAATCAGTTGTCATCACAGGATGCGGAACACCATACAACGGCACACGAACAATCTTGGCAGACAATCTTGGACAATATACCTTTTCAGCATCGATCACTAATGCCAATATACTCGAGGCTAATGTCATTCCATCCGGAACTGCTACCTTATCTAGCGCATCAACTTATGTTGGAAACGCAGCCGTTCAATCAGCAGTCTATACAGTTTCAGTCGAAGTTTTCCAAGCAAGACTTGCCGGTGGAGGGCAAATCGAAGGAATAGATTTTACAGCCACACCATTTAGAATGGGTCGATCATTATTTAATAAATGCGTAGGGCTTTTGGGTAGTTATATGGATACCGAAGGCATGGCTCAATAAATGCCAGCCTCAACAATCCTTTCTCAGGTTCGCACACCTTTAGCAACTGCTTTATCTAGCGTTGCGGGAAATGTTTACAGTTTTGTTCCAGAATCAGTTATTCCACCAGCAGTTGTTGTTGTTCCAGATTCACCTTACTTAGAATTGGAAACAATTAACAAAAATACAATCCATGCAAAAATAAATTTTACTATTTCAGTTGCAGTTGCATATAACAGCAATCCTGCATCGCTCGACAATATCGAGCAGTTAGTTATGAGTGTTCTGGCAGTTATTCCATCAGGATATGTTGTCAGTTCGGTCGAAAGACCAACAGTTAGTCAAGTTGGAGCAAGCACGCTGCTAATTGCAGATGTCAGAGTTAGCACCTACTATACACAAACCGCATAAGGAGAAATCATGGCAACCACAGTAATTACCGGTCGCGATATTTCGTTGTCTTTCACAGGTGGAACAGACATCGAAGCGCAAGCGACCAACGCAGTATTAACAAAAGAGTTTGATCGCCAAACTTACCAAACATTAGATGGCGAAGCCTACAAAGTAGTTAATGTTTCTGGAACATTCCAGTTAGACATGTTGGCAGATTGGGGCAAAGCAAACTCAGTTTGTGAAGCGATCTGGACTGCATGCGATACTGCACCAAACTCAGAAATTTCTATTACATTAACAAGCGCAACTGGCGCACAATTTGTGTTTCCAGTATTGCCAGTTTACCCAACCGCAGGTGGCTCAGGCGTAGATGCTCAGACAGTATCTTTCACCTTCCCAGTTGCACGCGGTGAGGTTGCAGAAACATTTAGTTAAAATCTAACAACGGGAGCAAATAAATGAAACTACCAATCACAATTGAATATAACTCAGGCGAGCAAGCAACTTACATTGCCCAACCGCCTGAGTGGGCTAAGTGGGAAAAGCAGACAGGAAATACCATTGGGCAAGCATCGGAAAAACTTGGCGTTTGGGATCTTATGTTTCTTGCTTATCATGCACATAAGCGCGAACTTGGTTCAGCCAAACCCATCAAACCAATGGATATCTGGATGGAAACAGTAGCAGATGTCATTGTTGGTGATGCAGACCCAAAAGCCACAAAGCAGGAAGCCTAAGCAGATTATTGGTTGAGTTGGCAATTGCCACACAAATACCAATGAGTGAATGGGTTGAAGCCGAGGACATTTTAACAGCGATCGAGATATTGGAGGAACGGAATGGCAACTAGTACCGAACCTCTAATAGCGTATGACAAAAGAGAATTGGCTCAGTTTGCTAAAGTAATTAGAAACATGAGTGAGATCGCAGTTGAGGAAACTAAAAAGCGAGTTGGCGAATTAGCACAAAGAGAGTTAAACGAAATTCGCCGTATTGCTGCATCAAGAGGCAAGGTTGCTGATCGTGTGGCTCAAGGCGGTAAAGTAAAGAAATCCTCATTGCTTGGTGAAATATCTTTTGGTTTTGCTTCTCAAAAATTTTCCGGTGGAGCAACTACTCAATTCAACACTCGCAACGATCCAAAAGGCAGTCGCGTTGGTATTGGTGCTGCATCAGAGTTTGGCTCAAAGAATTATCCTCAATTCCCTAGATGGTCAGGGCCAATGCCAAAAGGATCAGGTTCAAGAGGTTGGTTTATTTACCCAACAGTAAGACACATGCAACCAGAGATTATTAAAGAGTTTGAGGAAATTATTTTAGAAATTAGAAAAGAGTTTGCAGATGGCAAGTAGAACCTTAACCCTCTCACTCGCAGCAGATATTGATAACCTTAAAAAAGGGTTAGATGATGCCAATAAAGTAGTTAGTGATTCAGCAGATAAAATTGGTGATTTTGGTAAAAAGGCTGCATTGGCTTTTGCTGCTGTTGGTGCTGCCGTTGGTGCTTTCGCCATATCATCAGCCAAGGCTGCTGCTCAAGATGAATCAGCACGCAAAAAACTTGAACAAACTATTAGATCAAATACAAAAGCAACTGAGGATCAAATTGCTTCAATTGATATGTATATTACAAAACAATCGATTGCGACTGCAACAACTGATGATGTTTTAAGACCTGCGTTTGGTCGTTTAATTAGATCCACCAATGATGTTGCCAAGGCTCAAGATTTATTAACCTTATCTCAAGAAATATCAATTGCAACAGGCAAGCCACTTGAGGCGGTAGCCAATGCCCTAGGTAAAAGTTTTGATGGGCAAAATACAGCATTAGGCAAATTAGGACTTGGAATAGATGCCGCCACATTAAAGACAAAATCTCATGATGAAATCATGCAGATCCTTCGTGGCACATATAAAGGATTTATTGATAATGAAGCAACTACTGCTGAATTTAAGATGCGACAATTAGAAATTGCCTTGAGTGAAACAAAAGAACAAATTGGAAATGCTTTATTACCAATTTTCAAACAATTCGCTGATTATATACTTGCATCCGTAGTTCCAAATGTTCAAGCATTTGTTGCTGGATTAACTGGCGTGCAGGCTGAAGGTAATAAAGCCGGATCATCAGCGTTCGCGTTTGGCGAGCAAGTCAGAACCATTGGGATTCGAGTAATTGAAGCAAAAGATCAAATTATCGAAATTGGAAAAGTCATTGGGTTCGTATTTGTTTCAAGCAAAATTTATGCATATATAACAGCATTAATGGAGTTGGTTGCTGCCTTCAAAGCAATTCAAGCAGCAGCATCACTTGCTGCGGTGGCAAGTGCTTTTGCTACCGGTGGGGGATCTATTCTTGCCGGCACATTAGCATTGGCTGGAGCAGGTATTGCAACTGGAATTGCAAGTAGCGCATTATCTGGAAACAAAGCAACAACAAGCGGATCAACTGCCACTCAACAACAATTGGCTGCCGGAGCAGCAAGAGGTGGAACAACAGTAAATAACATTACAGTTCAATCAGTAGATCCTGAAGGATCAGCAAGAGCCGTTGCTAAAGTCTTAAATCAAAGCGCACAAAGATCAGTTCCACAGTTATACAATTCAGGCATTAAGGGTGGCTAATGACAGTTTGGTCGCCTGACTGGAAACTCACAGTCGCTGGAGTTGATTACACAGATATCGCTATTGCTGATATTGCCCATCAGGCAGGTCGCGATGATATTTATAGCCAACCCAATCCCTCATATTTACAAATTAATTTAGTTGCTTTATCTGGTCAAACATTACCTTTTGCCTTAAATGATAGTTTGAGTTTGCAAGTCAAAAACAGTTCCGGATCTTATGTTAATTTATTTGGTGGGGATATTACAGATTTAACTGTTGAAGTCGGTGCGACTGGATCAAAGGCTACAATTGTTAATTACACAATTCTCGCAATGGGATCATTAGTTAAATTAGCAAAAGAAATTTACACCGGCACAATATCGCAGGATGAGGATGGAAATCAGATTTATGATTTGCTGTCTAGCGTTTTACTTGCTGCTTGGAACGATGTTCCATCATCGACTACTTGGGCAACATATAATGCAACTGAAACATGGGCTACTGCTGGAAATCAAGGACTTGGTGAAATTGACCAGCCGGGGCTATACACAATGGAAAATCGCGCATCCGATCCTGACACTATTTACAATATTGCAAGCCTAATTGCCAATAGTGCTTTTGGATATTTATATGAATCTAATAATGGAGATATTGGTTATGCTGATGCCGATCACAGACAAACTTATCTTTTAGCAAATGGTTATGTTGATTTAGATGCCAATCATGCGTTGGGTCAAGGTTTATCAACCATTACACGATCAGGCGATATTCGCAATGATATATATATTAATTATGGAAACAATTTTGGATCTCAAGAAACTGCCTCAAGTGCTCAATCAATTGCGGTTTATGGGTATAAATCAGAAAACATAAACACAGTTTTACATGATGCAACAAGTGCTCAAGAAGTAGCCGATCGTTATATTGCTCAGCGAGCCTTTCCATTGCCAGTATTTCAATCCATCACTTTCCCAATAACCAATCCAGAAATGGATGATAGCGATCGAGATGACCTCTTAAACATATTCATGGGTCAGCCTCTAAATATTCAAAACCTACCAACCCAGATTTCAGCCGGAGAATTTGAGGGTTATGTTGAGGGTTGGAAGTGGAGCACTCGATTCAATGAATTATTCCTGACTATTAATCTTTCGCCAGTTGCTTTCAGTCAGGTGGCAATGCGCTGGAACACAGTTCCGGTTGGCGAGGCTTGGAACACTTTAAGCAATACTTTGACATGGGAATACGCTACAATCGTAGCCTGATAATAGGAGAAAAATGGCAACCACTACAAATTACAGTTGGACAACACCAGATGATACTGCGCTGGTCAAAGATGGTGCAGCAGCGATTAGATCGCTTGGAACTTCAATCGATACAACAACCAAGAATCTAAACCCATCAACAACTCTTGGCGATATTGAATATCGTTCATCAACTGCTAACACAAACACAAGACTTGGAATTGGAACAACTGGTCAAATTTTAACTGTTTCTGGTGGAGTTCCATCATGGGCAACACCTGCATCAGGATCAACTTTTGCTGGTTGTAGTTTATATAAATCTGCAAATCAATCTTTTTCGAGTGGTTCAGGTATAAATGCAACTTTTGATACAGAATTATTTGACACAGACGGCTATCACAGCACTTCAAGCAATACCGATAGAATTACAATCCCAAGTGGCAAAGCAGGCTATTATTTAATTACAGGCAGAGCAACTTGGAATTACAGCAGCACCGGACAAAGAATTGGAACTATTAGAAAAAATGCTGGAGCAACACAACTAGCCCAAGAAACTCAAATCAATATGAGTTCGAATTATTTTACTTCATTGACAGTTCAAATTATTGCCAATTTAGCAGTTGGAGATTATGTAGTATTTGAAAATTATCAAGATGGAACAGGGTCATTAGATTTATTGGGTGGCACACAAATTTGGACTACTTTCTCAGCAGCATATTTAGGAGCGTAATTATGGAATTTAACATACCTGCACAATTAAATGGCGTTCAATTACAAAAAGAGTTAAAAGATGCTGGCATTAAACTTAATGATTACCCACGCCTAGTTGATGGCAAATTGGTTTTAGACATTGCCAAAAAAGATGAAACCAAGGCTAAAGCAATAGTTGATGCTCATGTTGGTGTTGATAACTCAGCAGAAATCGAAGCGCAACGCCAAGCGATTTTAGATCGCATTGGTTTAAGTGCTGATGAACTAGCAATTTTGCTTGGCTAATGAAACCTTGGTTATCAAAATCTGCTGTTCAATTTAGGGAGCAAGTAGATGATTCCTTCCCAGAGCGTTTGCGTAAATCTGATGGGTGGATTGGTGATTCTCGACATAGCGCACGAAAATCCGATCACAACCCAGATGCAACAGGATGCGTGCGAGCAATTGATATTGACTCTCGGCTTTCTGACGACAAAGGGCTTTCAGCATACTTGGCAGATCAAATTCGACAATATGGGAAAACCTCTAAGCGCATCAGTTATGTAATTCACCAAGAGAAAATTGCTTCACCATTATTGGGCTGGCGTTGGAGAAAATACAAAGGCATCAATAAGCACAATCATCATATTCATATCAGTTTCAAAAAAGATCAAGACACCAATTCAGATTTTTTTAATATCCCACTAATCGGAGGTAAGGCATGAAACTAACAAACAAGCATAAGGCAGCGATCAAGTCATACCTACGCGCAGTAGCAGCATCAGGCATTACTGTCGCATTGGCAATTGTGGCTGACATTCGACCAGAGTTGGCAGTTTTGGCTGGAGCATTAGTTGCACCATTAGCCAAGGCACTAGATCCTAAATCCGGATCTGAGGCTGATTATGGACTTAATGCGAAATGACGGCAAACGATTGGGTCGCTATCGCCGTTGGCGTATGCGCCGTATGTTCCACTTTATTGATGGGTCTGCGTTGGGTTATTAAATCCTATCTTTCAGAATTAAAACCGAATTCCGGTTCATCAATGAAGGATCAAATTTCTAGACTTGAACAGCGTGTCGATGATCTTTTTGTTTTAATTAGTAAGCGATAATTTCTGCCATGGCGAACACACGAAAACCTAATAAACGGAAAAAGATCAATCGTCGCGTAGTTCGCCAATCTCCTGAGCCATTGTCAAAAATCGATCAACATTACATCGCTTTACATTCTTGCTATAAAGCAGCAAGGAAAGCAGGGTTCACGCCTGAACATGCTTTTTGGCTTATGACAGAACATAAAACATTCCCTGATTGGATTGTAGGCGATGGTGGGATCATCCCATCAATAGATCCAACTGACGATGAGGATGACGATTAAAGCCAACCGCAGGTATTTAATAACGCCAGATCTACAAATTCCACTTCACCATCCAAAAGCAGTATCTAATCTAATCCGCATGAGCAAGCATGAAAAGTTTGATTTTGTATTGAATGTTGGTGATGAACTAGATATGACTTCCCAGTCGCGTTGGGTAAAAGGAACAAAAACAGAATTTGCAGAATCGCTACATGAGGAAAGATCAATTGCTCAAGACATTCTTTTTGATCTAGGAACTACCGATATCATCAGATCCAATCACACCGATCGACTATTCACTACATTGCTAAAAGGCGCACCATCCCTCCTAGGATTGCCTGAGTTAGTGTTTGAAAAGTTCATGGCTTATTCAGATTTAGGAATTAGATTCCATAAGCGAGCCTATGAGTTTGAGCGTGGGTTTTTCTTAGCCCATGGTGATGAAGGGGTCATGTCTAAGCATGCTGGTATAACTGCCCTAAATCTTGCCAAAAAGTGGGGTAATAGCGTAGTTTGTGGCCATACCCATAGGCAGGGTGCTACTCGCCATCAAACTGGCTTAAACGGCCGTTATTCAACGATTTGGGGCATCGAGGCAGGTCATTTGATGGATATGAAAAACAAAGCCTCATATCTCAAGTACGCTTCAGCAGATTGGAACATGGGATTCGTGGTCATGACCTTCGGTAAAGGTGGTCATTCAGTCGAGTTAGTGCCAGTAAACCATGACGGATCATTCCGCTACAATAAAAGGTATTATGGGGCTTGAAAGCGACTATCGGGATCGTACGATTGATGACCATATCGATCAATTTGAGGGTATTGGCGTACTCTAAACCTCTGATTCAGGGTTATAGATCGTTATCTAATCGTTATCTAACACGCCGGTAATTTATTTGTGGGGATGCTTGACAAGTGCCACACTTACTCCATCAGCAAACGAAGGATTTGCTGGTAGGGAGCAATAAAATGAATCAAGTCGAATCTACAACCGCTTTACAACATTGCGGTACTTGCAACAAATTCGAAAGCACATGGGCTAATCCAGCACCAACCAGATTAGGTTTTTGTTCATGGTGTTGGTCAGCGTTAAAGGTAAACGCATGAAACTAATATCTCAAACCAATCGTAAGATGGCATTGAATTATGCTGATCGTGGCTGGTCAGTAATGCCGCTTTTGCCACGCAAAAAAGATCCGCATTTTGATCTAGCGCAACGCGCTTACTTGTCAGCATCAACTGATAAGCAACTCATTAACTTTTGGTTCGATTATGACCAAAACATCAATCTAGGTATAGCCTGTTGTCAATCAGGCTTGGTGGTATTTGATATTGACTACCGAAATGGTGGTGAGTTGCTGCCTGAGTTTGAGCCTACTTACACAGTTCAAACCGGTGATGGCTTGCACCTTTATTACCTAGCAGATAAATCCGATGTATTTAGAGGTAAGTTAAACAATGGGATTGATATCAAATGGAAGGGTTATGTTGCTGCTGCACCATCGATCCATCCGTCAGGATCAACCTATACAGTAATCGATGACCGAAATCCGGTTGCGATGCCAAAAGCAATAAGGGAGATGGCAACAAAATGAGCACATATACAGCAGCATGGATTTTTTTCATGAGTGCGTTTGCAATCATGTTTTACTATTCATCATTAGAAAACGCTAAAAGCACACACTACTGGCGCGGTCGAAAAGATGGTTGGGATATGCACCGGCGCATGATTGAAAACAAGCGAAAGAGTGATGAGGTTTTCGATTATGAAAAGTTCAACTGAGGCGTTGTTTGATGAGATCATTACTACGCTGCACCAACGCGGGAGTGTCTATGGACACCCATTTTACAATCACAAAAGAATTGCAGGTTTGTGGTCTGCCTATCTCGATTTCCCAATCACACCACACCAAGCAGCATTGTGCATGGCACTTGTCAAGGTTTCTAGGCTTACAGAAACACCAGATCACGATGACTCAATCAAAGACTTCATCGCCTATGGTGCTGTCTATAAAACTGTCCTCGATGCAGTCAAAGATGA
>Ga0222712_10005288_pt1 | contig 13159 bp, 33 predicted proteins | sample C33_657DmetaG_FD_165043 | JGI IMG/M metagenome (GOLD analysis project Ga0222712, IMG submission 165043) | Estuarine water microbial communities from San Francisco Bay, California, United States - C33_657D | ecosystem: Environmental > Aquatic > Marine > Unclassified | place: USA: California...
CAGTATTCCCCTTCTACTCATCAGATGAACTGCGTATAACAGTGTCGGGCAACTGGAGTTTCAACGGGCAGGCTTAAATATTGTATAGACAAGGAACTACTATGTTTTACAGTATACAAGCCCGTAGTAAAAGAGCACAACAAGCACAACGCTTCTTTGATGAAGATGAACTAATGGGTCGCCGTTGTACTAATCTAGTAGAAGCTACTCGCAAAGCAGATGCCTTTGCTGAAGGTCTTAACAAGCGAAAATTTCTCACACAAACGGATTGGATAGCCGAAGTAGTAGAGATTGACAGCCCATTCAAACGTAGATAACACAAAGGCCCCGCTGCTGCTCAAAACACACACAGCTGATCTGGATACTTTAATAGTAGCCAAGTCAATGCGGGACAAGCTTCAGTTTCAATGCGCCAAATCCAATAAGATTCATCTGCATATATGTACGAGCCCGTGCGCATCAGCAACCCATTATCTTGACAATAACGATAGATCACATCGAGTTCACTGCTATTACTAGCACAGGTTACACATACACGCATAGTAATATATTTAATAGTATATACACTGTATACAGCCAAAGGCCCCGCTGCGGTCTATTCTCTATATAAGCTATATGCACGAGTATACACAAAGGCCCCGCTGTGCAGAATTGGCAGGATCAAGAGTCCAAGATGTTCTAGCCGCGAAGCGGAAGCGGCTGCAGATTTTTTGAGCTTCTCTTGGCCGGATAGTAGCGTCTACTGTATACGCAGAGTAGAACCAGAGTCGAGGGAAGAGATTAGTATAAGCGTGTGACTTTTTGACTGTGGGAGAATGAGGAAATTGAGTAGAAAACCATTTTAGCTATGCCTCTCTGCCCCACCCGGACGAAATTTTTTTGACCCTATGTCTATAGACCCCGACGTTGATCGAGACTCTAGGCCTAGAATCCGTTGCACTTTATTGCACTTTTCCACACAATTTCACACTTTTCCTATGATCCTACCACCGTTAGACGGCTCTACACGCATGGGTGGGGAATCTAGATTGCACTTTTCCACAATCTAGATGTACGGTACTAGACTGTGCTCAACTGCTATATACAGTATCTAACCGGACATTCATTATGACTATACATGCATTGGGTTATATCCAGTTTAAAACGCACTCAGTAGCTATAAGTAAAGACTCACGTGGTCTACGTATATACTGCTTTAAGCATACTGTAGATCGCTGTGACTTAGAATCATTTACTGATATAGAACTGGCCGCAGAGTATATACTCACTCCATTCCCTAGTATAGTATATGAGCTAGTGTTTCCCGGGGACCAACCAAACGATTCTGCTTAAAAAGGGGCCGGGACTAATACTTCTGTTTACAATTTTTCTATGTAGATAAGTCTGTTAGTAACCTGTGGATAACTAGGGTGTGGATAACCTGTGGGAATCCTGTGGATAACTTTGCCTGCAGGTCTAGCCGAAAAGTTATCCACACGTTATCCACACGTTAGTTAGCGCCAACTAACTTAGGTCTTGCAGGCACAGTCGCCGTCCACCCCCACTTTGTTCGAACATGCGTTATTATAGCACGTTTGGGCAGACCTGTCAACAACCCTACAGGCTCTGTGTGTTCTTTTAGCCACAGTTGACGTTTTGGGCTAACTGCGCTATAATAGCAACTTAGCAACAAAGGAGCGCCTATGTTTAATACTGCAAAAAATACTATTGCAAAAGCAAAATTAGTTTATAATAAACAAAAAGAATTATATAAATTAGTTGTTGCATTTAATGTGCATATTAAAGAAAAAGATAATGGGGATATTGTGCATATATTCCCTACGCAAAAAAAATGCGATTATGTTAGCGGAGATATTATATATGAGGAATTGCAAGCAGAGTTAATACGTTTAACAGCTACAGCTAAAAAGCAATTACGCACAGATAATATAGAATTTGTTTAATAGTTAATAGTTAATAAAGGAAACATAATGTTAGAAACTACAAAAGATAAACTTACTAGTTTAATGTTGCAAATGCAAGAGATTATTATGGAGGATTATGAAGATAATGCCGACATACAAGATGCATTTAATGCATTAGCAAGCGCATTTGATTATTATATAGAAGATTAATATTATCTAATAATAATCGGCTGTGGCTTAGATGCCACAGCCCGAGTGCGGGGCAGTTGACAGTTTTGGCTCGTAGTGCTATAATAGACACATAGTAAGGAGAGAGCGATGACAAGACGTACACCCAGATCAGACTGCAACTACATCATCTACGCTATGACTAGCGAGCGTGGTGATAGCTATATTGGCTTGACTCGCAAGAGCTTGCCTAACACAGACAAGGTCATAGCAGAGCGTTGGAGAAAGCACAAGTCACGTGCTGTTAACGAAAACAGACTCTGGGCCTTGTACATCTACTTGAAGTCGGGCGGTTTGGCTATGACTTGGCAACATGAGGTCATTGCTGTGATCCGTGGCCGTAAAGAGGCTTATGCTTACGAGCGTGAGTTGGTCAAGCTGTTTGAGCCAGAGTTGAACGATCAGTACCTATAACCCATCAGTTGACAGGGTTATAGGTTTCTGCTATAATAGACACATACACACACAAAGGAGCTGAAATGAAACAAGATTACACTATGTACATCTACAAAGCAGACAAGCGCACAAAGAGCGGCGAGCGCCTGTTTTCAACTACAGTTTGGCAAGACCGTACTGCGGAAGCTATGCGACACGAGTGCGACGGACTCTACTGGCTGTACCCTGCGAGCAAAGGCTGGCGCTTTGAGTACTTTCCCACAATGAAGACTGTGAAGAACTTGATGAGCGGCAAAGATGTTCAAATAGCACACGACACACCTCGTAGTTGTGATCCCTCTAGCGAACTCTACTGGAGCATGTGATGTACCGTTATGTATGCCAAATGTATTACAAAGACAAACTGTATTCTGGACACTATTGGGGTGAGGAGTACAGTCAGGCCCGTGCCTGTAAAGAGATGATAGAACTATGCCGCTACAGGCCAGGCATGCGGTTTGTGTTGACAGACTACCGGACTGGTGCTATAATTAAGGCTATAGAACACGTTAAGACTGACGTGACAAAATACACTAAGGAGCGACACTATGCGGTATTATGACGAACTGGCTGTTTACGAGCGCAACGGCTTTGACATCATTGTGGACAAAAGCTATGAAGACCTGGACCCAAAAGACTGTTTCGATGACGAGTGCTTTGACCTCAAAGAGATGTACAGAGACATCGAGTGCGGCAACTTGGACTGGTTCATGCTCCGTGTCCGAGTTATGGTTGAGAACATCGAACTCAGTTCACAGTTCCTGGGCGGATGCTTATACAAGGACGCCCGCGAAGTACTTACAGACGGCACAGCAGAAGACCTCATTGCTGAAGCGTTGGTAGAAGCCAAGCGGGATGTCTACAGACTATACAAAAAGTTCCAAGACATCAGCTGGGAACTAGATGCGGAAGGCGCAACTGCATGACACGAACAGAGATAGACGACCTACTGCAATGGACAGGGGCGGCTGCAATCATAGCAGGCCACGTGCTCAACGCTGTGGGTCCCAGCATGTACCCCTACAACATTGCGGTGTTCGCTGTGGGCACGGTGGCGTTCTTATCATGGGCCTGTCGTGTGCGCAACGTGCCGCAGGGTGTGGTTAACGTTGTGGCATTAACCATAGGGCTAGTAGGGTTATACAACGCATACACTTGACATTTTGGATAAAGTGCGCTATAATACATTTTTAATAGGAGCGAAAACTATGCAAAAAGTGTATGTACTGCAAGCACAAGGGCTTGGCAACAACGAATACGAGTTTTACAACATCGGTGTATACGATAGTATTGATAATTTAGAAAATGCTAAACAAAACTTTACACGCGAAATGAACGACAACGGACTTGAAGATGTAGTACTTAATATTGAGGAATTTGAAGTTAACGCATAATAACACTACTGTGCATAGGGTCTTTTACACAGCATTTGACATTTTGGACTTGCTGTGCTATAATACACACATGTTAAACAAAAAGGAAATCAAATTGCGTAAATTAAGCAACACACACGCTCTAGCAATTAACAAGTTAATGCTGCCTCTCATTAGTACATTAGCACATATTGATGACGATAATGATATTAATATGTACAAAATGTATGCGGACGATATTGCACATAATATTGCTGCATTATGTGTGTTTAATAACACATTAGATGCGGAAGTATTACACGATAATATTATGCGACAAGATACTTGCCCACGCGAGCATTTTTATACTGTATTACAGTATATTGAAGATAATAAGTTAATATCTGCTAATATGTTTTGTTGCAGATAAACAACAAAAGACCCTACACACAGTAGGGTCGGTTGACGAGATAGCGAAACGAGAGTATAATAGATACATAGACAGTTAGAAAAGAGCAAAGGTTACCTACACCGTTAGGGCTCTGGGAAGATTGCAATACCGACGGGTGTTGATCTAGTCCAGGTCATGAAGCCGAACAGCAATGTTCAGAGAAGCGGCGGATATGGTAGGCAGTAATGATGAAGGCAGACGATCTAGCAGACGGTGCTAGCGCCTAGTCCGGAGTTCCTTTACTCTTTTCTAACTGAATATTAACAAGGAGCGAACCTATGTCAAACTACCCTAACATGAGCTACTGCATGGTTGAGAACACTTTGTCTGCATTGGGCCAAGTGATGGAAGCCATGCGCGAAGAAGGTCCTATGTTCTTGCGTGAGTTGAACCGTACAGAGCAACGAGCTTTCAAAGAGCTGTTCGGCATGTGCGAGGACTTCCTCACTGCCGCAGAGGAACTAGAGGACGAGTGCGAGAGAGACGGACAGCCCGACGAAGCACAAGAGTGGGCAGACTTTGATCCGGACTGCTAATAACCCGCAGGTTGACAGGGTTACTGATTGGCAGTATAATAAACACTTAAACACACAGGAGCGCATATGATTACAGCAGACACACTAGAGGTTCTAACCTCCTACAGCCCACAGTACCTAACCAAAGCCGCACAGAACGCAGGCTACAGAGGTCCTAACTTCAGCTCATGCAAGTTCGTAGGCATTACCAATGGCGGCCAGTTCTGCTATATGGCGGTGTTTCAAGTAGAGGGCGGTACTGATAGTACTAAAGTATTCCTTACATATGACCATGCAGAGGATAGGGTCTTTGCAGACGTACAGTTGACAGACTGGGCATAAGCTGTTATAATACATACTTACACAAACACACAAGGAGCTAGAAATGGGAACACGAAGCACTATTGCATTGGAATTCGCAGACGGTACAGTTGAGCAGGTCTACTGCCACTGGGACGGTTATCTTGCACACAACGGGCAGATCCTGCTCAAGCATTACTCAAATCCTTTCATCCTGCGTGACTTGATTGACTTGGGAGACATCAGTTCACTCAAGCCCACCATTGGCACCAAGCACGCCTTTAGCCACTTTGGCACAACATTGGATCAAACTGCATACGATCACCTCTACGGCGAGATGACCACATTCTACGGACGCGACAGAGGCGAAACGGGTGTAGACTCTAAGAAGTTCAAAGACTACGAGGACTACGTTGCGAATCACCAGTATGAGGAATACGACTACATCCTGCGCAACGACAACGGTGTGGCTGTTTGGTTTGTATCAGATCACGACGGCGCCTATGTTACATTGGAGTCAGCTATTATGGACGAACAAGATCGTATTGCACAAGAGGAAACAGCATAATGAGCATGATGAAAGACTTATCCTACGACATTCAGGAACTCTACATTGAGGGCTTCAACAGCCGTGCAATCGCAGAGGAACTGAACTGTCCAATCGAAATCGTATTGGGTGCGCTCAAAGAGATGAATGTAGCAGACGAAGTTCCTAAGGGTTGGGACGTTGTAGAGTTGTAAAAATACAACACCTACAGTTGACAGGTTGACTGTTTGGCGCTATAATTAAAACTTACACAAACACACAAGGAGCGATAGATGCAAGCATTACAGAAATTTGTAGACCAGAAGAATCACTGGAATTCATTCTTCAAAGGCGAACAGTTTGAGATTAAGACTGCTAAAGGTCGTCAGCGTGTCGCAGATATGATTGACAGCTCTTTGAGCCCTGAGAATTTGACCTGCGATGGCGAACTGCCTCGCTCAGAAGTCAATCGTCGTTACAAAGAGTTGACCACTGCGGCCAAGCAATTGAAGAAGCTGGACCCTAGCGTTACATTCTACGAGTGGGAAGCGGAGATTATCTAATGACTTCAGAACGCGAAATGCTGATAGATCAGGTCCTAGATCAGATCAAGAAAGATGTAGATGCAGGTGACTTTACTGCCATCCATGAGATGCTTATAGAACTGCCCGACGAAACCTTGTTAGCCTACTTACCTGAGGAGATGCGATAATGCCTAATTGGTGTAACAACTCGGTAGAGATCTACCACGATGACCCAGCAATGATTGAGCGGGTGCGCGAAGCATTCAACAAGGGTGCGTTACTTAACGAGTTCATTCCTATTCCTGAAAGTCTTAAGATTGTAGCAGGCTGCGTCGGTGATCCTGATGAACAGAAGAAACTGGAAGAAGACACAGCTCGTAACCGTGTGGTACACGGCTATGGCAACTGGTATGACTACTGCGTCAACGAGTGGGGCACCAAGTGGGATGTAGGCGGTGATAACCCTGCACAGGACATCCCAGGTGGATTGTCTTTGGGCTTTGAGAGTGCATGGGCTCCTCCTTGTGCAGCCTACGAGAAGCTCACAGAGCAAGGCTTCCGTATTAAGGCTATGTATTACGAGCCTGGCATGGCATTTGCAGGCATTTGGGAGGACGGCATTGATGACTTCTACGAGTATGGCGGCCTAGACAGTGCAGGCATTGCTGAAGAACTGCCCGTAGAGTTAGACGAAGCATTTTGTATCTCAGAAGATGTAGCACAGTGGGAAGCTGAGAATGCTGAGGAAGAAGAGAACATCGACATCGATCTTGATGGTGGGGTGAGTGCGGTAAACGAACAGGAACAACAAAAATGAAAACAAATAAAGAAAAGAATACAGAACACGATAAGAAAGAACTATTGCGTGTTCGTCCTACAAATCAACGATATGACTTCACAGCCCTTGAAGCCGCTATTAGGAGTTGGTTCAAATGAGTAGACTAGCATTATACGGTCGCCCTTGGGTTGTATTCGATGCTAAGAACAGAGAACACCGTCAATGGTTTGCTGAGTTCAACAAGTCGGGTGCGTGGGGCAAGTGTCCTGTGCGATTCGTAGTGAATGATGATCACGGCGATCTGATTACTCAAATTCAACGAGAACTGATCCAGTTCTATGTGGATAAAGAGTTTGGCACTATAGAAAAGCCAAAGATACGCCCAAAAGCTGTTGTAAAATTACAACAACGATTTGGTTGACACTTTGGTTGAAAGACGCTATAATTAATGCTTACACACACTAAACAGGAGTTAGATATGCAAGCAGTCGCTACAGTGATTACAGAACAGTTGGTGCAAGACGCAGTCAACGAAGCAGGCATTCAAGCCCGTACAGCCGCTAAGGCATTCCACGCCAAGCACGGCGATCGTGATGCTTGTGGCTTTGCTTGGGTAAACGTCTTTGGCGTTCGCTCTAATTCAAAGTTGGGCAAGTGGCTACAAGCCGCTGGCTTCCGTAAGGACTACACAGGTGCATTGAGCCTGTGGAACCCAAGTGGCTTCCCTACTCAGTCAATCAGCATTTTGGAGGCGGGTGCAGAAGCCTACGCCCAAGTGTTGAAAGACAAGTTGGGATTGGACAAGGTCTACGCTGGAAGCAGATTGGACTAAACGAATACGGTTTGGTTAGCCAAAAGTCATTGACAATGGGCTAGCCAGACTGTATAATAAGCATATGGACAAGAAGTTCATATTTTACACACACATAAGGAAAATTAAAATGGCTACAGATAAATTGTTTACAGTTGTTGGTACATCTAAATTGGACGGCGAGACTAAAGTTCGCTTCGCCAATGACACCATGCGTATCAAAGTACTTCAGAAGCACGGTCACACAGACATCGTGTTGGTTCCCCTTGAGACTCCTATGACTAAGCTGGAAGCAGTTCAGTCTATCCAAGGCGATGACTTGTTTGCGGGTGCGGCATCACAGGCTGCTATCGCTGACTACTTGGATTCACATACTCCTAAAGTCAAGTCAGTGGCTACCCCTACAGCCACTAAGAAGGCCGCTCCTAAGGCCACTCCTAAGGCCAAGGCAACTGCAAAGGTTGCTGAGAACGAAGACGCTCCGTTCTGATTTACAACACCGTAACGCATTGATTCATAAATAATTGATGCGTTACGGTGTATCATTTTCAACAGACTACTTGAACGGGTGCGTGGTCATCCGCGATTTCAAGAGTATCCCACAAGGTAGAGTCCTCTGTATTGTCCTAAGAGACAGCAGGGACGAAGCTGAACAAGAAGCACAGATGATCTGTGATCTATTAAACAAACAACAATCATGATTTGGGTCCAGTACGAGGTTTGGGGCGTCGAAGAGGACGGCCACGAGGAACTAATTGAAACAACTAACAGCCTTAAAGAAGCTAGAAAGATAGCTGAAGCTGCATTGACAGATGAGATTGTTGAGTGTATAATATACAAAGAAGAAGACGGCGAACTCTACGAAGAGGAAGTTGTCGTTAAAGAATAACGCGAGTGTGACGAAATAGGTAGACGTAAGAGACTTAAAATCTCTCGCTGTAATGGCGTGCCGGTTCGATTCCGGCCACTCGTACCAGTTAGGGCCGTTAGCTCATTTGGTTAGAGCAGAGGACTCATAATCCTTTGGTGGAGTGTTCGAATCACTCACGGCCCACCAGAATCAGACAGTAGCTCAGTTGGATAGAGCAACGCCCTTCTAAGGCGTCGGTCGGGGGTTCGAATCCCTCCTGTCTGGCCATGTTGTATTTTTACAACACTCGATTGGTTGACACTTTAACCAAAAGGCTGTATAATTAAGACTTAAACAGCAAATAGGAGCGCGATATGGGTTACAAGGTACAGAACACTGTAGATGCAATGCGTGACAACTATGGCCCACGCAAGGGCTTAGAAGGTCCTTACAACTTCAACGGCAGAGTGTTGTATTATGACAACAAAGAGGGCAAGTACTATGACCCACGCTCAGACTTCTACGTGAGCCATTCAGAGTACTTCCAAATCGTAGGGCTATTGACAGCCTGAGCGTTTGGCAGTATAATAAACACATAGCAACAAGGAGCAGACATGTATAGAGAACACATTGTAATTGATACCCGCCACGGTGGCCCATACGATCGCGGCATGGCAGACAGCTACTACCGCAGAGGCAGGACGCCACACTATTACATGGCAGACACAGGCAGTTCACCCCGTGTAGGCTACAAGGACATGACGCCCGATGAAGTAGAAGCCTACAATGCAGGCTATGATGACAACGAAGAAGCTGGTGATTACAAGGATTGGGGTTGATATGAAACTGTTTGAAGCTACTGTACGCAGGCCAGATGGCTCAGAGTTCAAAGACCGGGTGGGTGCAACAGATGCACAGGAAGCCCGCAGACTGTTGCAAGAACGCCACGGTCCCCGTGCTATTCCATATGTGCCGCATATGATCCCCAGTTAACCCTTCGGTTGACAGGGTTACCAAAAGACAGTATAATTAACACATACACACAGCAACAAGGAGCGAACCAAATGGCTAAACTATTAATTACCACCCAGACTTACGAGAACTATGGTGCCCACGATTGGGACGGCGTTGGCGAATGCCCACAGTACTGGAAAGCCAAGGGCGGTTCAGACTACGTGGTCAAGAAGGTCAATGTCAACAAGGTCACAGAGACTGTGATGGGTGTACGCTCGCAGATCGAGTGCGACAACTACGCCTTCCGCGAGACAATTATTGATTGGACCATCGTGGCTGACGATGCGCTCACAGAGTTTGAGCAGAGCCAGTTGGCCTACGAGGGCAAGATCCGTTATGGTTCTAAGGAGATCACATGGTAATCCAATTTAAGACAGACGAGCAGAAGCGTATTGCAGACCTCTTATGGAGCTGTCAAAGCCAACAAGAAGTCAATGTGGTCCTGCGTGTCTTTGGCATACAGGGCTACATTGTCAAAGAGATGATCCTAGCCGCTACATACGATCAAGTAGAAGATGTGGCTTTAGCGCAACACTACCTAAAGCCCTTCCAGTTGACAGGGTTATGATTTGACGCTATAATAGATACATACAGACACAAAAGGAGCACAAGATGAGAGACGAGATACTTGCAAAGCTAGCAGAAGTAGAAGCTATGCTATTAGAGGCAACGTTGGACGGAGAGCAACTTGCAGAGATGGCCTGCTTTGAAGAAGTAACAGGTGCATTGAACACGCTGACAGAAGCGGTTGACTACTACGTGGATTGAGTGTATAATTAACACATAATAAGAAATAAGGTTGCTGAAGTAAAGAGCACGTAAGGACGCTGAGGAACAGTGTTAAAGCCCTAGAGGAACTAGGGCACTTAGGTGGGGCAACGGTTGACAGAGCGATAGATTGGCAGTATAATTGACACATACACACACAAAAGGAGCGAGAGATGACTAAAGTAAATTATGATCGTTTTGCTAGTTTTGACATTAACGAGTGCTGTGACTATTTTGACAGCGAGAAGCAGAGCAACTGGAAGAAGATAAACAAGTTCATCGTAGCAGATGGACAAGAGTACGCACACATTATGGAAACAGAGTTTGACTTTGACGAAACGGGTGCAAACGAGTACGAGGCCTTCCAAGCAGGTGTTAAGTATGCACTGACCAAGATGAACATTGCCTTTGAAGCTGCCGCGGTGGACCTCCAAATATGCGAGGTAGACTTAGTAGAGAGCATGGGCTTTGTGCTGGTACGTGCAGATGACGAGCCCGAGGACTTTGTAAAACGAGTGCTGAAGAAGCCCGTTATGATGGTTGACAGCTGGGTCTAAAGCTGTTATAATAGATACTTAAACAACACACAGGAGCGACCTATGCGTACAGTACAAGAGATTAACCAAGCTATTATGTTTGGCGACTTCACCAATGTAGAGCTGTCCAGCATCATTGATGCTGTTAAATGGAAACGTGCTACCCTAGCCAAGCTGACCAAAGCCAGTTTGGCAGTAGGTGACTCAGTAGAGTTTACCAGCTCAAAGACAGGCATGACCCTGCAAGGTACAGTAACTAAGATAGCCATTAAATACGTAACGGTGAGAACACCACAAGGTGCTTGGCGAGTGCCTGCTAACATGTTGTCCAAATTGGATGACTTGGTAGCGTATTAATAGTATAATAACTTTTTAACTAGTAAGGAGCGACAATGGCTAGCAAATTTAAGGCAATCAGTTTGGAAACAGTAAAACCCTCACGAGGCACCACAGCCTCATTTGATCTCGCTCATCCTAAGAGCGACAGCACACTCAACGGCGTAACAGACGCAGAGATTATGGAACGTCTGCGTGAACGTTTCACCATACTAGACGACATGACCCGTGCCGTTAAGAAGGGTGATGTACGTGCTATGATCGTAACAGGTCCCCCAGGCGTAGGCAAGAGCTTTGGTGTAGAGAAGGTACTGAGCAAGCACGATGTGTTTGCAGACGTAGCACAGAACGAGAAGCTGAAGAAGTATGAAGTGGTCAAAGGCGCTATGAGTGCTATTGGCCTGTACTCAAAGCTATACGAGTACAGTGATAAGAAGAGCATCCTAGTGTTCGATGACTGTGACTCAGTGCTGTTAGATGACCTCTCCCTTAACATCCTTAAGGCAGCATTGGACAGCTCTAAGAAGCGTATGATCCACTGGAACACAGACAGCAGACTGTTACGTAGTGAGGGTGTGCCCAACAGTTTCGAATTCAAGGGTGGTGCTATCTTTATCACTAACATTAAGTTTGACAACGTTAGAAGCAAGAAGCTACGTGATCACTTGGAAGCATTAGAGTCACGCTGCCACTACTTGGACTTGACTATTGATACTGAGCGTGAGAAGATCTTGCGCATTAAACAAGTAGTAACCGAGTGCGGTATGCTGGACGACTACGAGTTTACGGACTTGGAGAAGGAAGTGTTGATTGACTTTGTAGATGATAACAAGAAGAAACTGCGAGAGCTAAGTCTTAGGACTGTGCTTAAAATAGCAGACTTGAAGCGTAGTATGCCAGCTAACTGGCGTGCTGTTGCAGAGGTTACATGTATGCGTAGAGCATAACTGTAGCAGGGCCTGGCCCTGCTAGTACACGTAGGTCCGATTCGCTCCCGGCAGTATATTTAGCAGGCTAGCCCATGTAAACACTGAGAGGTGTTTCAAATCCCAACTCTTCCGATTCGCTCCCGGTAGGTTGGGATTTTTTTTGGTCGAGGGGTCTGGTGGTCGAGGGCGATTGGTGGGGTCGGGGTTTATATATTATATTATTAATACGCAATTATTACAGCTTAGTGGTGCTAAATCACCAGCACAGAAAGAAAAGTACTCCACCTTAATTTTTTGCGCGGCAATTTTTTTTTGAGCTGTAGACCCATTTCGGGTATAAATATTTGCACTATGCGCTTACATGAAATCACTGAAAACCTCGCTACACTAGCCAAAGGTGCAGCCACTGCCCTAAAGTCCGCCCCCACTGTAGCCAAAGGTACAGATCGTGTTGCAGAGCTATTGCAACGTCAACAAGCCAATCTAGCGCAAATAGATCAACTAGCCAATTCAAGAGACTTCCGTGCCCTACCAGATGCTCTACAGCGTCTAAAGCAGTTTCACAGTGACTTATACGATATAGCTCATGTAAACAGTCAGAATACTCGAGTAGTTGCAGAAGTCAATCGTCTACGTGATGAACTAGTGCCCGTATTACGCAACATGGAAATCAACACTAATCAACCTGGTGCTACAGCCATGTTTCTACAGTCAATATCTCGTGAGCTAGTACCAGTGCTAAAAGATAGACTACGTTCATTAGAAGCTCTAATTAAAACCTCGACTACGGAGTAGTCTGCTAGGGCGTAGCCGCTAGCATTGATAGTCTTTACTGTAAACTAACCATGGCTTTACTGTTTAGTAGCTACAGCAATTTTTTACGCGACCAATTTTTTATCCCT
>Ga0222712_10005290_pt1 | contig 13148 bp, 1 predicted proteins | sample C33_657DmetaG_FD_165043 | JGI IMG/M metagenome (GOLD analysis project Ga0222712, IMG submission 165043) | Estuarine water microbial communities from San Francisco Bay, California, United States - C33_657D | ecosystem: Environmental > Aquatic > Marine > Unclassified | place: USA: California...
GCACTTGGACCGTTCCATCGAACGTCTCTGTAATCGATCTCTTCTTAGTCGGCGGAGGCGGAGGCGGCGGTGGTGATGGTGGCGGAGGCGGAGGCGGCGGAGCTGCACTCTCGCGCTCGGCTATTCCTGTCACTTCAAATTCATCATTGAATCTAAAGGTTGGATATGGTGGCGCTGGAGGCTCTTGGGGATACAACTTCAATCCTATTTCTGGCGATTCAACAACTGTCACACTTGCTACTGGCACAACATTCTCGGCACTCGGCGGTTCAGGTGGAGCCGGCGGGCCTTCTGGAGCGGGTGGTTCGGCAGGCGTTGCGACAAATGGGGGCTTCAGTGGTGGAGCCGGTGGTGCTGGCGGATCTTGTTACAACGTTGGAACTACGGGCGCGAGAGGTGTCTCAAATTATTTCTATGGAACGTTGAATGCTTATGCCGGCGGTGGTGGCGGCGGATCGTGCCCTAACGGCGCTGCCACTACAGGTGCATCAGGAGCCGATGGCGGTGGAACTGGAGGATATGCATCGAGTGGAACTGTTAATCAACCTGGATCCAACGGAACTGCAAACCTCGGAGGCGGAGGCGGCGGAGGTTTAGCAACTGGCAGTGGATTAAAGCTTCAGGGCGGCAAAGGTGGATCAGGTGTAATTCTGATTCGCTACGCAACCAATGAGCTAGATGCGTTCCCAGCATCGGTTGCGTCGGCGCTTTCAGGTCGTTGGACTCCTAATGAACTTCAAATTCTTGATAGTTCTCGCAAAGGTTGGATCGACGCCTCGGGCATTAACGCAACTGCCGCCGTAACAGGATCACCGACGATTGCTCAACAAAGCGCAAAGGATTCTGGCTTTCCAACCGGATCTTCGATAACAAACCTTGCCGTATCTGGAAATTCCTCAGCGAAGACAACTTTGATCTCTGGGGCGCTATCAAATTACACCTTGATGCATATTGCTCGTTATCCAAAGGGCGCAACGACAGGCGGAAGAATCGTTACCGCGAATACAGGAAACTTCATCTCTGGTCATTACAACTTCAGCTACGAAGGCGGTGCCCACCACAATAGCTATTGGATCACTCCATCTGGAACTACAACGCAGAATAAATGGCTTCTCTCGACCGACATGACAAAGCTCTATCGCGCTAATGGTCGAGACTTAACCTACAAAGCCGATAACGGCCAGGTGACTGCTGCAACGCCTCCCACCGGTCTGGGTATCAATAACTTTTCGACCGAGCCGACAGACTGGCAGGTCCTAGACCTTCTTGTATTTAATCGACAACTGACCAACGGTGAGATTCGTGCGATGGAGATATACCTTGCACGTGTCTATGGCTTATCGCTAGATGTTGCAGGCACTACATCAGATACCGACACCGCAGCGACGATGGGTTCAGCCTCATCCAATTACTATTTCTTTAATAGTATCGGTGTGGGAAATACCCTCAATGATACTTTCACTGTTGAAGCTTGGATTAAACCCACAACAACATGTGATTCTGCAATCTGCCAGATCGTGGTTAAAGAAAATACGATTCTTTTTGGAATCCATAGCGGTATCTTGCATTGGGCTCTTTATGGGACTGGCAAAGGCTGGACCTGGACGACGACAGGCATCCGGATAAAACCTGATGAGTGGAGCCATGTCTCGATGGTGAAGGAGCTAGCGGGCGACCTCAATGGCTCACTTAAGTTCTATCTCAATGGAAGGCTTGCTTTCACACAATCTGGATCACCATATGCAGCGGGAACTAACACAAACTCAAGCTCATCGAGTTACAAAGTCTATGATCCGGACAATAATTGGTATTTATTCGGCGGCAGGGCAGATCAGTATTTTTATGGAGATATTGATGAAATCAAAATCTGGTCAGTAGCGCGGACAGAGAGCCAAGTTCGCAACGACATGACTTCCAATGATGGATCAAGTCCAAATATGCAGATGTATTACAACTTTAATATGGATGCATCTAACTACCCAGATATCGACAACACTTGGATTACTCCGATACTTCCAAATCTCGCCGCCGGAGGAGTAGCGCGGACCGATCTATATACTTATTACGGTTCTGCCTATCCAACTGTTGAGAACCGTGTTACTGATGGCCCTTACACCCGCGTGACATTCCCGCGCACCATCATCACTAAAAATGGCGGTTGGAAAGCGCCAACCGGTATCGAAACCGTTACTGCGTTAATCGTAGGTGGCGGTGGCGGCGGCGGTTATAACTCTGGTGGTGGCGGATCTGGTGGTGGTGTTCTCTATCTCCCAACAATTGGATTAACGGATACTCAAGCAGTGGTGGTTGGAGTTGGCGGAAAAGGCGCTGACACGACAGGCAGTACTCCGCTTTCGGGCGAAAGCTCTCAGCTAGGAGCCGTAGTTGTTGCAGGTGGTAACCCGGGACAAAATTACGCGGTAGGTGTTTTAGGTGGAAGCGGTGTTGCAACATCCACGGGCACATCTGGCGCAGGTGGTCGCGGAACCACATCATCATCTGTATCTGGCTCTACGGGTGGAAGCGGTTTATCTAATTCAATCACTGGCGCAGCCACTATTTACGCCGGTGGCGGTGGCGGTGGCGGCTGGGATGCCAGCAGTAATGGTGGCGCTGGCGGTGCAGGTGGCGGCGGTGCAGGTGGAACAACTTCGGCAAAAGCCGGAACCAGCGGAACTGCCAACACCGGTGGAGGTGGCGGCGGTAGCTCGAAATCTGGTTTTGCTGCAGGATCCGGTGGATCTGGCGTAGTCATTATTCGGTACATCACGGCGCTCAAACCTTCCTACACGAAACCTACTATCGCTTATCTCAACGTGGGGATGGCCGAAACATTTACAACTAATGTTGCGGTTGATAGTTCGACTGCTGGATTAGTTCGTACCTTTAAATGGGAATCAACAACACCAACCTCGAATGGAAGCTATACAACTCTTAAGGTTGGCACAGGTGCATCCAATGCTGCATATAGCTGGGTGCCTTCAGATACCTCAACAACTGGATCCGGATACCTCTATCGCCTCACCGTTACCGATTCAGATACAGCTGGATTATTCATCACTGACTCGTCAACAGCATATGCAGTTATTAACCCAGCGCTGAATGTCACCTCCACCGCGCCGACCAATACATTGGCTAAGAAAATCAATATCAGTCGTAGTGAGACCTTCACGATAACTTTGGGTACTCCTACATATCGAGCAACTTTGTCCCCGGTAATTCCAGGAATCACCATCGATACATCAACAGCGGGTTCAGTCATTCTTCGCATTGGCGACACTGCAACAGTTGGAACGTGGCTTGAGACCCTAACGGTCACCGACTCGGTAGCAGCCTCTGTAGTAATTCCACTCACCATCAACATTGCCGCTCCGCCAACGCTGCTCAATAGTGGAGAAATTGTCGGCAATGGATTAGTGCTCAATTTGGATGCCGGAAATTCGCAGAGTCTTCTCTTTAACGAGACCACCACCGCGACAAATGCAATCTGGCGTGATCTCAGCGGAAATGGAAAGCACGCCCAGACAAGTGGAACTTTTGACTCCCGCACTTGTACGGCGCCTGTTTATTCGCCATATCAAGGTGGATATATGAACTTCAATGGCTCAACCGATTGTTTCTGGTCACCATATATCGGCTATCAGATGGAAAAAAGTTTCACAGTTGAGACATGGTTTAAGCTCAATGGCACAACTTTAAATACAGGCGCCTCCATCATTACCCAAAATTACTCATCCAAAAACATTAACTTCGTGCTTGGTGACATGTTGGGCAACAACACCATCACTGTCGCCTTTTACGAGGGTACATGGCGCCAATGCGCAACAGGTTTTAAGCCAACCAACGGAGTCTGGAACCACATAGTCGGCACCTATGATGGCGCCAACATGATTGTCTATGTCAATGGCGCCCGCTTCTGCACGACTGCATTTACCGGTGGCTTGAGTACAAATGTAAGTTTTGACGGCACATTTATCGGACGCAGACATGATGGCGGAAGTACCTATTACGCAAATGGTTCAATAGCGACTGCAAGAGTCTACAGAATTCCATTAACGGAAACCCAGGTAGCTCAGAATTTCAATGCGACAAAGATTCGTTTTGATCAATCAAATGTCAATATGCTCATTCCACTTCAAAAGTATGGTGCGAAGACAATCGAGTCTTTCACCGCAACATCAGGTTATGAGACGGATACCGTCACATTCGCTGTAGGCGATCGCAACGGTATTGATTGGGATACTACAAAAGTCCTAAACCAGATTAATCTAACAATTCAAGAATCCCTAACCGTTGGAACTTACCTTGATACCGTAACGGTGACTGATAGCTTGGGGCAGTCAACATACTTGCCGCTGAAGATGACAGTCACCAAGGCAGATACTTTGACAGTTTATGTTGATACGCCAACAGCGCTCAGCTACACAGGAAATCGAGCAAACATAACGCCGGTTTTAAAGACGATTGGTGCAGTCGGACTTGAATCTGGCACAGCGCTATCGGCCACTCTGAACTTCAAACCTGGCGGCACAACATGTGCAACAGGCGGCTACTGTCGAGTGGGCGATATTGGACCTGCCGGTGGTGTGATCTTTATCGATACCTCAACAGCAAGCAGCAATGGACGCATCTTTGAAGCAGCACCTCAGAATTGGAGCGGAAGCGATGATCTCGCATCTGTGGCGCAATTCTGTATCGGTGGGGCAGCAGCTACTTCAAACATCTCCAATGGCTCTCAATTTGGTATTGGTTGGGGAGAAACCCTCACCGCAAACTTTGATGCTGGCTGTACTGGGGGAGCGGCGCAAGTTGCAGCAGATCTAAGCCTCAATGGTTACTCGGATTGGTTTGTACCAAGTGAGAATGAAGCGGTGCAGCTCTATACATATCGCAACCAAGTTGGCTTGATTCAGCTTAGTTCAAATTGGAGCACAGGTAACTGGGGCTATTGGACCTCAACTGAAAATAGCGCCTCCATTATGCGAGTGATAAGCAACGCTAGTGGATGGTCAATCGGCAACGTTGCTAAGAACGAGGCAACAAAGGTGATGCTCCGACCTGTCCGTTCATTTAAGCCATGTTGGGCTGTTGATACCTGTACATCGCTCTCAACGACAGATACACCAACGGCAGCAGGTCTTTACAACATCACACCAAGTGCCCTCACTAATATCTCCGATCTTCTTACCAAGTACACAACTGTCACATATGCATCTTCATCAATGACAATTAATAAGGTTGCACCAACGGCTATAACAATCCCTTGGATCAATACCAACTACCCAGAGACATTTACTGTCAACTTAACATCAACTTCTGGAAACCAGACCATTCGTTACTCAACCAGCAATGGAACTGCCTCAGGTTGCACATTGGATTACAAGAAGATTTACACAACTTCTCAAGGCACATGTACTGTGACAATCACACGAGCTGCCGATCGAAACTTCACTGCAGATACAACGACGGCAACAATTCTCTTCCTTACCTTCGTCAATAGCCAGCCAACAGGTCAGGTGGGAAGTGGCTCAACGATCGCTCTCAATGGCGCGACTTCACTGGAGACATCAACTGTTCTGCCACCTTCGATTACCGGACTTTCCACCTTGACACTCTCAATTGGCGCTGGCGGAACCTTCACAATTACCGGCACAGGTTTCACCGGTTCAATTGAAGTTAAGTTCTGGAGAAATAAGGTTCTTTCAGCTACATCTGGCAATGGCACCACAATTGAAATTCCAGTCGCCTCCATAGGAAGTATTGGCGCTGCCTCTGGACGTATCTCAGTTACCACCTCTGCCGGGCAGGCTGTCTCGGTCGATTCCCTCACGATTACGCCTTAACCAAGCGGGGCTGTTGGCTTGGGGTAACCCTGCCTTCTCGCCTAGAATCACGTTCTATCTATTTTAGGCAGAGGGAGATATTCGTGAGGCAGTGGTTACCACAACGCCGCATCGCGCGTTCACTTGTCGCTCTCATTGCTGTTGGGCTCTTTGAGGTTGCATCGCCATCTGCGCAAGCTGCGGTACTAACTGCCCCAACAATAAATAGCGTAACTGTTGGAAATGGCACGCTCACCGTGAACATGTCAGTAGAAGGCAATCCGGGTAACTTTTGGACTTATAACGTTACCCGCCGCGTTACATCCGGTTGCGCTAATCCATATACCGATGGAGCCAACACAAATACGGCAAGCCTCTCCACAACTATTCGCCTAACCGGACTTACCAATGGTTGTACTTATATTGTTCGAGTCGCAAGTAATTTGGATGGAGTTGGAAATTTCGCTGAGATAGATGGAATGCCATCGAATTACGGAAATTTTCTCGATCTTGTCTGGGCAAATGATGGCGGGTCTGGAGCCGCAGGTATAAATAGAACTCCTATTTCATCGGGATGCCACTCTGAAACCGTTACGGCTCTCAACTACACAATTGCCGGCAGTACTAGACCAGGGGGGACGTGCAATACATCATTCTTCACTGGTTATTTCTCTGGCTATATTCGAGCACCATTTACAGGTTCTGTTAATTTCAAACTTTCAGGTGTAGATGATTCTGCTGTATTAGCTCTGCAAGGAAATACAATCCTGACCGCCCAGAACAACACTACTAACGTGACAATCTCTATGATTTCCGGGCAGGTGTATCGGTTCGAACTTTGGTTTCACAATGATTCAGTAGGTGCCACCTATGCGGTAACTTGGAACTATAACGGCAGCGGCGATATTGCGATTCCATCTAGCGCTCTCGCTAACGACCCATCCGTTCTTTCTTCAGATAACGGATGTTCAATAGGAATGGCCGCTCGCTGTGCCGCAGGTTCTGCCCTCGAAATCAAGCAAGCAACCGGAACAAATATCGACGGGCAGTACTGGATTAACATTGGCGGCACGCCCACACTCGTCTATTGCATCATGAATTCAAGTCAAGGTGGCGGCGGATGGATGCTTGCGATGCGAGGCAAGAACGATCAATCAACCTTTAAATACACATCATCCCTATGGGTTAATAACACTTTAACGGGAACAACCTCGTACCCAGAGCGTTATTCAAGTAGTGATTCATTCCGCAATACAGATGCCAAATATGCCCCGTTTACGTCAATGAATAGCAACCAGCTGATGGTGCTCTTTCCTGACTACACCAATAATGGTGGTCGGTACTCTGCTACCAATAAATCTCCGATACTTAATGCAAATTACGGCTTCTCATGGGCGGAGACATATACAACTACAGGAAGTTCTATAGCACCCTGGACTGCATACAACGCATCGACTGGATGGGGTGGAAATTCTTGGAATGTAGCCCAGGCTAATGGTCCTGCAGAAAAAACAAATGACCCAACTTCAACGCCAAGCTGTGTATCTGGACCCACATCTCTAACAAACCTTTTTCTCAATGCAAATCGTTGTGCTTTTCGAAGAGTTGGCTCAACATATGCTGTTGATAGCTCATCCTCTTACCCATATTCGGCAATTGGAGATGGTCTTTTCTATACGCAGACAAATATTGGATTCTTCGGAATCAACTATGCAAGTGCCTCAACCTCTTCTCAGCGGTATCGAGCACGCATCGGATTTGGTTGGAATGAAAACGGAAATGGCGATGAAGGTTCCAATGATGGAACAGCAGGTATTGGTCTTGATAACGCAAACCAGACCACGCAAGCCGCAGGTACGCATAATCAATGTTGCTATACCCAGTTGGGTACTGGCACAGGTGTAAATATTCATATGGCATTTGAGGTTTATGTTCGAAACTCACAGCCAGCGAACGTTTCCGGCCAAGCGACAGTTCGAATTACGGCCGGTAGAACTACTTCAACAACTATCGCCCAGAGCTACACACAGTCCGTGACAACGGGATCAGCTACTTATCGTATTTCGCCTCAACGACCAGGCTTTTCACTCGACCCCTCGACGGGAACACTAAGAGTCTCAGGCGGGCTAGCGCCTGGGACATACTTTGAAACCGTCACCGCAACAGATGGAAATGGCGCATCTGGAGCTCTTGGGGTATCTATCAATGTGGTTTCTGATTCGAGTGAAACGGATTCAGCGCTCTCATTTAATGGTTCCTCGCAGTATGAAATAACCAGTCAAACATGGACCAACACCGGTGATTTCACTATTTCTATGTGGGTGCGGCCAGATAGTAGTTGTTCTGCCAGCGGGAACCAGACCGCATTTGTTTTTGTGAACACGATGTTCTTTTGCCGAAGTGGTATTTGGTACTCATCAATCAACTCATCTGGATCGACATGGGTTGCATCGAGAATTACCTCGGTTAGAGCAAACGAATGGGTTCATTTAGCACTGACGCGGTCGGGTACGACTATGAGAGCTTACGTTAACAATGTGAATGTAAGCGCACAGACGAATAGCGTTTGGGAGCAGAGCTGGACTCAATCTTCAATTGTTGGAACATCGGGAAACATCTATCTTGGTGGAACAGGAAGTGCCGGACAATACTTCAACGGCGCTTTGGATGAAGTGAAAGTTTTCAATACTGCTCGAAGTGCATCAACTATCTGGGCCAACGCAAACGTTCAAGAGAGCGTAAACAACGTAAACCTCTTGGCTTATTACGATTTCAATGAGGCCTCTGGCTCTGCTATTAACCGCGCACAAGGGGCGACGAGCGCTTCAGATATCAATCTTTCTGATTCGAATAGCCCGGCACGCACTTCCATAATTTCGGTCGCACCCGATGGTCCTTACACAGATGTGACTGTTCCTCGCTCAATCATTACCTCGGCCGGAGGTTGGAAAGTCCCTGACTCAATTATCGCAGTTACTGTCAACATTGTCGGTGGCGGCGGCGGTGGTGGTGGTGGTTACCAAGGCGGTGGCGGTGGTGGTGGTGGCTTCATCGAGCGAACAGTGTCGGTAACGCCGAAGAGTATTTATCCAATTCAAGTAGGTGTCGGTGGACGTGGGCTATTTAGTCCAGGAAGTGGCCCGGTCTTGCTACCTACCAACGGTGAAACTTCATCTGCATTCAGCCTATCTGCTGCCGGTGGAGGAGCGGGCGGTGTTGAAATTTACGCCTCAAATGTTTACCAGGAAGCTTCTGCAAAGTCAGGCGGCTCTGGCGGTGGTGGAAACTGGGGAACTTTCTTTAATGGCGGTTCAGGAATTGCAGGACAAGGCAATGCCGGTGGATATTCAAAGCGACTTGAGAATGGATATAACGGATGTACCGCCAATAACTATGTTGGCGCAGGAGGAGGTGGAGCCGGATCGGCAGGCGCGGATGCTACCTGTTCCAAAGGTGGAAATGGTGGCGCAGGTAAGGTTGCAATAGTTACCGGCAATTATCTTGCTGGCGGTGGCGGTGGATCCCATCGAAGTGCAACAACCACTGCAGAGCAGGGCTCGGGAGGCCTAGGCGGTGGGGGATCTTCAGCGTATGTATCAGGAGCCGAGAACGATTCACTGGGTGGAGCTTCTTCAGGTGAAGCAAATACTGGTGGCGGTGGAGGTGCAGGATTGCATCCCATGGGCACTTCGGGTTACGGAGGCAATGGTGGTTTAGGTATTGTGACTTTCAGATACATCACTGCAATCAAACCAACATTTACTGCACCAACAAATGCATATCTCAATGTTGGAATGACAGAGACATTTACAACCAACGTTGCGCAAGATAGCGCGACTGCGGTTCTTACAAGAACATTCCGTTGGGAGTCGTCTACAACTGGATCTAATGGAACATTCTCCGTAATCAAGCAGGGGACAGGTGCTTCAAATGCAGCATTTAGTTGGGTGCCGAGAGACACGGCAACTTCGGGAAGCAACTACGTCTATCGAGTGATTGTTACTGATTCCGATACCGCCGGCCTCTTCATTCAAGAAACCTCGACGCCGGTCTTTGCTGTCATCAATTTAGCATTAGTGGTGACTTCAAAATCGACAATAACTAAAACGGTTGGCCTATCCAGGATGGATACATTTACCGTCTCATTGGGAACTCCGACCTACAGATATTCGTTATCCCCAGACCATGCATTTTTCTGGATAGATACCGCCACGGCATCAACGCCAAGAATAAGAATTGCCGAAACCGCAACGGTAGGAACCTACTTTGAAACCTTTACGGTGACAGATTCGGTATCTGCAGTTGTCACAATTCCACTGACGATTATCATCAGCCCGCCGCCATCATTCTCCGCAGGTTCTGCGCAGGTAGATAGTGGAACGGTTCTCTATCTTGATGCGGGAAATACTGCTAGTTACACCGGTTCGGGTTCAACATGGAACGATATCTCGGGACGCGGATTAAGCGCAGACCTCACGTGGGCATCTGGAACAACCGCCATAAATGCAAACGGTGCCACCCGAACCGCGACTTCAGCCCTTAACAACATCACATGCGTCGCCCCAACCTTTGAGCGCGATGTGAACGGTTCAATGATTTTTAATGGCTCATCAACCTGCGGTTATGTCAGGGGTATTGGCCACCAGCCAACTTACACATACGAGCTCTGGATCAAGCGAAATGGTGGACAGACAAATAATGCGGGAGTTATTGCTAACCCCAATAGACTCAGCGGCGACCAGATGAATTGGATTCTCTCCTTTAACTCCAGTAACCAGATCTTTGCTGGCATTTACAACGGTTCGACTTTTTTCAATACGACCCCTATTTTTATTCCCAACCTCGAGTGGACACATATTGCCGTCTCATATGATGCGTCAACGCTCTCACTTTACGTTAACGGTGTTTTATCTGCCAGCGTTAGTGCGAGCGTTACATGGAATCCCGCAATCATTGATTACGGAGTCCTGATTGGGCGTAAATATAACGACAATCCAACTTATGCTGGCGCCCTTGCATCGCTGAGATTTTATTCGAGGTCCTTAACAATTGATGAGATTCAGCAGAACTACAACGCCACACGTAATCGCTTCACCGGTACGCTCAACGAGAATGTTGTGGCTAAGAAGTATGCCTCACGATTTGTTGATACTTATACAGTTACATCAGGCTCTGAAAGTATCACTGCAACTTTTACTAATAATGCTCTTGCAGGAGTCAAGTGGGATACCAGCACTGCTCGATCTGTTGTCCTAACACTTCAAGACACTCTAACTCCCGGCACTTATTACGACACCATCACTGCCACCGATATCTATGGCTCTAGTTCACGTATTCCACTTACCTTCACTATTGCCAAGGCAGATACGCTTACTGTTTACATTGATACTCCAACTGCGCTTAGCTATACCGGCAATAAAGCATCCTTTACGCCAAGCCTTAAGGTCAATGGGCTCGTAGGTCTCGAATCTGGAACTGCTCTCTCAACAACAGTGAAGTACAAACCGAATGGAGCTACCTGTGCCACCGGGGGTTATTGTCGCGTTGGCGATATAGGTCCAGCAGGCGGGCTTGTCTTTATTGATACTTCTACCGCCCGCGGCGATGGCCGAATCTGGGAAGTAGCTCCAGCTAATTGGTCAGGCAGCGATGATCTTTCAACAGCAGCTCCCTATTGCTCGAGTGATAATTTAAATCTTGGAGCAACGCTCTTAGCTGTTGGTGGAGGAGAGACAAATACCAATCTGGCAAAGGTTGGCTGTTTGGGCGGGGCAGTTGCCGAGGTAAATAGTTTTAATCAATCTAATTCGACCGGATATTCAGATTGGTTTATTCCCAACGCCAATGAATCGGCTGAACTTATAAAAGTTGCAGATCAGGCTGGTCTCGTCTTCACCGGTGCTAATTGGTCGGGTGGCAGCTGGGGTTACTGGACATCGACTGAATCAAGTAACACGGTGATGGTGTCCATTGGTGGTCCAGGCAACGGTTCGAGTATCTGGAATGTGGCAGCTCTTGTAAATAAGAGCGAGTCGAGTAGAAACTTTGTCAGACCAGTACGTGCTTTTAAATCTTGTTGGGCAATCGACACTTGTACCGCCATTGCAACTACTGAGACTCCTACAGTTGGTGGCACATATCAAATCGTTCCGAGTGGACTCACTATTGCAGCAGGCTCCCTCAATAACTATGCAGCCATCAATTATCTTCCGACAGACCTAACGATCAATCGCGTTGCGCCCCCCGCAATTAATATCCCGTGGGTCAACACAAATTATCCAGACACCTTCACGATTACTTTCCCGATCACCTCAACTTCTGGAAACTTTAAGCTGATGGCAACGAATGGAACTGCATCCGGGTGCGCTCTGGATTATCGGAAGATTTACACAACTTCGCAGGGAACTTGTTCAATCACCATCGCGAGAGCAGCAACTCGTAATTACACCGCAGATACAGTGACAGCGACCATCCTCTTTCTCGCCTTTGTAAATACTCAGCCGACAGGACAGGTGGGAAGTGGCGCAACAATTGCCCTCAATGGAGCGACATCGCTTGAAACCTCAACTGTCTTGCCGCCATCGATTACATCATTATCGACAACTACTATTTCTCTATCAGGGGGAGGAACCCTCACCATCACCGGAACCGGATTTACTGGATCCGTGACCGTGAAATTCTGGAGAAATAAGAGTATTTCCAAGAGTTCCGGCGACACATTTACGATAACTGTGACCGCGACTGAACTTCAATCCATCGGTGCAACTACGGGACGAATCTCCGTGATTACCTCGTTAGGACAGGCAGTCTCGGTAGATTCGCTCACAATTACGCCTTAGGCACGAGTTTCCGGCGAGTATGATTCGGGAAGTTTGAGATAGAGGGGGATAGGCATGAGCTACTTCAATGGCCCCGTCGACCCTGATGATTACGATGAAGGTTACTCCGAAGGCTCATCTCGTAAATCTCGCCTAAAGATTAATCTCGCTATCTTCTTTGTCGTTCTCGCCGCGCTCTCATCTACCTACGCAGCCAATATCTCTCTCAACGGCGGAGCTCGAAAAGAGTTTGGCCAAGGCATCTTCCAGATTAAAGCCTGTGATCAGTGGGTTGGAATTGGATTGCAGAGCGCTGCACAACCAAATAATGCATATGTTGGAACAATCAAACTTTATGGATTCGACCCTCGCCTATGTGTTGGTCGTATCTTCAAGATCAAGTTGTTTAAGACTGGTAGCACGACTCCGCTCGATCTCTACCTCGGACCCGGTTCTACAAGTGGAACCGATACCCATACAACGCTGACGCTGATGGATACCAGCACCC
>Ga0222712_10005291_pt1 | contig 13143 bp, 11 predicted proteins | sample C33_657DmetaG_FD_165043 | JGI IMG/M metagenome (GOLD analysis project Ga0222712, IMG submission 165043) | Estuarine water microbial communities from San Francisco Bay, California, United States - C33_657D | ecosystem: Environmental > Aquatic > Marine > Unclassified | place: USA: California...
GTTTTTACTTTGTTAAAGTCTTGTGCATTCGCTTGAAAAGCAATCAGCAATACCAAAACTCCGATTAAATTTTTCATATGCCCTTTTTAATTGTTTATGTACCGTTAAAGTTATTAATTTTTTTATTCTGTTGGTGCATTAGGCTGTTCTTCAACATCAGAATCTGGCTTAGCTTCTTCTTCAATTTCATCAGCACCTTGATCTCCAATAATTGAAGTTGCAGCTATTTCGTCTTCATCGTCTAAGCGAATTAACTTAACACCCTGTGTTGCTCTACCCGCTTCACGAATATCTACAATACTTGTTCTAATAGTAACACCCGATTTACAAGTAATCATTAGATCATCAGAATCTAATACATCCATTAAACCAACCAGTGCACCCGTCTTTTCAGTTACATTAATTGTTTTAACACCTTTACCACCTCTATTGGTGATACGGTATTCGTCAATTGGGGTTCTTTTACCAAATCCTTTTTGACTCACTACTAATATAGTTCTATCCTTATCTTCTCTACTTACACATACTAATCCAACTACTTCATCCGTTTCATCATCAACTTCAATTCCAGCAACACCAATCGCACCTCTTCCTGTTGGTCTAACTTTTTCTTCAGGGAAACGAATAGCTCTACCAGACTTTACAGCCATCATTACTTCATTATTACCATCAGTTAATCTAGCTGCTAATAATTCGTCCCCTTCATTAATAGTGATTGCGTTTACACCACTTACTCTTGGACGACTAAATTCTTCTAAACAAGTTTTCTTGATGATACCTTTCTTAGTACATAATACTATGTAATGATTATTTACATAATCCTTATCCTCTAACTTACGTACTTCAATAATTGCTTTTACTTTATCATCAGGAGGTATTTGAATTAAGTTTTGGATAGCTCTACCCTTACTTGTTTTCTCTCCTTCTGGAATTTCATAGACTCTTAACCAGAAACATCTTCCTTTTTCTGAAAAGAATAACATGGTATCATGTGTAGATGCAATAAATAAATGCTCTACATAATCTTCTTCTCTAGTTTTAGAACCAATAGCTCCTCTTCCACCACGTTTTTGTTGACGGTATTCAGAAACTGAAGTTCTCTTGATATAACCTAAATGTGAAATAGTGATTACCACATCTTCTTCTTCGATTAAATCTTCGATGCGCATTTCGTCAGCCAAATATTGAATCTCTGTTTTACGCTCATCGCCGAACTTATCTTTAACTTCTAATAATTCAGTTTTGATTAATTCATATCTTAAATTCTCGCTACCTAATAACTCTTTTAAAGAAGCAATTAAATTCATTAATTGTTGGAATTCTTCTTTAATTTTTTCACGCTCCATACCAGTTAAACGTTGCAATCTTAATTCTAAAATTGCTTTTGCCTGAATGTCTGAAATGCCCCATCCTGCTGTAATTAAAGCCTCTTTAGCTGCTTCTGGATTTGGAGAATTTCTAATTAAACGAATTACTTCATCTAAATGATCCAAAGCGATTAAATACCCTTCTAATATATGAGCACGCTCTTCTGCTTTTCTTAATTCAAATTGTGCACGACGAATAACCACTTCCATTCTAAACTCAACAAATTCTGTAATTAAATCTTTTAAGTTTAAAATTTTTGGTCTACCCTTACTTAATGCAACATTATTAATACCATAACTTGTTTGAAGTTCTGTGAATTTGTATAATTGATTAATAATAACTTGGGCAACAGCATCTTTTCTTAATTCAATTACAATACGGGTTCCCTCACGCTTATTACTTTCATTGTTTACATGAGAAATACCATCAATGGTTTTATCATTAACTAATTGACCAATTCTGTCTGTTAAATTATCACGATTAACTTGGTAAGGAATTTCATTAATTACAATTAATTCTCTTCCATTAGCCTTAGTTTCTACATTACATTTTCCTCTTAAAACCACTCTACCTCTACCAGTCATCAATCCCTGCTTAACACCTTCCATTCCAAATATTACCCCACCTGTTGGAAAATCTGGCGCTTTTACATAACCAATTAATTCTTCAATGGTGATATCTTGATTGTTGATGTAGGCGATACAACCATCCACTACTTCACTTAAGTTATGTGGAAGCATATTGGTTGCCATACCTACAGCAATACCAGAAGATCCATTGACTAATAACTGAGGAATTCTTGTAGGAAGTACACTTGGTTCAGATAAACTATCATCAAAGTTTAATTGAAAATCTACTGTTTCTTTTTCTAAATCATCCAACATAGCCTCAGAAATACGTTGTAAACGTGCTTCCGTATAACGCATTGCAGCTGGCGGATCACCATCTTGGTTACCAAAGTTACCTTGACCATCAACAAGTTTATAACGCATGGTCCATTCTTGAGCCATACGAACCAAAGTATCATAAATAGCCGTATCACCATGAGGATGGAATTTACCCATCACTTCACCGACTATACGGGCAGATTTTTTATAGGCTTTATTGCTATTGTTACCCAATTCATGCATTGCAAATAACACACGGCGATGTACTGGTTTAAAACCATCTCTTACATCTGGTAAAGCACGACCTACAATCACCGACATAGAATAGTCGATGTAAGAGGTTTTCATTTGCTCTTCAATGTTAACCCTTATGACACGATCATTGTCTTGGGTTTGTTCTGGGCCAATAGGTTCATTCAAATTTTCTTCCATAATTGTGATTTCTGACATCCAAAATCTTGGTCCCGAAATGGGCTTGGATATGGACGTCTACGAAGATAAGTTTTACCCTATTTTTTGCCCAAAAAATGAGCTATTTTTTACACCGTTTTATCCACATTTTAAACCCAATTTTACTATCTTTAAGTGATGGATTTTTAACCACTTACACATAGCAAAATGGGCAAGCAAATATTGGTCATTGGAGCAGGTAAATCTGCTAGTGTTTTAATCAATTTTTTACAAAAGAAATTGCTTAAAAACAATTGGTACATGGTATTGGCAGACGCGGATGAAAAATTGGCTGCAACAAAATGGAATAATGCTCCAAATGGTCATAGTGTTGGAATAGATATTTTACAAAAAGAACAAAGGGTTGATTTAATAGAAAAGGCCGATATTGTTATTTCAATGTTACCAGCATTTTTGCATTTTGAGGTAGCAAAAGACTGTCTTGCATTAGGTAAAGCTTTATTTACTGCTTCTTACGTGGATGAAAATATGCAATCCATTGCAGCTGCTATTAAGGAAAAAGGTCTTCTCTTTATCTGTGAAATGGGATTAGACCCCGGAATTGACCACATGAGTGCTATGGAACTCATAGATAGAATAAAAGCAAAAAACGGCAAAATAACCGGTTTTAAATCCCATTGCGGAGGCTTAATTGCACCAGAGTCAGATAACAATCCATGGCATTATAAAATAAGTTGGAACCCCAGAAATATCATTTTAGCTGGAAAAGCTGGGGCATTATACTTGGAAAATGGTCAAGAAAAAGCCGTTGACTATCCTCATATTTTTGAAAATTGTGGTCAAATCCAGGTAAATAATTGGGGGGCACTAGCCTATTATCCCAACAGAGATTCCCTTAGTTATATCAAAACCTACCAATTAGAAGGTATAAACAATTTTGTTCGAACTACTTTAAGACATCCTTCGTATTGTGAAGCTTGGAATGTAATTGTACAGTTGGGATTAACAGAAGAAACAACTCATTCAAAAACCTATCAAACAATTGCTGATTGGTTTGAAGACCAATTAACTAACCCTAAGATTTTAGCATTATGGAATAAATATGCCAATATCTCATCAATTAAAAAGCAATTAGATTATTTAGCTTTTGATGCAAAGACTCAAATACCCTTTGAGTTCAAAACCAATGCATCAATTCTGCAATGGATTCTTGAAAATAAATGGGCACTTGCACCTACTGATAAAGATGCAGTTGTCATGATGCACGAAATAGATTATGAATTAGATGGACAAACGCATCAAATACAAAGTAGTTTAGTATTAAAAGGTGTTGATCATTTACAAACTGCCATGGCTAAAACTGTTGGCTTACCGTTAGCAATGGCTGCAATAGCATACCTTGAAGGAGATTTGAAACTTACTGGATTACATATTCCAACAATACCAGCACTTTACCAACCTATACTAGAAAAACTAAAAGAAGAAGGAATTGTTTTTTATGAAGCAACAGTTGGTTCCCATTCATAATCAATTTGACGTTTATCCAAATTGGCTGAAATTACACGAACATTTACTTTATCCCCCATACTGAATTTTCTACCAGATCTTCTTCCCACTAAAGAATAGCTAGATTCAACATGTCTAAAATCATCCATTTTTGATAAACTGGTAATGTTCACAAGCCCTTCACATTTATGTTCAACTGTTTCCACCCAGAAACCAAAACTTGAAACTCCACTAATCACTCCTTCAAAGACTTGACCAACATAATCGCGCATAAATTCAACTTGTTTGTATTTGTTAGATGCGCGTTCCGCTTCCATTGCTGCTCTTTCTCTTTCACTACAATGAACACATTTTTCCTCCAAGCCTTCATCATTCATGGGTTTCCCCAGTAAAACACTTTGAACAATTCGATGCACTAGTACATCGGGATAACGTCTAATTGGTGAAGTAAAATGACAATAGAATTCAAATCCTAAACCATAATGTCCAATATTTTTTGTAGTATAAACCGCTTTGGCCATTGTTCTAATACCTAATTGCTCTAACACATGTTGTTCTGGTTTTCCATGAGCAGCTAGCATTAAATTATTAAAGCTATGCGCAATAGTTTCTGGAGAACTTAAATCAAATGGATAGCCATGAGATAATGCAAAGGAAACAAATGGTGCCAATTTTTCTTCATTAGGTTGATCATGCACTCTATATGGGAAAGGCAATACTTCAGATTTTATTTTGATCTTACCCATTTTTTCAGCAATTAATTGATTAGCCTTTAGCATTAATTCTTCAATTAATTGATGCGATTCTTTACTTTCCTTAACGGTAATGCCAGTTGGTTTACCTTTTTCATCCAGTGTGAATCTTACTTCTTGAGAAGAGAAATTGATTGCACCATTTTCAAAACGTTTCTTTCTTAAAGTTTGAGTATAATCACAAAGCCATAAAATGACTTCAGCATGATCCCCCGCTTTAGTTTCAATTATATCCTGTACTTGCTCATAAGTAAATCTTCTATCGGAATAAATGATGCTTTTGCCATACCAAGTATTGACAACTTTATTGGAAGCATCTAATTCGAAACAAGCAGAAAAAGTTAATTTTTCTTCATGTGGTCTTAAAGAACATAATTCATTAGAAATTTTTTCGGGCAACATTGGGTATACTCGGTCAGGCAAATAGACTGATGTAGCCCTATCATAAGCTTCTTGATCAACTGCTGTATTAGGTTGAACAAAATGTGAAACATCGGCAATATGTACACCTATTTCTATATTACCATTTGCTAATTTTTGATAAGAAATAGCATCATCAAAATCTTTTGCATCTACTGGATCTATCGTAAAAGTTAATACTTTTCGGTAATCTTTTCTTTTAGCAATCTCTTCAGGAGTAATTTCTGTAGATAATTGATTAGCAAAATCCATTACTTCTTTACTAAACTGCAAATTAAACCCCGCTTCAGCAACAATAGATTTCATTGCTTGATCGTTTTCTTGCTCGACAGTAAATATCTCTAAAACAGCACCTTCTGGTTTTTTACTAGCCTTATCCCATTGTGTTAATTGAACAATAACTCTGTCTTTATCTTTTGCGCCGTTTAATTTATTTAAAGGAATATAAATATCCGGCATAGGAGTAATTGTATTTGGAATAAAAAATGCATGCCTCTCACTTACTTGCATAACACCTGCAAATGAAATCTGTTTTCTTTTAACTACTTCTAGTATTTTACCTTCTTTCTTGCCAGTACCCTGTCTAATCTTGGTAATCTTAACTTTTACTTCATCCCCTTTCAAAGCAGTATTAAAATCTGTTGGAAAAACTAATATATCGTTTTCCATATTAGGAACCATTACAAAACCCATACCTGATTTGGCAATATCTAAAACACCTTGATAGGTGGCTGCCAAATTGGTTTGCTTGGTTGTGGTTTTTTTATGTCTAGTGGTTTTCTCTTTCTTTCCCATTATTGTTTGTATAAAATTGTGCTACATAATCAATGACCAGTTGATTGAAATTATGTTCTGCATCAAATAAAAAAATGGGTTTAATAGGTAAAACGTATAGAGGGATATCGTGCAATTCCTCTGTATATTTTACTAATCTAACGGCATCTTTTTCCGTTGTTAAAATTAATTTACTCTTTGCTTGAATTTCTTCAAATTTTTGTTTTATCTCTTGTAAATCTTCTATAGAAAATATATGATGATCACTATAAGATAATTGGTAATATGTATGTGTGTTTTCGTGCAGGTAATTTTTTAAAGGCAAAGGATTAGCAATACCGCAAACTAATAAAACTTCGTCTCTCAATGTCAAAATCCACTGATCTGATGGATGATAAATATGATATGGAGTTTCATAATCAATACTTGTAAAAAATACACTTTGATGTTGTTCAGGGTATAATTTTTCAATGATTTCATCTCTTTCTGATTCAGATAAATTTTTAGGGCATTTAGTTACAACTATGATACTTGCTCTTTTAGCAGACTTTCTTTCGTCTCTTAAATCTCCAGTAGGTATAAAAAAGTCGTCAGTATATAAATTATTATAATCCGTCAATAAAATATTAAAATCTGCAACAATCTCTCTATGTTGGAAAGCATCATCTAAAATAATAGCCTGCAAATTGGGCACATCTTGAATTAATTGCGGAATTGCTTCAATTCTTCTTTCACCAACAGCCACAGCAACATTTGGGAATTTTATATGAAACTGCATTGGTTCATCCCCAATTTCTAATGCTGTAGTTTGTTCATTCGCTAAGGCATACCCTTTTGTTTTTCTTTTATATCCTCTACTTAAAGTACCCATTTTATACTCATCTGACAAGATGGATAATAAATGTTCCACCATTGGAGATTTTCCCGTTCCACCCATCGACAGGTTCCCAACACAAATCATAGGTACATTAAACCTTACTGATTTAAGATATTGCTTATGATATAACCAATTACGACATGCCACTACCCATCCATATAAAATAGCAAATGGTAGAAGTAAAACTCTGAAAGATTTTAAAAAAAGGTTATTAAAATTCATAAGTGTTCCAAGGCGTAATGCAATGAGACAAAGGTACATCAAATTGATGGGTATCTTCAAAATTGGGCATTGGATCAAAATAAGAAATGCCTATTCTTTTAACCGAATTCCCTGTTCTTGCAAAATACCTATCATAATAGCCTTTCCCAAAACCAATTCTTTGTCCGGATGGGTCAAACCCTATCAATGGAACCAAGAATGTATCTATTGCAGAAGGTTCAAATAGATGATTAGCAAGGGGCTCTTGTATACCCCATTTATTCATCTCTAAGGTTTCTGTTTCTTGGAAAAAATCCATAGCATATTCATTCCCCTGTATTTTAGGATACGTAACAATAAGTTCTGGAATATAGAATTTTAGAAACTTTATAAATAATAAAGTATTAGGTTCTGAATGTAATTCGGATGGATAAAAACTTCCTATAATCTTTGTTGTAGACCAGTCTAATTTTTGCAATTGTATCAATAATAAGTCATCTAATTTGATACAATCTGCTTCTGTAAGCGATTGTCTTTTTGTCAATAAGGTAGTTCTAGCAACTGATTTTAACATACTTCAATTTAGTTCATTTTAGCTATTGTTCACATTGAAAAAAACTAAAGATAGTAGAACCATAATTTCTTGAAAATTTAAAGCCTTCGAATTTTTCGTAATTATTTCTAGGTGTATGCTCTAAAACAAAAAATCCTTCTGGTGCAATTAACTTTCTTTGAACAATAATTTTGGGCAAATCATCAATTGTATTTAGCGCATATGGAGGCCCGGCAAAAATTACATCGTATCGATTATTACAAGTATTCAAGAATTGAAAAACATCCATTCTTAATAACTGTACATTTTCTATTTTAAGCAGGTCAACATTCTTTTTAATAAAATCTGACATTACACCGTCTTTCTCAACTATGGTTAAATTACTTGCCCCTCTTGAAGCTAATTCATAGCTAATACATCCTGTGCCTCCGAATAAGTCTAAAGTGTTTGCATCTTCGATAGAAACTCTTGTATGTAGTATGTTAAATAATCCTTCTTTGGCAATATCCGTTGTAGGTCTAGTATAAGGCATATTGGTGGGAGGATGAATTCTTCGACCACCATATTTTCCAGATATAATTCTCATTTAAAAAATAAAATAAGTGGCATAATGATCAAGACCTTCCATTTCAGCTTGCTCAATATTGGCATTATTAAAATAAGCTCCTAGTTCAACAGCCCATTGATGTTTTTCAGCTTGGTATCCTTTTAAATACAAACTTGATTTATTTGGATCTAATTGAATATGCTTGCATGCATTTAAAACATTGTATACGTTTTGAGCATCTTCAGACTCATCAAAATAACGTACAAATTGAACTGTTTCATTATTATTCATTAAAACAATATAATAAGCATCAAAAAAATACACATAGATGCCATTTTTATTAGCATGCTTTATAAATGAATTAAGGTAATGCGTCCATTTACCAGTGGGGAAAGACCTAGTTAGCAAAGTTTGATAAACATCTGGTATAGAAGAAACCAATACTTTTTGGTCATCTAAAGGAGTTACCAATAATTCATGGTCAGCAATATTACCGTAAACCAAATTCAATTCATTTTGGTAAATAGTATTGTCTTTAATATTCTGTAGTTTACTAATTAATACCCTTGAATTGTTCATCACAAAATGAACACTATGATATACGGCATGAATTAGTTTAGAATTATTCTGTAAGTAGGCTAATAATTGAGAAAACCCATTGATTTCATTACCACTAACAAAAGATTCAAAAGATATATAGCTATTTGAAATAAGATGTTTTACTGCAAAATGTATAGAATGATTGTCTACAATAATATATAAATCTTCTACTTTATTATTAGCAGTACTTTCCAAATTGCCGTAAATCCCAATTTTCTTTTTTGCCATGATATAAAATCTTATGCAATGATATAAAAAAAGAGGCAGTTCTTTACTAAAACTAATTGTAGATTTGTAAATATATATGAGTAATTCAGGTTCTACCCCATCTTTACAGGTTAATGTAAGCAGTAAGCAAATTCTGGCAATATCCCTGCCTATAGCATTGGCAATAATGGTACCTCAGGTAAATTTTGTAATTAATAATATTTTCTTAGGCGCTTTAAGTAAAAAAGCGCTAGCAATTGGCGGTATCACTGGAGTGTATTACCTAATTTTTGGGGTAATGGGACAAGGATTAAACAATGGTCTTCAAGCCTTAATATCTAGAAGAGCAGGCGAAAATAGAGTGGATGAAATTGGTATATTATTTTCTCAAGGGGTTCTTATATCTCTTTTCTTGTCTGTATTTGGAATTAGTTTTACATATTTAATTGCACCTAGTATTTTTCATGCATTATTACAAGATCCCGATAGAGCCAATACTGTAATTGAATTTCTCAAAATCAGAATATGGGGTATCCCCTTTTTGTTTATCTACCAAATGCGCAACGCGTTATTGGTTGGTACAAATCAAAGTAAATTCTTAATCATTGGTACAGCCACTGAAGCAATCATTAATATCTTTTTTGACTATAGTTTGATATTTGGGCATTTTGGGTTTGCCGCTATAGGAATTAATGGAGCAGCTTATGCATCAATTATAGCAGAGTCGATGGGCTTATTAGTGATTTATCTAGTTATTCATTATCAAAAAATTGGGGAAAGATTTGAGTTATTTAAGAGGTTTCAATTTAAATGGGATTATGTAAAATTAATTCTAACTCAATCCATGCCAATCATGGCGCAATACATGATCAGTATAATCAGTTGGGAATTCTTTTACATATTAATTGAACATAGAGGCGAACAATCCCTTGCTGTATCTAATTCAATGCGAAATATTTTTGGATTTTTTGGCAGTTTTACTTGGGCTTTTGCTGCAACTTCTAATACAATGGTCAGCAATATCATTGGTCAAAATATGCAAGAAAAAGTAATTCCATTGATTGTGAAAATTATGAAATGGAGTCTTGGATTTGCTGTATTAGTTTTTATTTTACTTAATGTATTTGCGCATCAATTTTTGTCTATATATGGACAAGGGGAAGATTTTATGCAAGAAGGAATACCAGTTCTAAGAGTAGTATCTTTTGCTTTGTTATTTATGTCAGTTGCTACCGTTTGGTTGAATGCAGTAACTGGAACTGGTAACTCATCTGTAAATTTAGCTATTGAATTTGTAGCAATTATTATTTACATAATTTATAGCTATCTAACTATTGAATACTATCAATTACCAATCACAATTGGCTGGTTGTGTGAAATTATTTATTGGATTAGCCTATTAATACCTTCCTACTTTTATATCAGATCTATGAGATGGAAAGGTTTGAAAATATAAAATTATTTCCTAGTTTTTTCAATGGAAACTGAAGTAGTTCCTTCAAAGAATGGGATAAATAATTTTTCTTTTGTAATTTTCACAAATACATTTTCGACTATCAAATGTTCTGCTAAAATTTGATCAGCAATTTTATCTACCAAGGTTTCTAATAATGGCGTTGGGATATCCATAATTTTTTGAACTAATTGATAAACCTGAACGTAATCAATGGTTTGCTCAATCTTCTCTACCTTTTCTACTTTTGGAGTAAAATCAATAATAATATCCATTTTGAAATTATTACCAATTGTTTTTTCAGCTTCATACAAACCATGAAAGCCAAAAAAAGCCAAATCAGTTAAATAGATTTTCATTGTATTAGTGTCCTTTTGCAGTCAGATATCTTTCTGCGTCTAAGGCTGCCATACATCCACTTCCTGCTGCAGTTACAGCTTGACGATAATTTTTATCTTGAACATCGCCCGCTGCAAAAACACCTTCAATAGAAGTTTTTGTTGTTCCAGGTTCTGTTTGAATATAGCCTGTTTCGTCCATTGTAAGAAATGGCTTAAATATATCTGAATTAGGTTGATGCCCAATTGCTACGAAAAATGCACTCACTGGAATTTCTTGCGTAGTACCTTCTTTCGTATTTTTAATTCTTACACCTTGTACTGTTTTTTCACCCAATACCTCTTCTGTTTCTGTATTAAAATATACTTTGATATTAGGCGTATTCAATACTCTATCCTGCATCACTTTACTTGCTCTCATTTGATCTTTACGAACAAACATATGAACTGTAGTACACATTTTAGACAAATAATGTGCTTCTTCTGCAGCAGTATCACCTGCACCTACAATAGCTACTTCTTTTCCTTTAAAAAAGAATCCATCACATACAGCACAAGCACTTACTCCAAATCCATTCAATCTTTCTTCACTTGGCAAGCCCAACCATTTTGCACTTGCACCAGTTGATATAATAACCGCATCCGCTTCGATTAACTTTTCATCATCAATCCACACTTTCTTTGGAGAACAAGAAAAATCAACTTTAGTTGCTAAACCATATCTAATATCAGTACCCATTCTTGCAGCTTGTTTTTCAAAATGCACCATTAATTCAGGCCCTTGAATTCCTTCTGCGAATCCAGGATAATTTTCCACTTCAGTAGTAATAGTTAATTGTCCACCTGGCTGAATTCCTTGATACAACAATGGTTTCATGTTAGCTCTTGCTGCATAAATAGCAGCAGTATAGCCTGCTGGTCCTGAACCTATAATTAATATTGATACTTTTTCTGATTCCATATTTATTGCTTTAAAAAAAAGCCCCGACAAATTTACTTGCTGGGGCTTTAAAAATGTTGTTGTTGATTAGCCCAAATAAGCTTTTAATGCATTACTATATCTTGCTTTTTGCAAACGTTTAATAGCACGTTCTTTAATTTGTCTTATTCTTTCTTTAGTTAGATCGTATTTGATTCCAATTTGCTCAATGGTAACTCCATTTTCTCCATCTAAACCAAAATAAGCATTTACTATTTCAGCTTCTCTTGGACTTAATGATTTCAAAACACGACGAATTTCTTCTCTTAAAGAATCTTTCATAACATCTTCATCAGTGTCATCTCCACCTTGTAAAAGATCTCCCATAGCAACATCTTCTGCTTCGTGTACAGGTGCGTCTAAAGAAGTATGTCTAGTATTGGATTGGAATATATTGTTGATTTCAGTTTCTGACATTTCCAAGATACCAGCTAATTCTTCAGTTGAAGGCTCACGCTCGTGCTCTTGCTCAAATGCCATATAAGCTTTATTAGCCTTGTTGTAGGTACCAATTTTATTTTGTGGCAAACGCACCAAACGGCCTTGTTCTGCCAAAGCTTGTAAAATGGATTGACGAATCCACCATACCGCATAAGATATAAATTTGAAACCCTTGGTTTCATCAAATCTTTGAGCAGCCTTGATTAGGCCTAGGTTACCTTCATTAATTAAATCAGACAAAGACAAACCTTGGTGTTGATATTGTTTAGCAACAGAAACCACGAAACGTAAGTTAGCTTGTACTAACTTATCCAAAGCTCTTTGATCACCCATCTTAATACGTTGTGCTAAGGTGGTTTCCTCTTCTGGATTAATCATAGATATCTTAGAAATCTCTTGTAAGTATTTCTCTACCGCTTGAGAATCTCTGTTCGTAATCTGTGTAGCAATTTTAAGCTGCCTCATGCAAAGAATTTATTTATATATGGATAACGACTAAAATACTAAAATAGTATAGTATTGTCAGTCTGCAAAGGTACTATTTTTCAAGTAATTAGACAAATTAAAGGCCAAAACTCCATTTACAAGAATTTTACCCCCATTTGGCCCCTTTTTGTTGAATATTCGGGGCATTATCCACCCCTTTTTTTATATTCGCAGCATGATTGATTTTAGATCAGATACCGTTACCCGACCCTCTAAAGCTATGCTGGAAAGAATGCACCAAGCTCCCCTTGGAGATGATGTATTTATGGAGGATCCTAGCATAAACACATTAGAGAAATTTATATCTGAAAAATTTGGAATGGAGGCAGGCCTATTTTGCCCA
>Ga0222712_10005292_pt1 | contig 13142 bp, 4 predicted proteins | sample C33_657DmetaG_FD_165043 | JGI IMG/M metagenome (GOLD analysis project Ga0222712, IMG submission 165043) | Estuarine water microbial communities from San Francisco Bay, California, United States - C33_657D | ecosystem: Environmental > Aquatic > Marine > Unclassified | place: USA: California...
TTTGTGCTATGGGCTCCTGACTGACCCCATGGCCACCCACCCCCGAAATCCGTCTCAAACCCCGTTTCGTCTCAGAACCTCCTGACTTTTTGGCCGTGGTACGGCGGGAGGGGTGTGACAAAAAATCGGCGTTTTGGTGCCGTACCGATTGAACAACCGATGCGTTTATCTCAGCCGTTCGCTTACTGATTTTGGAGCAGACGTGAACGATGCGTGACTAAATACGGCTGGTGAAGGGCGTCAACCCAACGCAGTTTCATGCCGGGCGAAATTCCCAGCGGCTGTAAGTCGACCCTTGCCAATGCTGGCGCTGTTAACAACACACCTTGCTCGTCAAAGCTAATGAGGAAGCGGTCAAATAGCGCATCCAGATTGGCGTTAAGCAGAAAACCGTTGAACACATCCAAACGCTCGGCGTCCGTCGCGCACTCGGCCCAAGGCTTGGCATGGCTGGCGCGCAGCACTTCGGGGATAGCCACGCCCGTCACGGCGCAGGCACCGCCCCAGTAGTCCAGCATTGCATCACGAAACTTGTTTTGCCCAACGCGCTGACGAACCATGCGTTCGACCTCAGTACCGACAATGCCTGCTGGAAGCTCAGAAAGCTCTGCGGCCACGGCCTGCTGGTAATCGTTCGCGGCCTGACTGGGTAGTGCACGAGAAAGGCTGGCTGCCCGGCGCAGCAATGCTGCCAAATCCGCCTCAGTAGCAACCCGAAACGCATTAGCGACCTCTGCGGCTGGAAAGCTACGCAGCAACTCCGGCATCAAGGGCTGTGAAAGCGTTTCAAAGTGCACGTGATAAGCACCACCATCCAGGCTAACCAATGCGCGATTGGTATGACGCGCCGATGCCAAGGTGACAGAGCTTGCATTCGAGATCATCACATGCTCGAAGCCATTATCGTTTCCGGTTTTCTCAATGATGGTGCGTTGCAGAGGATTCATACCGGAATCAATGATGGATTTATTATTCGGTTCCACTCAATCACCCACTTGTACCGGTGAGTTAGTACCCAATAGCACCGTATTCGACGCCAACATGGTGGGACCAGTGCTGCGCCAGATCTTGACAATTTCAAGTTTCAGGTGCGTCAGCATCAGTGCAGCTCCCCGCGCTCCAGCTTGTCCCATGCCTCCAATACCAGCCGTTGGGTGCGGTATTCGCCGAATTCACGCTCTTCGTTTTTCTTGAGGCCTCGGAATGTTTCTGATGGGTAATCCTCGCCCATCACATCGGCAGGATCGAGGATGTAACGCAACTCGTCCCGAGTGAGACCGTAAGCTCGTGCATACCAGGCGTCGAGCTCTGCGCGAAGTTTGGCTCGCCGGGCGGGCTCAAAAGTGAATGGTTCGCCAACGTGGCCCACGTCCTTTGCCCACGATGCCATGTCGTAGGCGGTGTAGGTCAGCTCCAGAACACGTTGACGTATAAACATCAAATCGCTTTCTCCGTAGTGATTCGGTGGCAGCACAGGAAATTGTTTTACATAGAAGAAATTGAGATTTAGTCCGCCCACTTTATTCCTGGCAATGCTGTCCATTACCAAGGAGTTCAAATTTGCATAAAGCGCAGCAGTCAGCTCTGGACTGGTGCCTGTAAACACACAGATAAGCGAGTTAGCCACGCCCGCCTTTGGAATCAGCGATGCGATAAATGTCCGCTCGTTAGTAGGGCTGGTAACACTCTTGAATACCAGTATCCATTCTCTGTCCCAAACACCCTGAACTCGTAGTTCAACCTCGCTCGCCGAGACCCAAGACTGGGGCTTGGTTGAGTAGGTGTGATCTCTGTATTGTTCGAGATTCGTAGGGTCTGGCTGGCCAGCTCGAACGATGTTATCCAAGTTGGTTTTAACGCTGGCAGCCCTATGATCGAATGCCTGAACCATTTTCCCTTCGTACAAAGGCAGTCGGTCAGCGCCACCTTCATCATAGAAAAGATGGCTGTCATTCGACATATGAAACATCGCCATAAAGCGAATTTGCCACGGATTCTGCTCTGACAAGACACCGCGCGACTCACGAATCAGCACCGGCACCTGTTGGTAAATTTTGCGCGTCAATTCGGCATCACGACGGGCGCGGAATACTGGGCAAGTCAGCGTGTTGGGATTGATACGGCCAAAGTCATCTGCGCTCAGGGTAAAGCGGCGACGATCGTCAGCCAGCTGCGAAGTCTGGGTCAGAAAAAAGGCAAATTCAGCTTCGGTTGTCGAGCCGATGGTGAGTAAGCACAACTTGTAGCTGCGATGAACGCCGGGAAAAATCGCTTCACGGTTTTCAAAGTCGTACAAACTGGCTAAGCGTCCGCCAGTCGCCAGTGCGCCAAAATAAGCCTTTGTGGAATCGTCCGTGGCAATGCCGGTAGGCACGATGAATCCGGCCCTTCCAGTGTTTGCCGTAATTTGGCTGATGGTTTCGGCAAACAAGGCATAGGTATTCACATCGCCCACGCCCGTGAGTGGGTAACGCCCGCCATCTTCACCGTTGACATGGGCAAAAACGCTGGCCGCCTCGGCCGTGCGACGGGCATTGATGAACTCGGAATACAGCCGCTGCTCAGCTTCGCATTCGTGAAGCGCGTGTTCCAACTCTGGAAACAGATGTTTGGCCAGCATGCCTTCAGCCAGCCACTGAATGCGCTGGCTGCGTTCGGCCTTGTTCTTGGCTTGGGCGATATCACGGTGACGGGTGGCGAAGAACTCCTCTTCTTGCAGCTTGATGCGCTCCCATGGTGGGTTGCCCAGCACGCAATCAAAACCGCCACTGGCGAACACTTGCGGAAAGGCCAGCGGCCAGTGCAGCACCCGGGCCTCCGCGCAGGCGGTTTGTGCAATAGCCAACGCGCCCTGCTGATCAGTCGGTAAAACATCGCCCAACAAGGTGAGGTAGAGCGTGCCGCTGGTGGGAATGCTTGTTTCCGCGCCTTCGCCCTTGGGCAGCAGGTAGGCGCCCACCAGCAGATCGGCGGCGTGCGCCAGGCGGCTGGTTTTGGCTTGTTCCAAAAACGCGCGGTAGGCGGCTTCCTTGACGGCAATCTCTTGGGTACTGTTTTCTGGCAGCGCCTCCAGCGCTTGCAAGGGCTTCAGACCACTGTCCTGGCTGCTGGCCACATCCAGTTGACCGAAGGCACGGGCTTTGCGCTTTTTCTCCAGGTCTTTGAGGGCGGCGGCGTTGGCTTTTGCCAGTTGCTTGCAGACTTCCTTGTCATCGCCCGAGAGTGGTTTGAAGGCGTCTTTGGCAATACCCAATTCCAGCGCCTTGAGATCGGTCAGCCCTAAGAGGGCATCACCCACTTGCAGGTGGTGATCGAGAAAGCCTAAGGGGCGGCCTTCTTCAAAGCCTTCCAGCCACAAGGCGGTGCGGGCCAGTTCGATAGCCATGGGGTTGCGGTCCACGCCAAAAATGCAGCGGCTGACCACTTCACGCAGGGCATGGCGGAAGTCTTGTTCGGTTTGTTCCCCATCCGTTGCCCGCAATTGAGCGAGCTTTTCAGCCAGGCGGCGCGCGGCTGCCAGCAAGAAGTGGCCACTGCCGCAGGCGGGGTCGATTACACGGATAGCGAGCAGCGCTTCAACGGGCGATTCAGGCTGGGCGGCAATGCGCTGCTCGATGACCGGATCGAGGGCGGATTTGATCAGTTCCTGCACCAGCGAGTCCGGCGTGTAGTAGCTGCCGCTGAGCTTGCGGGCGTTACCCGCCGTGCTGCCCTCGGAGGTCAAGCCGACAAAGCCGAACTTGCGCGCAGGCAGGTCGATCTCCGGCACCAGTTCCAGCAGGCTTTCGTACACGCTGCCCAGCTCTTCCGGGCCCATGTTGCGGTAGTCCACCTGAGCCAACACACCCTTGTGGCTGGCCCAGCGCAGGTTTTGCATAGCGGCCAGCAGGTGGGCGTTGTCGAGGCTGGCGGCGTCCAGCGCTGGGCACTGGCTGGTGGAAAACAGGCCACCCAGTGCAGGCAAGGCCAGACGGGGCTCACCGTCGCTCAAACCTTTGAAGACGATGCGCAGGGCCTGCCAGTGGTCGTCAAATCGGTTGCGGGCACGGCGCTTGAGGCATAGGTCCCGCAGGCGAGCCACGGCATAGCCTTCGGCGTATGCGCGGCGAGCGGCAAGCGCTTCTTTGCTGTCGTCCTTGGGGTGCAGTAGGCCGCGTTCTTCGACACTGAACACAAAGATCAGTCGGTAGATGAGCCGCAGCAATTGCTGAAAGTAGGCATCCTTACTGAGTTCGCCGTTGTGGAGGGCGCTACGCAAGGCGTCGTTGGCCGGGTGCTGGACAAAGCCTTCACCCAGAATTAGCAAGGCATCGGTGACGCCCAGACGCAGGCCGTCGCGCACGCGGGTGCCTTCTTCCTGACCGGCTGCGCGCCATTTTTCCCAAATACATTCCGTTGGATTGCCCGCCGAGCGGCTGGCGTGCAGCAAGCGCCATACGTTGGCGAACTCGGCGTAACGCTGACCACCTAGCAGGTCAGCCAGGTCAATTTCCAGAAAGCTCGGACGCGTCAGCGTTGCGGTATCACGCAGCAGCCGCAGCGTTTTGCCATTACATACGATGCCCCAGAGGTAATCCGGGTTGCCATTCAGCAGCTCTTGCATCAGCATGAAGGCTGATTTTTTGCGGGTACCGGAACCCGCGATGGCAAACCGTGTATCGGTCTCGAATAGCGCAAAGGTATGAGGTGCCACCACCATGGGCACGTTGCCCGCCAGAAGGTTCACCGGGTATCGCCGCTCACCCAGCTGGATGCCGGGGCAGTGTTGCAGATTGGCGTAGCCAAACACATCGCGCAGCAGCTCTTGCACAAAGGTGTGAGTCAGTGCTCCCGCATCCACATCCGTTCGTTCAAGTTGCGCAGCAAAATGCTTCCACTGCGCGCAAGCGATTTGGAAGGCGCGGCTGTAGTCGTCCTTGAGCTTGAGGCCCTTGGGCGTGCCGTAGTCGGCTTCGGTTTGCCATTGGGCGCTGCCGAGCGCGGCTTTTTCCAACTGATCGGGCAGGAACAAGCCGCCTTCCAACGTCAACGTCGGTAAATTCAGCGCGGCTTGGGTTTTGCGCAGTTTCTTCATGTTGTTATTCCTGGTGGCTACCCGTTAGAGTGAATCGGGCAGCAACACGTACACGCCCATCACATCGACCGGCAGGCAGGCGCTCACGCTGTATTGCCCCACGTCACGAGCGGCTTCGCGCACACGCTGGTGGTCGGCCAGTAACGCTTCGGCACGCTTTGTGGCCAAGGTTTGCAGTTGCTGAGGGTGGTTTTGCAGAAAATCCAGCGCGGTACGGATTTCACGTTGCATGGCTTCTGGTGGCAGGTTGCCGCTGGGCATGCATTCCAGCAGCTTCGCCACGGCATCCCCTTCCAGCCACTGGGGATTACTGCGCCCTGCAACGCCCAATGCCACTGTTTCTTCGGCCATCATCTGGAAGGGCTGTCGCCGGCGCACATAGCCTAATTGATGGCGCAGGCGCAGCAAATACACGGTGGTCACCACTTCGACCGAATCGGTGAGCGTGGCGGCACAGCGTGCAGCAACCGCCTGTTCGCCGGACAGGCTTGCTTCTAACAAGTGTTCAGCCAGTACGCTGACCATCGGGTGACTGCGGTGCAGTTCGTTGAAGTTCAGCTGGATGGGTTTGGCGATACCCTCGTCAGCCAGCCGTTGGCGCAGCGCCTCCGGCAGGTGCTGCGGCAAGAAGCGGAAATGCTGTTTGCGGGTGGGCTCCAGTGGCGCATTGAGACGAGCGCAGGCGCTTTGCACGAAACGCTGCACATCTGCCTGAGTGCCAAGTGCTTCTTGCTGCTTTTGCCACTCGGGTAGCACTTCATCCGGGCGAATACGGCGCTGGGCAAATACAGTGCGGTTGCCCTTGGCTTTTTCCAGTGCGTCTTGCCATTGGGCCTGCAATGGTTGCAGAACCACGTTGGCCTCGGCAAACATATCAGGTGTGTAGGGTTGTGCATTCCCGCCACGCTTCATCAGCGCAGCCTTTACCAACGCCTGGCTAATGCGCTGCTCATCTTCCGGCATGGGCACAAGCACACCCAGTTCTTTCTGGATGGTTTCGCCCTTGCGCAAAATGACGTTCAGAACAAAACCATCGACAGGGTTGTCCTGCCCGTAGAGCATGGTGCAGCGCACGTCAGCGGACTGCTGACCAAAACGGTCGACGCGCCCCTCGCGTTGCTCGTGACGGGTTGGATTCCAGGCCAGATCGTAGTGAACCACGGCCGTGAACAGGTGTTGCAGGTTGATACCTTCGGAAAGGCAGTCGGTAGCCACCAGAACGCGCGTGTCACCTCCCTCCATGGCCTCGACGCGCTCGCGCCGTTCCTCTGGTGTGTATTCACCGGTGATGGATTCGATGGTCGCGCCGGGGATGGCTTTACGCAGATGGTCAGCCACGTAGTGAGCGGTGGCGATATAGCGGCAGAACACCACCGGGTGGTAGCCCTCATTCACCAGCGCCTCGATATGCCGGATCAGTGCCGCCAATTTGGGATCACCGGCTTTGCCGGAAAGGCGATCCGCCTCCTCGATCAGGCTTTGCAGACGGCTGGCCTCTTCCAGTTGGGCTGGGGGTTCCAGATCGTTGCTGTCGAGGTTATCGGCTTCGCCGTCGTGCAGGCGCTCATCGGTCAACAGATCATCGGTTTCAAGACTGCCCTCCAACCGAGTGGTGAGGGCTTTAACGGCGGCGGCGGGTGACGAGGCAACACAACGCAACAAAGCCAGCGTGGCGTACCAGATGAGGCGACCACGTCCTTCTCCCTCACGCTCAATGTTTTCAGCCAGTTCACGGCAATAGTCTTGTACCGAATCGAAGAAGGCACCCCAGTCTCCGCTCAGTTGGTAGGTGACCTCGGTTTTCATGCGGCGCGGAAAGCCACGGCCATCACCGGTTTCTGCCTGCCATTCGGCAATGTCTTTGCGACGGCGTTGAACGAAATGCCGTGCGAGTTCTTGGCGCAGCGGATCGCTGGCAGACGTTCTGTTCTGCAGCGCGACAAAGCGCGGATCGAGCAAGGACAGGAGGTTGTAAAAAGCCGCCTCGTCACCAGAGTGAGGGGTGGCGGTGAGCAAGATCAGGTGTCGGCCTTCGTCCTTTACCAGCCGCTGCAACAGCTCGAAGCGCAATTGCTTGCCTGCACCGCTGCTGGCGCAGGTGTGGGCCTCGTCGACAATCACGCATTCCGGCGCGATAGCCAGGAAGTGCTCACGGTGGCGTTCGCTCTTGATGTAATCAAGGCTCACCACCACTACTGGGTAGTGATCGAACAGACTGACGCCATGGGGAATATCGCGCTCGATACGCGCGGCCGACGCCGAGGTCAGCGCAACCGCAGCTAAGTTAAAGCGGGTTTCCAATTCGCTTTGCCATTGCTCGACCAAGTGCGGAGGGCAAAGCACGGCGAGACGTGCAATCTCGCCACGGTCCATGAGTTCGCGGGCGATCAGCCCCGCTTCGATGGTTTTGCCGATACCCACGTCGTCGGCAATCAGGAGGCGTACCGTGGTCAGTCGCAGCGCCATCAACAGCGGCACCAACTGGTAACCACGCGGTTCGACCGCGATATTGCCAAACGAACGGAATGGACCTCCGCCCGCCCGAAGCTTGAGGCGCAGGGCATCGCGCAGCAGCAGCGCTGCCGCGTGGTTTCCGGCGAGCTCAGCATCTGGCCACGGAAAGGTTGCAGGCTCAACCGGCTGTATCTCTAACTCAGGGATCAGGGCAATGGTGTCATCGTCCGCGCCGCCAAGCGGGCGAAGGCGCAGCCAGTCACGCCGGGATTCGCTTTGCACTACCCATTCGCGCCCACGGGCACGAACCAGGTTGCCGGGCATGAAATCATGTTCAAGCTGGGTCATTGTTTTTTCTCATCGTTGCCGAATACATCAGGATGCGCAGCAAATTGCGCTTGCCATTGCGATGGGTCGGAAAAGTTCAGCACTTGCCAGCCTTTGTCAGTCAGCACGGCAGCCGTCTCGGATTCAATCGCATCAAGAAATACCAGGGCGCGGGCCGACTTGTATTGACCCGCAGCTATTGCCGCACCTTGATTGACGGACACCTGCAATGCATCTGGACGACGCAAACCGGAAGCATCCAGAGCAAGCAGCCATTGGTCTAGCAGTGCATTCGTTGACGCATGGTTAGACGCGAATGCTGTAATCGCTTTCGGCTGCACCTCTGCATTGGCCAGTGCCACCAGTACCTTGAGGGCATCAGCATTGCGACGGTTGATGTTTTCGTGATCGGGCTGGTTGAAGTAAGACAGCAGGCATTGATAGCAGCCTGCTTCACAAATCCGATTGCCTAGCGCGTTGGTTTGCTCCAGCGTAGGTAAGTCTTCCAGCTTCCAGGGCCCCTGAGGTGCGTTGTGGTGCAGCAGCTTGAGTGCATTGCTGGCAACCTGCGCCAGGCTGGCGGGATCGCTAGCGATGCGTGTGAGCACCCCGGCACCGCCTTCTGCGGCTTCGTAGAACATCAGAGCACGGCGTTCGTCAGCCTTGGGCAGCGGCTCGGCAACCAACTCGGACTCTTCAATCTGAAAGGTCATCTCGATGCCGCGCTTGATTGCTGCCTGCAAGGTCGCCATGGCCTCCATCGATAAGGCGTGCACCGGGGCCAGGATCAATAGGTTGCGGTGATCTTCGACAAACGGAACGATTCGCTGGTTAGGAACCTTGTCGAGCAAACCCTCGTCTGTGCCATCGGCATCTTCCCCTCCCGGTTCATCCTGTTTGCTCCAAGTGCCGGTGATCGGGTTGATGTAGAAGCCAAGCTGTTCTTTGTCTTTACGCCTGCGCCAGCCTCGGTTAATGCGCCACAAGCGTGCGGCGGGGGCATAGGTCAACTCAGCCAGGATATCTTCGCCATGCCGGACATCAGCTTTGCGCTGCTGTATGACACCGTCGGGTCCTGGCAAAAATCGGTAAGTGGTTTGCAGCTCAAACCCCTGGCGCTGACGATCTTCATCATTGATTGAGATTCGCTCTACAGCGACCGTTTCCACGGTTTCAACACGATAGAGCTCACGCACCCAGTCGTGCTCGGTCAAGAGCGCATCGCAGTTCTCACAACGATTGACCACAGGTTGCGCACCACCGGGTTCGCCCAAATGGCCGTAACCACACTGACTGCAGACCAGCGAGGAGATGGTGGCGAGCTGGCTGTTGCCAGAAATGTGGTCGGCCGAGCCAACGTTCAGCTTGGCGCGCACCACGCGGTACATACGACCCTGGTGATAGATCAGACTCCGCGGGCCGAATTCGGAGAGAGCAAGAAAGCGTGGACGACTGACCATGCTGCCCTCATCGTCTTTGCCATTTGCGGTGGCCCCACCGCGCGCGGGAATCCAAGCCATCAGGGGCAAACGGGGGAAGTTGTAGCCCGGCAGAAAACCTTGGCTGGCCAGGTAGCGATAGGTGTAGAAGTCGTTGTTTTGGCTATTCCCCGTCTTCAGCAGCACAGCATACTGCCGTGCCGCATCTCCGTAACGACGTTGTGCGTTCTGGCGCTCACTGTGCGATGCCGTATGGCTCTTGACGATTTGATCGGCCATGTTCATCTGCGTGCGCGTGGCGTCGAACAAGACACGCCAACGTTCGAGAGCATCTGAGAATGCCTGGGGCGCGCGCTCAATTACCTTATGGACGTAGTCAGGCTTGAACCAATCACTGCCAGCCAATTCCTGCTGCAATTGGGCAATGACGCGCGCAGCACTCTCTTGGGCACGCTGGGTGGCCGCTGGATCATTCAGTGCATCTTGATAGGACTTGATCAACGGCTTGCCTGGCTGGTCAAGATCCAGCATGGGGGCGATGCTGACGTCCAGTGCAATGTGGGCGTTTGCCAGCCACACAGCCTGCAGATGACTCTCGACCAGATCGCGGTTGGCCAGATCCAGCGTCGGCGCGCGGACGATGCCATGCACCATTTCGTTGGCGTGATGGAAAAACCACTGGTCGTGCGGGCTCAATGAAGCGCAATACGTAATCACCAATGCCTGTTGGCCAGAACGACCCGCACGGCCACTACGCTGTGCGTAATTGGCAGGTGTCGGCGGCACATTGCGTAAATACACGGTATTCAGTGCCGAGATATCAACGCCCAACTCCATGGTGGGCGAGCAGAACATCACTGGCAATCGCTCCAACGGTGCCTCGTGTGCGGGGTTGTCAGCCCAGTCTTTGCGATCTTTGTCGGTGTAGCGGAAGCGTTGCTCAAGCAGTTGACGTCTTCCTGCATCAACCTGGGCTGTGTGTTCCTGCGCCTCAAAATCGAAGAGTGGATGACTCTGCTGGCGCAACAGGTCGGCGATATTCAGATAGAGCGCTCTGAAGAACTGATTGGCACGGGAGTCGTCCTCCATGTGCGACGCATCTGGCAAGCACCAATCTAAGGCTGTCGCATTCAATCTCCAGCCAACCAACTGTTGATCAATCGAATGCTTCTGAACATATCCGTACAGCACGGATGCTTGCAGGAGCGCTTCAACCAGTTCGACCCACTCCGGGTCTTTCCAGCTTGCGACCTGTCCGGCAAAGGCTGTCTCTTTCCAAAAAGAGGCTGTTTTAATTTCACGCAGCAACCGCGAGCGAGGCCCGCCGGTGACCAGATCCGTTCTGGGTTTTCCTTTGTACTCTGGACGTTTACCAAGGATCAGGTATTTCGCAGTTTCCAACTGCTCGTCAGGCGCGAAGGCCCAACGCTCATTCAGGTATGCGAAAGCGCTGGTTCGAGCCTTGTCTTGTTCGACTGGGTCGAGATAGCGCGTCTCAAGGCAAAGTCCTCGACGCATGGTGTCAAAAACAATTCGGCACAGCTTCACTCGATTTGCAGCGTTCAACTTTGCTAACGTGCCATTTTTTCCAAATGCAGCCGTGTCGGCGCAGAACTCATCCAGACTGCGGTAATTGATTGCCAGCAGCCCCAATTGATCTAGGTTCGGGTTGTTGAATCGCCAACCACGCCTAAGGTCGCGCAGCAAGCGGTAACCGATGATGTAGCGCAGCGTGCGCTGCGCTTCTTGCCGCGCCAGCCCCATGAGCTTGGGTGTGCGTAGGTATTCGACCAGGGTGGTTTCGTCTACCCGATCAAAGCCAAGTGCTTTGAAAACCGCATCGGACAACTGCTCTTCACTCAACTCGCCATTGCTGTTTTGCAAAGCGCCAATAAGACCTGCTCGCAATGTCAGCAAAAAAACGAAGTCATTGAAGTGTCCCGCCTGTAGCGCAGCATCCTGACGGTTGTCGGTAAACCCAAGTAGCTTGCGCGGGTCGGGCTGGCCGCTGGTCGGTTCCGTATCGTCGAAGAGTTGACGCAGTGCAGTTAACGTCAGAATCGTGGTGGCAGAGGATCGCCCCTCGCCAGACAGACTGGCCAGCCGGTTAATGTCTTTGCCATGTGCTTCATGCAACTGACCGCAATTCAGACAGAAGCGGAACTTTCCGGGGATGTACCAGAACGATTCGCCATGCCCTTCGTTGCCTTGCACATCCACACTGACGCTATACGGAACGGCCTTCTTGTAGTTCTGTTTGATTTTGGGTTGATCGCGACTTAGATCCAGCCAGGTTTCTGGCAAGTCTTCAATATCGCCGCGATAGGGCAGATTTGACGTTGCAGGGCATAGAAATCCGTAATGAACGTCTTCGTTATCGTCTGCCGTTATGTCATCAATTTCGCGCGGGGTATACGTGGTCGGAGACCGCTTTGACTGCCAAACCGGCAAATACTCTTGGCCACAGTCTCGGCAAAAATGTACCGGATAGAGCTGAGCGCCTTCATCTTGACGGCCTGGAGCGAACCTCTGCGCATCCAGAGTGACATGACGAACCTTTTGCGCCTCTAGCGTGGCCAGTACCTTGCCTGGGCCACTGATGAACTGGTGTAGCTTGAACGCGAATGGCGGTCGCCCTTGTGGTGTTCTGATTTCATGCGCGGCCACCAAAAACTGCTGCAATACCAGTCGGGCTGCATCAATTTCGCAGCCAGCATCTTGGGCCAGCTTTTCACTGGCAGCCTGGATGGTCAACGGCTTTGCACGGCGTGGCGGCTCGTTGCCAGGCAGTTCAATGCCGAGATTCAGTTCAACCCAGATCGAGAGCGGATCAACCCGAAACGCTTCAAAATCTGCCCATGTAAATTGAGTGCGCGCCACTGCACCTGCCAACTCAGCCTGCACGGCAGCAACATCTTTCAGCGGATCGGTCACGCGCTCAAGCGTTTCACCAATGATGTCTTGCTCACTGATGCTTGCGCCAAAAAGCTTGCTGGCAACCTCAGCTACGGTTTTGTTTCGATCGGCCAAGCTTCCAGTGCTCGACATGGTGGCCGATGTCCCTATGCAGACGAGCTCGTTGGCCTGCAGACGCTCGCGTAGTCGACGCACAAGTAATGCTACGTCCGCACCTTGACGGCCACGGTAGGTGTGAAGCTCGTCGAGAATCAGGAATTCCAAACCTTGGCAATGATCCACTACGCGGCGATCCACCTCGTCAAAACGAGTCAGGATCAGTTCCAGCATCATGAAGTTCGTCAGCAGAATGTCGGGCGGGTTGTCTGCAATCGCGTCACGCTCGGCCTTTGATTCCTGTCCGGTATACCGCGCTACCGTGAAGGGTTGTTGTCCAGTCGGATAGCCATAGAGAAATTTGTCGAGCTCTTCGAGCTGACTGTTCGCCAGGGCGTTCATCGGATAGATGACGATAGCTCGGGTTCGAGCGGTTTTGTCCTGGTCTTTTGCCTTCAATATCCGATCAATGACTGGAATGAAGAAAGACAGTGATTTGCCGGAGCCAGTACCTGTTGTGACGACATAGCTCTGCTTTCCCTGCCCCTTGGCCAGTGCTTGCATCTGATGCGCATAGAGATGCAGAGGCTGAGCATTTCCCTCTGCCTTACCAACTTGAAAGAGATCTGCACAGGCGCTGTGCAAGACTCCCTCTGTAACCAGTTGCTGTACCGTCCCCTTGCGCTGATAGTTCGGGTTGATTTGGACGAGGGGTTCTGGCCAATAGCGCCCATCAGCGTATTGCCGTTCAACTTCATATCGGATGTCTGGTGCGGCGATCCGAGAAAAACTTCGTGAAAACGAGCCGTACTCACTGATGAGTTGGTCACGGAAGC
>Ga0222712_10005294_pt1 | contig 13140 bp, 17 predicted proteins | sample C33_657DmetaG_FD_165043 | JGI IMG/M metagenome (GOLD analysis project Ga0222712, IMG submission 165043) | Estuarine water microbial communities from San Francisco Bay, California, United States - C33_657D | ecosystem: Environmental > Aquatic > Marine > Unclassified | place: USA: California...
GGGTGGGGGAGGGGGGGGGGGGGGGGGGGGGGGGGGGGGGGGGGGGGGGGGGGGGGGGGGGGGGGGGGGGGGGGGGGGGGGGGGGGGGGGGGGGGGGGGGGGGGGGGCTGGATAGGCCCCGATCATTCAGAATGTCCCTGACTGCAAGAGGTCACAAAACAAATGTGCGCAAGTTGACGGACGCCACCTCTAGAATATCCTATTTTTGATTCCCTTAAATTATAATTTCTGTCATTGCGAAAAAATCCCAGTCAAAACCATCCCAAATTTGGTCGAAAACATCCTGCCTAATAATCGGCGCACAGCCCCAAATGATTGGATATTTTTCTAACATACCACTGCAATAGTCAAAATCATTTACCCCTAATAGGCCCTTTTCCGGAAATTCAAAATGAATTGATATTAATTTACTTGTCCCTTGTGCGGCTCTAAATGAATTTACAGATAATAATTCAAAATAATTTGGAGCATTTTTGTGTAGCGATGGGGTATCTGGAAGTCTTTCAAGAATTAGGTCACTCCTGAAAGTATATGGATCCTTTAAAAAACTTGGATTGTCGTAATAGCTAAAATCACCTGCCGGAAACCATGACGCAACCAGTTTGCCAAGCTTTACAGGCGACACTTGCACCTCCCCGAATTTCTCCAGCCTTTTCTTAATTACACTGTCAACAACAAGTGACTTGCATGGCTTGATAATCCTAGGAAAGATAAGGCCGCTCTTATCGACTACAGTTGGAATTTTTAAATCATCACCTAAAAAATGTCCTGGACTAGTTCCAGGCCGATTTTCATCCTCATGAGCAATCCCATGAAATAAATAATGATGTAAAACGTCTGTTTTTCCTTTTTTAAGGCAGGTTTCTACTGCAATAGCTCTCACTGTGGTATCTCCTTGTGAATCATCTCCAGCATATTGGTTTTTTAGAAAATGGCGACGGTGACTCTCTGCCTTTCTGGGGTTCTAGAAAAAGTGCATTCACTATTTTCAAGGGTGCAAAACAGGCAACCAAAGGCGTATTCCCCAAATCGTTTCGCCCAGGCTAATTCGGAAAAACCACCCCCCACCAACTCCGTCCACCATCCCGTCCAGTAACCAGCCAGCCCTACAAAACCCCTCCAACGCCCTCAGATTTCCTTTGAGATAATTCAAATATTCTGGTAATATTCAGATATGCCGTTGCAACTTTGCAAGGCACAGAGAGGAGGCACATTACCCTGACGAGGGTAGGAGTTAACCATGGTTCATTTTGGCAAGTGGATATACGATCCCAAGACGAAAACGCTCAGCCATTCTGAGTCGGACTGGGAGCGATCGCTCAGGAACTTTACCTATTTCTCGGATGTGGACGAGTTGATCACCGCAGTCGCTGACAGGCAGCAAGACCTTTTCGATCGCGACCTACACAGGCTCATGGATCGCCTATTCCGCTGCAACGGCTGCGACCCTGACCATCCCATCGACCTGCAGCAACTGCTGGAACGGAACACCCAGCGCCTGCTGGCCAAGACCAAGCCTGCCGTGGCCACCCCACCACCGAAGAAGCCCAAGCCAGTCAAGCGTTGAGCCAACAACCCATCCCACCTGGATCGGACGCCTGAACAGCGTCCGATTTTCTTTTGCTGGTGAGCTGACCAGGGATTAGCTCCAACCGGACTTTTTGACTTCTTGTTCTTTTTGCCCCCACCCTCTCACCGCAACAAAGGTTTTGTGATGCGGGCAGATGGTTACGCCACTGAGACCCTCCCTGCAAAAAGGGCAATTGGTTGATCTGGAGAATAGTTCAGCCCATTACCCTGTATCCAGATGCCGCCGTGTCATGGTGACCATGGTTAACCGAAAGCGTTTGCCTTCAATTGGCGACCCCACATCAAGCCATGCGAGCTCCGGTGCCAAAAGGGGCCAAAAAAAAATCAAACAGGGCCAAAAATTGGCAGTCATAGGCTCATCGATGACTAATTGCCCTTCTTGCCCCTACCGTCTCGGGGCCAAGCAGATGCCAGCCAAGGCATGGAGTTACTTTTTGACCTTTTGTACTTTTTGCAGGGGGTGTCTCGGTGGCACGCGAGCGAGGGTATGATGCAAGTGATTGGCCAATGAAAGCCAAAGGGCAAGCCAAGACTTAAATTTTTAATTTTATTAAAATATATATTATTTAATAATATTATATATTTATTTAAACCATGGCCTTTCATTGGCCCACCCCATCCTTGGCCACGCCGTCGAGAGGGTGGGTGTAAAAAGCGCAAAAAGGACAAGAAGTTGGCTTTGGTCAGGCGGGGCCTCAAGACCCCCCATGCAAAAAGGGCAATTAGTCAAAAGGTTGGTGGGTTGGCTTGGATGGCTTTGGGTTGGGTATGGCTTTGGTCGGTTAGGGGCTTACCTTTGGTAAAGCTGGGAGTTGGCTGGAGGTGGTAACCAGGGCATGGTGATCAGATCAGCCAGTGGGTATGCGGCCCTATCAACAAAAGTCTGGTGCCTAACCTGCATGATCCGGTTCGGCAGCCGACCTATCCTGGCAAAGCCTGACAGAAAACTGAAATAAGGTGGTTGGCACTGAGCGGCATCATAGTCGGACGCGACCATTCAGTTTTGTGGGAAAATTATTTTTCCGTTGCTTTTCAAACATTGTTTAGCTTCATGGGTTAAATTAATTCGAATTCCAAAAAAGATGAAGCCCTTCGTTTTGGAAAGAATTTTGGCAACATCCAACGATAGATTTGTAATTCCACCTAAATGAATTTCTGTTTTATTATCTGAGAAGGCTGCTGCGATTTCAGGTGTTAATTTATTTAAACCGTTTAAATGAAGTGAGCACTCTGAGGATGCTAAAATGACGGCAACTTCTGGTGAAATTATTGTAATCCCGTCAAGTGCAAGCAAAGTTTTTGTTTTGGCCAGTTCTATAGCTGTTTCAATTGATATATCATCAATACCATTAATCTCCAGAAAACCGGTGCAATTTGATAATTCCTTTGCTGCTTCTGGGGAAAGATATTTTATTCCGTTTAATAAAAGGCCATTCTTTGATTTTGCCAGTTCTCTAGCAATCTCAGGCCGAATTGTTTGCATTTGGTCAAAAGAAAGGGGTGAGTCGATTTTTGCAAGAGCCGCAGCAACCTCTTGTGATATCGATGGAAGTTCATCCAGCCACCGAACTCCTTTTTTTTCAACCAAAGCAGTTGCCTGTTTCCCAGTTAAGCTCCTTGTTGAAAAGAAATAGCAATTAAAAATTAACAGTAATAACAAGCCTAAAAATAGTATTAGAAAAATAGTATTAAAAATAATAAATTTTCGCTGATAGTAATATCCATTAGGCATGGGTCCAGTCCCCCTCCTTACCCTTGTGGAAGTTCTGCTCCAGCCGTTGGTCGCTTTTCATGTAGCCAATTGTCGGCTCGATCAAACTTTTCCTCCTCAGGGGCTTATGGAAGGTTCTAGTCGCATTTTTCTGGATACAGCTAGCCAGAATCACTTCGCGAGGGCCACCATTCTTAAGGGCCTTGTAGCCCTTGCCGACAATGATGCGCTCAGGAATCATGATTATCCTTTCTTACAGTTGCCGGATCGTCTGCGCGAATGTTTGCTATCGAGCGGGTTGCCGTAAAGGGTCTGAATCCCCAACAACCTGATGCTCCGGCTCGCTGCCACCACGCTTACTTTGCAGTGCCGTCGAACTCCTATCAGGTGGGCCTTGAATTTAGGTGGCGTCGTGTTCCTTATGCGAAATCTACGGAAACCTAAAGTAGCCCTATTCCTATTAATTAGATGCAATTATTTACCAGCAAAAAACCTTCAAATGGGTGATGCTTGCAATTTTATTTTGATTTGTCATAACCAAATGCTTTCTTTGTTTCCGCAATCATTTTTGGGCAAAAGCAAGATATCATTGAATGGCAAAATATAGATTAACCATTACCATCGGAATTTTCATAGTGTGACGTGCTCCCCCCTAAAACAGTACCACCGGATAGTTTAAGCTTTACCCTGTCCGAGTGAGGGTTGAAGCGTGAAGAAGCGGTTTTCAGACGAGCAGATTGTGACGATCTTGCTTGAGGTGAACACGCAGGGCAAGAGCCATTCCAACTGAATCGCCAGTCAGTCTGACGACAAGTTTCTTTTGCTGGTGAGTGGACCATGCATTTGCTCCAACCGGACTTTTTGATTTCTTGCCCTTCTTGCACCCACCCTCTCACCGCAACATAGGTTTTGTGATGCGGGCAGATGGTTACGCCATTGAGACCCTCCCTGCAAAAAGGGCAATAGGTTGAGCAGGTGACTGGGGCCTACGGCGCTTTCTCGTCTTTGAGTTTAAGCCTTACTTTTTCCAGGTTCTTTTGAATCTCTTTCCTGGCGTCTTCTGGTATTACCAAGCCCGTTTCAACCAGATGTAGAGCATTTGTATAACAAAGATTCGCTATTTCATATTCTCCAGTGTGCATGAAATGATTTCCGAAGCTATTGAGCGTGTCATATTGAAGGCTTATCGGCGTCGTTTTTTCCTTACTTTGGAGTTCCATCTTCATTTTTAGATCGGCATCAGATTTAGCTAGAATAATCATTGTTATTAGTCTTCCATCCACTTCTGATATATGCTTTTTTATTCTAGGCAAATCCTCCCCAGCATTTCCTTCAAGAAGCTTTATCGCCATTTTCAAACTTTGATCTGATTCTTTAAATTTTCCTAAAAGTATAGCGCTATTGCCTTGCTCAGCGTAAGAAATTGAAGCCTCTTTTATCTTGCCAGTTTTCTGGAATTTTGTTGCTGCCAATTCAAATAAACGCTCCGCATCTCGCGCATTTAATTGAATCCTAGCCAAAAATGCATGGGAAAAAACAGTTAATGGCGATTCGTTTAAGTAATCCTTTTTTTCGTTTTTTATACCAGTTTTTAAAACCTTTTCGGCAGCTTCCAGGGCTTCGTCTTTATTTCCACTCAAAAAAAGTACAGCTAAATGATCAATACAATCCTTTTGCTGTTCCTCAGGGGGGTTAGGGCAACCCAATGCACCAAAAAGAATCAGAAGAAGATGGCGCATTATTTTACTCGTTGCCGTGCCTTGGTAATTAGAAACATTGCGAAGATTATTTGCTTATTGGCTTACAAAATCATCTTCGGTTCCCTTCATTTTTAATGGCATTAGAGTGGTTACATCTCTTCCGGACTTTTTGACTTCTTGTCCTTTTTGCCTCCACCCTCGCGGAGCCAAACAGATGCTTGCCAGCAATCCTGAAGTGACTTTTTGACCTTTTGTACTTTTTGCAGGGGGTGTCTCGGTGGCACCCAAGCGAGGGTATGATCCAAGCCATTGGCCAATGAAAGCCAAAGGGCAAGCCAAGACTTAAATTTTTAATTTTATTAAAATATATATTATTTAATAATATTATATATTTATTTAAACCATGGCCTTTCATTGGCCCACCCCATCCTTGGCCACGCCGTCGAGAGGGTGGGTGTAAAAAGCGCAAAAAGGACAAGAAGTTGGCTTTGGTCCATTTAGGCCTCGAGACCCCCCATGCAAAAAGCGCAATTAGTCAAAAGGTTGGTTGGTTGGCTTGGGTTAGTCAGGTGCTTACCAAAGCCGTGAAAGTTATCAGATTCGGAAATCCTTTACTGGCTGTTCACGGAAATGGGACCAATCTAAACTAGATATGTTTTATGTAATTTTATTTTTAATAAAGGTGGGCCTATGGGCCGTAAGCGTTCGGGTTTTAGCTTTATTGAAATCCTTATCGTTATCGCCATCTTGGTCGTTTTGTTCGGCTTGTTATTAGGCGTTATTCAAAAGGTGCGAACTGCCGCGAGCGGGCTGGAAGACAAAAACAAGCTCAAACAGATTATTCTGGCCATGCATCAAGTTGCCAGCCAGGACGATGGGAAACTCCCCGCCGCCAACGGTGTAACCATGGATGGAACAGAAAAATCTTCTCCGCATTGGGCAGTTATGCCTTATTTGGCTTCTGGCTCATTTCCTTATTATCGTATTGTCAACCATGCCCCTTACTGGGATGACATTGGGGCCTTTTATTCTAAATTGGATGAGAGTCACAAATGGCAATTTGCTTCCGATTATTTTTCTGGTGGCAAAATCTCCTTTCCTTACTCGGCTCCAGCTTTCTCAAATCAAGCTACACTGCCAAGCAGTTTCACCGATGGCACCTCACATACGGTTGGATTTGCGGAACATTATAATATCACCATTAATCGTTTTAATCATTTGGGTTTTGCTGTTTCGGTCGATCTCAATAATGAGAATCCATCGAGATCGGGGCCAAGAACTTCTAGTTTTTGTGATCCTGGTTTTAAAGATTGGATGCCTACAATAATTGATGGAAAAGTAGTCTCTTACCCAAAGCAGCACCCTATTCAGCTCGCTCCTAGATTTGATGAATCCGATGGTTCCCGACTCCAGGCCATGCAAAGTTCCGGTTTAAAAACCGCCATGATGGATGGAAGTGTCCGGATTTTATCTCCATCAATAAGGCCAGAATTGTTTTGGGCCTTTATCACCCCCAACGGCGGTGAAATTCTTGGGGAATAGTAAAAACCTATCGAGTCAGTTTTTAGGGAACGGGGCTAAATGGACTTATTAGGGCTCGGGTCTGATTGATCAGCTCAGCCAGGGGTTATAGGGTAGTTCAAGCAGCCTTCCGTCAGCTAAGTCGCCTAGTCAGTTCGCTATTTCGTGACCGATGTAATAACTTCATGCCATTCTAGAATGTCCCCTTTTTAGGCTGCCGTTTGCGCGCAAGGCCATGACCAGAAAAGCGAAGGTCGGGCAGGGCGACGGGGAAGGCGGTCGAGAAGGCAAAGCCAATGCCAAGGTGAGCAAGAATGGATGGCGATGGGCTTATTTGTTGAAGCCATCGCCGATCATCGTGTCGGGCTAACGCTTTGCATTTCCGATGCCAAGGCGACTGCTGTTGCAAAGATAAGAATCAAACAATTCTGGGCGATTCCCTTGGCAGGCAAGGTGGTCGCCGGGCCTTGAATGATGGCTATGCCACTGTTTCTTTTCTGATCCGATGGCTTCGCAGATTCGCACGCACGGGCGACGCCAAGAATCGCCAGCGATGGCGATAGATATTGCCATGAAGACGTTTCACGAATGGCTGGCGATACGGGAAGGCTTGTGGCTCAACGACAAGAATGCCGTGATTGGGCTTTCACGGCTGAACCCGCTGCCGAAGAATTCGGCGGTAACAAGAGCTTGGCGAAGGGGTCAGCGAAAGCATTCACGCCAAAAACTCTGGAAGTCCCTGTATCCATTGCTCAAATGAGTCGCAGTATGGCTCGAATGCTTGTGTTTCCGCATAGTAGTAGAAAACCCTAGAATTCGGGCATTCGAAACTGCTAAGGCAAAAGTAGTCGCCATTGCCAATTGCATAGAAAGGGATCATCTTTGCATTCCAGCCCGCACCTTGCAATTCGTACTGGTAGGCAACCGAAATCGAGTCGTTGCCATTTGTCCTGCCGCTCGACACATTGAGAATATCTCCGGGGAACTGGTACTTGCTCATCAAGGCAATGAATGCCTTGAAGTCATCTCCGAAATGACATCCGTATCTTGACTCCAACGTTTGCCAGTCTGCATCGGTTGGAGCATCAAAAGGTAATGCTTCTGGCCGAAGCAATTTCTGCAATGCCGTCTCTATTTCGGCGTAGGTCATCGTCATATGCCTTCTCCCACCCCGGCAATATATACTCCCCGCCCCGCCGTATCCAATGCTCTCTAAACTCTTTGGCACGCTGTGCGGGGATCAACTGTGATGGCTGAGAGTGACGAGTGTGGTTCCCGAGACCTCGATGCGTTCCCATTTCCAGCTCGTCCATTACGCCCCTGCTTTCTATCGGCACCTGCTGCCGATGATGGGCTTCGATATTACCGGTTCCATGAGTGGCTTTGGTCGTCGGACCTTTGCCCTGTCGCATGCGAATTACTTCATCGATTGTCTGTGGCTCGTACCTTACGGGTGGAGCCGACATTGGCGGATCGGGATTTGGGTAATGGGACGGCGACAGAGGTCGTCCATTGTTTGGAGCAGAACCATTCGAGCCTGGTACATTACAAGCATTATGGATCCAGGCCTCGAAGTCCCAATCCTTGTCCCCCACAAAATACGTATGTCAGTCTGCAACCCAGAAGTTGTAGACGGTTTCAGCATCGCCGCTTTCGGACACACTTTCCACTGGCAGCTTAGATTTATCTGCCCCCAGTAATTGATCACCGGCTATCAGCTCCCCCGCCGCAGTCCACCCTTTACCATCCACCCCAATCGGGTGTTCCCCTGTTGTTCGGAAGGCTCGACATTGAACCGCCACCTTCAGGATGGGGACCGGACAAACACGGCCAGGGCATTTTTATCAACACAGCCAGTGGGCATGCGGCCCTATCAGCAAAAGTCTGGTGCCTAACCTGCATGATCCGGTTTGGTAGCGGACCTATCCTGTGGTGGCGTCTGTAAAGTTGCGCACAATTCCAGAGTGATCTCGTGAAGCGCAGTGGATTTATGGAAACCCAGTTGCGAACCCAGCCAGATTCCACGAATCCTTCATGTGGCCAACCAAGTGTTCAGGTTTTAGTTTTCGGCTCTGGTTCAACCCTGGCCTAGCTGATGGCGAATTCAACGACACTGTTCCCCTTTGGACGGATCGGGCCCAAGGAGGCAGGGGGCCAATCCCCTAGGAGGGGGGTGCCCTCTTGCCCCCTTGCCCTGTTGGCCTGAGGGTACAAGAGTGCAGAGGGCGACCCACACCCCCAGGGTTTTTGCCCCCTTGGCCTCTTGCCTTGTTCCCTATGAAAGTATTGCCTGGCGGGTGCGGTTAGGTGCTTCGCTTTTTGTGTTCACGTCCTGCGATCACAAACATGGTTGGGCCTAATTCCCATTACCGGATTTTCGGTGGTATCCCCATAATTAAAAAACCCACAGAGATGGTGGCAATCTCTGTGGGCCAACCATTTAAGGGGTTACCCCCTTCTGGTTACTGCTTGTTCGCCAATTTTCGGCCTAATTGATCAAGATCAACGTGTTGATCGAGGACTATTCCAGATTTTCCACAAACGACGTAGTAATTGCCGAGCGTTGGATAATCCTTGTTGAGCCCTCCCTGCCTGGGATGCCGAAGCTTCCGCAACAGGTTTCCATTCAGCCTAAAAAGTCGCTTCCGCAGTGCGTCAAAACTAAAGCTGTTCATTACAACACTCCTAAAATCTGTTAATCAAAACTTTTGTTTATCAAAAGCGATTAACCCAAAACAAAGTTTTGGTAGTATTCGGAGCGCCATGCCACGCCAAACCACGTACGTTTTGGAATTAACGCAATTCGTTTATATCCATTCCAATTTCTGTTTGCAAAACCTTTTTTAATTCGAACTAAAATCGCGTCATAATCCTGTGATGGCCCCTATCCATTGGGGCTTCAGCCACCGGCAATTTCGCTGGTGGCTTTTTTTATTCCCACAGGAGTTTCCAACAGTGTCGCATACCGTGACAATCAAGACGAAGATAACTGACCTGACAGCCATTCAGGCTGCTTGCCAGCGGCTGAAGCTGCCTCAGCCCACCAAGGGCGAGGTAAGGCTTTTTGACAGAGTCGCCCAGGGCATTGGCGTACACCTGGAAGGCTGGAGGTTTCCAATTTGTGTCGAGTCCGATGGCAACCTGCTCTATGACCACTTCCAAGGCTTCTGGGGCTCTCCAGAAAAGCTCGACCAGTTTCAACAGATGTACGCTGTCGAGAAAGCCAAGCTGGAAGCCAGGAAGCAGGGCTACCAGTGCAGCGAATCCCTACTGGCCGATGGCTCGATTCGCCTCCAGGTTCTGGTGGAGGCATAACCGATGAAGAGCATCACGATTCTTATCGATAAGACAAGTAGGATCCTCATACGGTCCGAAGGGTTCGATGGCCAGTCCTGCAAGGACGCGACCAAAGCCATCGAGCAGGGGTTGGGCATTGTCCTGTCGGAAAAGCCAACCTTTGACCAGGGTGCTAGCCAGTCCGTGGTTGAGACCCACCAGTAGCCAAGACCTTTACCAACAGTTGTCATCACAGCCCACTTAAGTGGGCTTTTTTCGTTTATAGGAGTACGAGTCATGCCGTTCAGTCTTTGGTTCCGCATCTTTGAATATGAGTTCAAGCGCCGTACTGGCATCACCTGGTCGGAAGCCAGTGGCGAGATGGATGTTCTGCACAGCTATTACAACGAACGCATCACACCCACAGGTGCTGTTCTTGCCGAGATTCAACATCTGGACCTGACGGACCTGACGCTGGAGCCAATGCTGCGTGTTGGCTGAGTTTTCATGGGTTTACACACGGCGAGTGGCATGGGGCTGCTCGCCTTTTTCGTTTTCAGGAGAGGTCAAAATGAAGAAGGATCTTGTTGAACACATCAATGCTGCATTCAGTGGCATCTGGATCCAGACTCACCAAGCGGATGAAGCCGAAGGCGAGATTCGCCAAGCGGCCAAGGAGCAAAGCTGGGAACTGGCCGTTTGGGACATTGCTAACGGTATCCGGTCCGGTACCGGAGCCAAGGGTGTCGCTGCCGGTGATCCGCTGGGTGGGGTCAAGCACCTGGAAGGCATGGCTGGCCAGACCTGCCTGCTGGTGGTTCACAACCTGCACAGGTTCTTGGGTAACGCCGAGTTGGTGCAGGTGATCCAGAATGCTCTGGTCAACGGAAAGGCTGACAGGCGTTTTCTGGTGGTGCTGTCGCCAGTGGTTCAGATTCCACCTGAACTGGAAAAGCTGTTCGTGGTGCTGGAGCATGCCCTGCCTGACCACCAGCAGTTGATGGAAATGGCTCAGGGTTTATTGGGGGAGGAATTACCGGGCGGGGACCGTCTAAAGCGAATCGCCGAAGCCGCATTGGGCCTGACTCACTTTGAAGCTGAATCCGCCATGGCGCTGTCCATCACTCGTCACGGAGAGATTCGGCCTGAGGTGATCATTGCGCATAAGGCCCAAGCCCTGAAGAAGGGCAGCTTGCTGGCTCTCCATCGCGGGACCGAGTCCTTTGCTGACCTGGGCGGACTGGGCGCAGTGAAGGATTTCTGCGTTAAGGCGTTGAAGGGCAGTCAGGTCAAACCCAAGGGCATTCTGCTGTTGGGTGTGCCAGGCACCGGCAAGTCGGCCCTGGCTAAAGCGCTTGGCAATGAAGTCGGTAGGCCAACCCTGCAAATGGATATGGGTGCGCTGATGGGTTCATTGGTTGGTCAGAGCGAGGCCAACCTGCGTCAGGCACTCAAGGTGGCTGAGGCGATGGGCAAGGTCATACTCCATGTCGATGAGATTGAGAAGGCCTTGAGCGGTGTGGGTGGACAGGGCGACAGCGGTGTCTCGACAAGGATGTTCGGCACATTGCTGACCTGGCTGTCGGATCATCAATCCGATGTGTTCCTGGTCGCTACTGCCAATGACATATCCAAGTTGCCACCTGAACTGACCAGGGCTGAGCGGTTCGATGGCATCTTTATGATCGACACGCCCACTGACCAGGAGAAGGCGTCCATCTGGCGCATCTGCATGGCGGAGTTTGGATTGCCTGACCAAGACCTGCCTAATGCTGATGCCTGGACCGGTGCCGAAATCCGGTCGTGTTGTCGGTTATCGGCAATGCTGGGTGTGACGCTGGCCGAGGCTGCCAGCAATGTCGTGCCTGTGGCAGTCACCAATCGTGAGGCTGTTGAACGGCTACGGACTTGGGCCACGGGTCGGTGCTTGTCAGCTTCCGTGCCCGGCATCTACGGCATGGTGCCGGTTATTACCCAACCGAAGAGGACGCGTACTGTCCGACCTTCGGTCAACTGATTGAAAGATTTCATCGGAACCCCACGGGGCTTGGCGCGGTGCCAGTCCTGTGGGGTTCTTTGTTTGGAGGTTTACGAATGAACGCTCGTTTGGAAATGCCGGTCGGTGGCATCGACACCACCAATGCAGGCGAGGAACTTCGGCGAAACTGTGCTGCTGTTCGTTTGCATGTCAAAAGCTTTGGGACCAACAGAACCCTGTCCCAAGGTCAGGTGGCCGAGCTGATGGACGGTGGCAATACCGATACCACCATGCTGCGAGCCAGCAAGAAGCTGCTCGATGCCGGTCACCCCACGGTCAAGCTGCTCGGGCGGATACGGAGCCAAATCCTGGCCACCTGGCGGGGAATGACGCTCCCGTATACGGAGCCAGGTGTACGGTTGATGCCAAGGAACCTTATTCCTGAGTTCGAGCAGCGTATGGGGTTCCTGCGTGACGAATTGGCTGCAGCTGTAGCTGAATTGGAAGGTGTATGGCCATCTCTGCTGGATGCTGCCCAGGAGCGTTTAGGTGATCTGTTTGACCGTTCGGACTATCCAGAAACCCTGGACGGGCTGTTTTCGGTTGTGTGGTCATATCCGGAGGTCAGTCCACCGACCTACTTGATGACCATTGATCCGAGCCTTTACAGGAGGGAGCAGCGCAGGATCAGTGAGCGGTTTGACCGTGCCGTTGAGTTGGCTGAACAAGCGGTCACGGAGGAGTTCGCCTCTATGGTTGGCCACTTGGCAGAGCGTTTAACGGACGATGGCTCGGGTGAAAGGAAGGTCTTCAGGGACAGCGCGGTGGAAAACCTGCGCGAGTTCTTTGGCCGATTCAGGCAACTGCCACTCCATGGTGCATCGGCTGAGCAGTTGGAAAACCTGATCAACCAGGTGCAAGGTGTGCTGGGTGGTGTGAGCCCCAAGAACCTTCGCGATAGTGGTGGGTTGCGCCAGGAAGTGGCAGCGGAACTCGGCAGGGTGGAAACGGCCCTTCAAGGGATGCTGGTGGACCGGCCCCGTCGCCGGATTATTCGGTCGGTGGAGGCGGTCGCATGATCATCTCGATTGATCGAGCTGGCGGTGTGAGGGCCATCTACTCGGATGGTTTCAACTGGCAGGCTCTGGGAAAGACCCTGATTCAAAGGGCCAGTCAGGTCGAGCCAGACCATCTGGGATTGTGGTGGGCTGATCTCGCGGTGAGTGGCGGGCCCCGTATCGGGCCCTTCGCCCGGCGGGATGCAGCCATTGCTGCCGAGGTGGCCTGGTTGGAGCGAAACCGCCTGTAGTGCGCGGGTGGTTGTTGTTGGTTGTTCAGCCCGAGGGTGTTCCTCGGGCTTTTTC
>Ga0222712_10005295_pt1 | contig 13138 bp, 10 predicted proteins | sample C33_657DmetaG_FD_165043 | JGI IMG/M metagenome (GOLD analysis project Ga0222712, IMG submission 165043) | Estuarine water microbial communities from San Francisco Bay, California, United States - C33_657D | ecosystem: Environmental > Aquatic > Marine > Unclassified | place: USA: California...
AAAAGTTTAGGGAACTCTCCTGACCTTTTAGGATTGATTGATCAATATGGCGCAGACGCTGTTCGTTTTGGTATCATGATAGCATCTCCTGCTGGAAATGATTTATTATTTGATGAATCTACCTTAGAACAAGGAAGAAACTTTAATAATAAATTATGGAATGCCACTAAATTATTAAAGATGTGGGAAGCACGTCAAAATAAGGAGGGTGAAATTCCGGAGGATGCAAAATTTGCCATGGATTGGTTTCAAGCAAAATTAACGAGCACGCAAAATGAGGTGGATGAAATGCTTAAAACATTCCGATTAAGCGAAGCCTTAAAAACTATTTATGGTTTAATATGGGATGACTTTTGTAGTTGGTATTTAGAATGGATCAAACCAGGCTTTGAACAACCAATGCATGAAGGGGTTTATGAAAAAACGGTGGAATTTTATGATGCGCTCTTACAATTGTTACATCCTTTCATGCCATTCATTACAGAGGAAATTCACCACACCTTAAAAACACAGACCGAAGATTTATGTGTTAAACTATATACACCAATATCAAAAGTGGATGATGCAGTTTTAAATGCAGGTGCTTTATTGCAAAATGTAATTTCTACTTTACGTGACGCCCGTAATAAAAATCAGATCAAACCAAAAGATGCAATTGAATTACATATTCAAACATCGAATAATGCACCTTACCAAACGATACAAAAAATATTAGCAAAACAAATTAACGCATCTGATATACAATATACCTCAAGTGCCATTGGTTCTTCCATTGTAGTGGCTTTAGAAAAAGATAAATTTTATATTGTTGCTGATCAAGCAATTGATACTGCTAGTTTAAAGGAAAACTTATTAAAAGATTTAGCACACCAACAAGGATTCTTAGTGAGTGTTAGCAAGAAACTAGACAATGAAAAATTTGTTCAAAATGCAAAGCCCGAAGTTTTAGCAATTGAACAAAAGAAAAGAGCAGATGCTTTGGCACGTATACAAACCATTGAAGAAAGTTTAGCGCAATTAGGTTAGTATGAGTGAAATAATCATAACACGCGCTGGATTATCCGACCGAGCTTTTATTCGTTCCGTTTCCGAGCGCACATGGCCAAGCACTTATGGACATATTATTTCGCAGGAACAAATTGATTTTATGTTGGACTGGATGTATAGTGATGCATCTTTAGAAAAACAAATGAATACGGGCTGTGAATTTTATATTGCAAGCACACAGAATGATAATGGAGATTTGGACCCAGTGGGCTTTTGTTCCGTAAGTCCAGCGGAGGAAAAAGATAAATTAGAAAATTCCAATACACATAAATTAAATAAACTCTATGTGCTACCCATAGCACAGGGCACTGGCGCTGGCAAAGCTTTATTAAACAAATCCATTGACGTTGCCAAAGCTGCAGGATCAACCTCTCTATTTTTACAAGTCAACAAACAAAATACCGCCTACACTTTCTACTTAAAAAAGGGCTTCATCAAAGAACTCGAATTTAAATTTGATATTGGCAATGGCTTTTACATGGACGACTACGTCATGCGTTTGCATTTTTAAATCTTCGATATCATTTCTCTTCTTTAAATCCAATTCTATTTCTTTCATTCCATTTAACTCTATTAATCGTCAGATCCAATAAGTGCTCAATAGTATCATATATTTTATTAAGTTGAACATCATGTTCTCCAATTCTTTCTCTCATTTCTTGAAGCTGCCCTTTAATAGAAGCATTTTTAAGTAGTACCCTTTTCATTTCAATAAACATTCTTATTATTGAAATATTCATCATTAACGCTTTCTCACTCTTAAGTACTCCTGAAATCATGGCTACACCGTGCTCCGTAAATGCAAATGGGGGAGTAGATATATTTCTAAAAGCGGGGTAGTTAATTTCTAATTCTGTCCTCATAAAATCCCATTCATCTTTATTCAATCTAAACATAAAGTCATATGGAAACCTTTTAGAATTTCTTTTTACTGCTTGATTAAGTACTTTAGTATCTACTTCATAAAGTAAGGCCAGGTCAAAATCCAACATCACCATTTCGCCCCTTATTTCATGAATTTTTTGTTGAATTAAATTAATTTCTGTCATTATTTAAATTTTAGAAATTAAAATAGGTATTTAAATTAAAGCTGTTTTAAGTATAAATACGTTTTATTAAGTAGGCGGTCACAATTTGTGACCGCCTACCCCCATTTTTACCCTAGGCGGTCACAAATTGTGACCGCATACCCCCATTTTTGCCCTATGTGGTCACAAATTGTGACCACATATCATATCCTTAGAAAATAAACTACGTGTTGCTAAATCTTGGAAATCACCACCCCTTTTAAACTCATTTGGCGGTCATCGGGATTAATTAAAATATCAATTTTATTCTTCCATTTTTTATTCATCAAATCATGAATAAACCAGATCCCATTATATTTTCCTGCATTCGATAACATTACTTTATCACCGAAAGAGAACAGCTCTTTTAAATCTCTACTTATAGCAATAACACGATGCTTTTTTGGATTCAAACTATCCAATTTAAATCCACTTGCAGTTATTAATGGTGTGCTATCCGTTTCATTTGAATCAGTCGTATAAGTAGTCAAGGATACCTGTTTAAACACATCAAGTGAAAATGGATATCTATGAACCAAATATTTAGGTTGCTTTCCAGGATTTAAAATAAAATAACCAACGATGATAATAACTAAGGCTAATCCAAGTCCAACAAGCTTATTATTTTTCATAATATTTAAATTGAAAGGGTTAGAAAATTATATTATTAAATGGGTTTGTTTAACGATACCCATGATGAAAACGCTTTGTACCTGACTAATATTGTCGGCCTGGCTCAATTTGTTCACGTGGAAATTGTAATAACTGTTCATATCCTCTGTAACAATCTTCAACATAAAGTCAAATTCACCTGAAATACTATAGCATTCAACCACATCCGGCAGTTCATTAATAAGCTTAATAAACTGACCTCCCGACTGTTTACTATGTTGATTAAGAGATACATAGCAAATTACCATCAACCCTTTTTTTACTTTTGTACCATCAATCAAAGTGGCATATTGCTTTATTACCCCGCCAGCCTCTAGTCGCTTTATACGCTCATGCACAGGCGTAGTACTTAAATGAATCTGATCTGCGATTTCTTTCACCGTGATCCTAGCATTGTCTTGCAATAGGCGTAAAATTGCTAAATCCTTCTCATCTAATGAGATAGATTGTTGCGGAGTAGCCGAATCTACTAATGGAGTACTATTTTTCATTGTTTTTTAGCATGAATCATCATAAAAATAGTATTTAATAGCTGAATAACCTAAAAATATCAAATATTTTGTTATTTTATCCTATTTCATACCTTTGCCCTCTAAACAAAATAACATGTCTAACTTACAAAACATCGATTTTAGCCTACCTTATAAAGTAGCCGATATCACATTAGCAGATTGGGGTCGTAAAGAAATCCGTTTGGCTGAAGCAGAAATGCCAGGTTTAATGAGTATCCGTGCTGAGTACGGACCTAGCCAACCATTAAAAGGAGCTCGTATTGCGGGTTGCTTACACATGACCATTCAAACTGCTGTATTAATTGAAACATTAACTGCATTAGGAGCGGAAGTAAAGTGGAGCTCTTGTAATATATTTTCAACACAAGATCAAGCCGCTGCCGCTATCGCTGCAACAGGCGTTGGTGTTTTTGCTTGGAAAGGTCAATCTATTGAAGAAGGTGACTGGTGTATTGAGCAAACTTTATTCTTTGGTGGTGCAGACCGTCCTTTGAATATGATTTTAGATGATGGTGGTGATTTAACCAATATGGTGTTAGATAAATACCCTCAGTTTGTTGCAGGTATTAAAGGATTGAGTGAAGAAACAACTACAGGTGTTCACCGTTTATACGAGCGTATGGCGAAAGGTACATTACCAATGCCAGCGATTAACGTAAACGATTCTGTTACGAAATCTAAGTTTGATAATAAATATGGTTGTCAAGAATCATTAGTAGATGCGATTCGTCGTGCGACTGATGTAATGATGGCTGGTAAGGTTGCAGTAGTTGGTTCATACGGTGATGTTGGAAAAGGATCTGCAGCTTCTCTACGTGGTGCTGGTTGTCGTGTAATGGTAACTGAAATTGATCCTATTTGTGCTTTACAAGCTGCTATGGATGGATTTGAAGTAAGAAAAATGATTGACGCAGTAAAAGAAGCAGACATTATTGTTACTGCATCTGGTTGTCGTGATTTGATCAACGAAAAGCATTTTAGAGTAATGAAAGACAAAGCAATTGTTTGTAATATTGGTCACTTTGATATTGAAATTGATATGGCATGGTTAAATAAAAACTATGGTCATACAAAAGATACCATCAAACCACAAGTTGATTTGTATAATATCGAAGGTAAAGACGTTATCGTTTTAGCAGAAGGCCGTTTGGTAAACTTAGGTTGTGCAACTGGTCACCCTAGCTTTGTAATGAGTAACTCTTTCTCCAACCAAACTTTAGCGCAAATAGAATTATGGACCAACCATAAGAACTATGAAAACAAAGTATACGTTTTACCTAAACATTTAGATGAAAAGGTAGCGCGTTTACACTTAGCGAAAGTAGGTGCTGAATTAGATGAGTTAACCACTGAACAAGCAGAATACTTAGGTATACCTGTAGCTGGACCGTTCAAGTCTGATGCTTACAGATACTAGAATTAGTTATAAAAATAGGCACCAAAATTAACTATTCAAAATAGTTGATTTTACCGCCTAGCTTATAGAATAATTTGAACTTTACCCCTGCCGTCCCGATAAATCGGGACGGCTTTTTTATTGATCCGCTTTAAATACAGCAAGTATTTTTAGTATCTTTAAACCAAGATTAAAAATAGATTCAACAACAAATATTAAAATGGCCTTATGAAAATTTCAAATTTTTTATTTACTATCTCATTAATTGTTATCACAATTTTTTCGAATGCACAACAGATTGCCATTATACCAGAACCCTTTCAAATGAAAGTGGGTAATGGCAGTTATACCTTACCTAAAATTATTGCAATTAATGCACCTAGTTCTGCGAATGAGATTAGTGAATTAATAGTAAATAAATTAAAAGCAGTCACCAGCAGCCAAGTAACTAAATCAAGTACTAAATCAACTATTGACATACAAATTAGTAACGAAATTGAATTAGGCAAGGAAGGCTATCATTTAGATGTGAATGAAAAAGGAATTCAAATTAAAGCCAATACCAATGCAGGTTTATTTTATGCTTGGCAATCATTACTTCAAATAATGCCAACTGCTGTATTTAATAATACGATTCAAAATAATATTAACTGGAAAATTCCTTATGTATCCATTACCGACAAACCTCGATTTGGTTGGAGAGGATTAATGTTAGATGTTAGCAGACACTTTTTTACTAAAGCTGAAGTAAAAGAATATATTGACAATATGGTGTTATATAAATACAACGTATTGCATTTGCACTTAACGGATGATCAAGGTTGGCGTATTGAAATTAAAGCATTGCCTAAACTAACTGAAGTGGGTGCATGGCGTGTGGATCGCAAAGGCAAGTGGGGAAATATAACCACCCCTTCAATAGATGAACCAAAAACCTATGGCGGATTTTATACCCATGAAGATATTAAGGAACTAGTGGCATATGCAAAATCAAAATTCGTAGAAATTTTACCTGAAATTGATATCCCAGGACATAGTATGGCTTTTTTAGCCTCCTACCCTTTAAGTACAACACCCAATTATAATTACCAAGTGAATGCAGGTACGGAATTTATGGATTGGACAGGATACAATGGACATGCAACAGCAAAAATTGACAACGCATTGAACCCTGCAAATGAAACTGTTTATAATTATTTAGATAAAATTTTCACCGAGGTCGCTTCCCTATTTCCTTTTGAATATATCCACATGGGCGGAGATGAAACTGCAAAAAACAATTGGGAGAAAAGCACTGATGTTGAAAATTTAATGAAAAGAGAAAACTTAAAAGATCAAAATGAGGTACAAAGTTATTTTGTAAAAAGAGTAGAGAAAATTATTAATGCAAAAGGAAAAAAATTAATGGGATGGGACGAAATATTGGAAGGTGGATTACCTGGGAATGCAGCAGTGATGAGTTGGAGAGGTATGCTTGGAGGCATTGAGGCTGCAAATCAAAAACATCAAGTAGTAATGACCCCAAATGACTTTGCCTATATTGATTTTTACCAAGGAGAGGTTACCGCCGAAGGGAAGGTTTACAAAGGCTTAAGAATGAAAAAAACTTATGAATTTGAACCCCTACCTCAAGGTATTGACCCTAAATATATTTTAGGTGGACAAGCGAATTTATGGACTGAACAAATATTAAGTTTAAGAAGTGCCCAATATTTAACCTGGCCAAGATCCATGTCCATCGCAGAAACACTTTGGTCGCCCAAAGAAAAAAAGAATTGGCAAAACTTTTCCGAAAAAGTAGAAAAGCAATTTGAAATTTTAGATGCATTAAATATTAAGCATGCTAAAAGTATGTACGATCCAATTGTCACAACCACCACTAACACAAAAGGTGAACTTATTGCTAAAATGGAAGGTGAAGTAGATAATCTAAAATTTTACTATTCCATTGACGAATCATTACCAGATAACTTTAGTACCGAATATACAGGAACTTTTATAGTTCCTAACGATGCAACAATATTGCGTGTTATCAGTTACCGAAACGGAAAACCTATTGGAAAGATGTTACATATACCTATGGAATCATTAATAAGTAGAGCTGTTAAAACTCTGTAATCAACCCAAAGCTTTAATAGGTAAGTTTAACTTAAAATCACTGCCTTGATACAATAAGCCCCGTCCCCCCGAGTACTCGGGGGGACGGGGCTTATTGTTAGTTATATTCCCTAAATTTGAGCTGCATACAAAAATATCATGAGGGTAGTACTTATTTTATGGTTGGCTTTACTTTTCAATCAATGTTCCCTTTATGCACAAAATAATGAATCAGATAGTATTGTAAAACAACATGCTATTGACAAAAACAAATCATCCCTAAAACTTAAAATTTTAAAAAGTATTACAGGTAATGCCGAATCCATGACCGATACAAATAGAGATGTGATTGCAAACAATATTGAGCTATTGTCAAAATATAATGGCAAACAAATCAACAATATCATTATTGAACAACATAATTTCTCCACCAATATCAACCTTCCTCAAATAAACCAAAAGGACAAGTTTACAAATATTGCCAATAAGCTACATAAAAATTCATCTGATAATACGATTAGGAAAAACTTATTTTTCAAACCCAACGAACTACTCAGTCCTACCATCATTGCCTATAATGAAAAATGGTTAAGGGATCTAACCTTCATTCAAGATGCTCGAATTATTGCACTACCTGTAAAATACGACACGAATAAAATAGACCTATTTATCATCACCAAGGATATATTTCCATTAGGAGGAAGTTTAAATTTAAAAAATCAAAATTCATTTGACGCCTCATTGAGTGATGAAAATTTATTTGGCACAGGGAATGCATTAAAAATTAATAACAATTTTGACAATACCCGAATACCGAAACCTGCCTGGGGATATAACCTACAGCTAAGAAACATTTTTGGAAGTTTTATTAATATTAATGGAGGAATCAACAACTATACAAATAGCATTTCCGATGGATCAAGGTCAGCCATAAATAAATACTTATTGGGTGAACTTCCATTTCTCCATCCTTTAAGTAATTGGACGGGCGGATTCGAACTAATGGAATTTAAAAACACCAATGCTTATCCTAATAAATGGAGTGATAGTTTATTTGATAGCAAATTAAATTACCATTACGACACCAAAGATTTTTGGGTTGGATACCAGCTATTTTTTAAAACAAAAATAAATAAAATTAATCGACGTCATATTATACAGTTACGTCACCTTGAAAACAGTTTCAATATTCGCCCTATTAACTTCTTAGCCCAATTGGATAAAGATTATCGAAATATTAATGCTAATTTTTTTTCAATCACTGTATTCAACCAAAATATTATCAGAACAAAGTATTTATATGGCTTTGGACGTAATGAGGATTTGCCTATTGGACAATCCTTGAGCTTAACTTTTGGAAAATACTACAGAGAAATAAATAGCATTTCATATGCTGGTTTGAAATATGAAAAATACGCATTGCAATCCTCTGGAAATTATTCGCACTTAAATGTCAATATAGGCAGTAGCTACGCAGAAAAAAAATACCAGGATTTTAGGTTCTTATCTAGCTTGGAAATAATAGGCAAATTAAAATATATCGAAAGTGGATCACCCTACCGACATATATTCAATGTTAGTATTGCACAAACTTTAAATAATAAATTTAACGAGGCATTATTGATTTATAGTAATTATGGCATTCCGCAATTAAACAAAGAACAGATCAAAGGGGGTACCCGTATTTCAGGCAATTGGGAATCGGTTTTATACAGTACAAAAACATTATATGGATTTAAATCCTCCCCATTTGTGTTTGCCAACCTTACGTATATAAAAGCCATTGACGAAGTAAAAAAGAATGGCGGGGTATTTACTGCAGTGGGGACAGGCACCAGAATACGTAATGAAAACCTAATATTTGGGACTATTGAATTAAAATGCTTTTACCTACCCCGAACGAATTTGCAAGTAAGCCCATGGAATTTTAGCTTCATTACCAATTTGAAATATAAATACAATTCAACCATCATTCAGAAGCCCGATTTTGTTGAAATTAATTAAAAATCCACTGGCCCAAATTCAACCTTTAGCCCTTATTTTTGTTGTATAATTTATGGTTCAAGCATATAATTTTTTAGCCAGCTGGCAGTTATTCCCCGAAAAAAGTGAATTCGAGTACCAACTCGTTCCAAAATCCGGAAATTACAAAATTGAAAGCGTTCAAAATGCCCATGCACTCAGCTTTAGTCATAATTGGGTAAACATAGAAAATGAAGCTTTTTATGCCCAGTATAGTGTAAATCCCAATGGCATCGCACAGCCCTTTGACAACCATTTATTAGGCAATGAAGTTATTGCCGAAGTGAATAATGGCTCCTGCTTAACAGTGCAGTTTAATAAGGATAATAAGGAAGTTTTAAAAGTGGTTCATGAAATATTAGCCAATGGATTTTTAAAAGTGACCCAATACGGTTTTAAAGAAAATGGCGATCCATTTAAAAATATTGAAATTTATCATAAACAATTAAGTGTGCTCCCCTATGCCTCCTCTGCAGGAAGTGTTGCAATAAGACCCACCAAGGAAGGAGTTATCAAACACAAAGCTTTATCTGCCATGGAGGATCAAACCAACATGCAGCTAAATCAAATCAAGGAACAAATTGAATTATTGGCGAGGCAAGCACAGGAAATACGTAAACGTAAGGAGTTAAGCTTGATGATTTACGAAGCTAAAATAACTTTCAAGCCGCAAATAGGTCAAGTATATCATGTATATGAAAAAACGGATGGCTCACATGTTTTATCACTAGTAGCTCCTAGTGAATGGGGCGGCGGCTCGGGGCCATTTGCCGGATTTATTGCAACGGTGAAATTATTAGCCGATCATACTTGGATTGAATGTTAATACCCGTATTTAGCTAGTATCGTATCTACTCTTTTTTCAATGGCTGCATTTTTTTCAACAGGGGGTGCATGGTGTTTTTTTATTGTCGCATCAAAAATTAAAGGACCATTTGCGCCCCAATGTTTTTGATCGATAAAACTATCCACTCCTTCCATATCATGCGACGGATTCGTTCTTGTAAAACAAGCCCATAAAAAATTATTAATCGTTTCTGCCATCCAACTTGGATTTTCAGTTAATATTAACATGACTACGCCTAACTCGTTTAATAAATTTGCCCCCTGCCCTTTTAATTTTTCTTGCAGCCCTTTTGTATTTATTAATGCGGCATCTAATGCGATAATACCAGATAATACTAATTTTGCATTTGCATTTAATTGATGAATCTGCTCTGGCACGTTGCTTGCCAAACTTCGTTTCACATCCCCATAAGCAGCAATCACTACTTTGGACCCCGCATTTAAATTTTCACCAGAATAATCCAAAGTATCCATGGTTGTTTTCGTGTAAAAATGAATATCGCTAGTTAAATCAATGCGTTCTAATAAAAATTGTAAATAAGCAGGCACTTCATGTGTACTTATTTGATTGGAATCATCGGCTGTTATAAAAACAAATTTTGCTAAGCTTAATTGTCCAGTACCTAAAATATGATTTGCAATTGTTAAAATTTCAGCGGGTTTTTTATTTTGTAAATACGGTGTGTATCTTTCACTTCCAATCGCTAATAATAATGGATGAACGCCTGCAGCGTCTACTGCATGCACTTCTTTTAAACCAGGAATTTCATTCGACACAGCTGATCCTGTCATACTATGTATCAATTGTCCAAAGCTGGTATCTTCTTGCGGTGGCCTACCGACAACAGTGAACGCCCAAATGGCATTTTTTCGCGCATACACTTTATGCACTTTCATCACCGGGAATGGATGTTGCAAACTATAATAGCCAAGATGATCACCAAAAGGACCTTCTGTTTTATTTTCACCAGGGAATACTTCGCCTGTGATCACAAAATCGGCATCTGTACTTATACAATATCCATCAACATAACTATACCCAAATCTTTTTCCTGCCAATACACCTGCAAAATTCATTTCACTCATGCCTTCGGGAAGTGGCATCACTGCAGCTACTGAATGCGCTGGCGGACCGCCCACAAAGCAACTCACTTTTAAAGGCAATCCTTTTTTGTTTGCTTTTGTTTGATGCACCCCAATACCACGATGTAATTGATAATGCAACCCCACTTCCTTATTTAAAATATAATCATTCCCATCTAATTGAATACGGTACATGCCTAAATTTGAATTTTCGATGCCTGGCTTATCGGCATCCTCTGTATATACTTGTGGCAGTGTTACAAATGCACCCCCATCCATTGACCAATGATGAATTAATGGAAGGTCGCTAATATTTATTTCTTCAAATAAAACCGGTTTTGAAATTGGATTTTTTTTGGGCAACGCATTCAATGCTGCGGGCAAGGCAGCAAGTGATTTTAATGGATTTTTAATAGCCGCTGTGGGATCAATTTTAATATCAATCAATTGCTTTACTTTAGGAAGCGTATCCCTAAAAATAAATTGACTTCGATCAAGTGTTCCAAAAATATTACTCGCAGCACGAAATTTGGATCCTTTTACATTTTCGAATAAAATAGCAGGCCCTTTTTGCTCAAAAACACGCAAATGTATTGCGGCCATCTCCAAATTTGGATCTACCTGTTCTTTTATGCGCAAAAGCTGCCCAGTCCGCTCCAAATCAAGTAAACAAGCCTCTAAACTAGAATAAGACATTCTCTTTTAATTGAGTTACAAAAATAACTTAAATTCGCTCATGACTCGTTTAAGTGTGAATATAAATAAGATCGCTACTTTAAGAAATAGTCGTGGCGGCGATAATCCAAATTTGGTAAAAGTGGCCAAGGATTGTGAACGATTTGGGGCGGAGGGCATTACTGTTCATCCCCGACCCGATGAAAGGCATATTCGTTACCAAGATGTGCAAGATTTAAGCAATATTATTACGACAGAGTTCAACATTGAAGGTAATCCCAAGGAAGATAAATTTGTAGCATTAGTTTTAGCCACACAACCAGCACAAGTAACCTTAGTTCCTGACACCCTTGGGCAATTAACCAGTGACCATGGCTGGGATACCATCAGCGAACAGGCCTATCTGAAAAATATAATTTCAAAATTTAAAAGTGCAGGTATTCGCGTTTCTATTTTTGTTGATCCCGATGAAAAAATGGTCCAAGCAGCTGCCACTACAGGAACTGATCGTATTGAATTGTATACTGAAATGTATGCGAAGCAATTTGCAATAGGTAATAAAGAAGCAGCCATTGCACCTTATATGGTAGCGGCTGCCTTAGCAAACAAATTAGGTTTGGGAATTAATGCAGGACATGATTTAGATCGATTTAATTTACCCTACTTAATACAACAAATTTCAAACATTGACGAAGTAAGTATTGGACATGCATTAATTAGTGACGCATTATATTTAGGATTAGAAAATACCATACAATTATACAAACGAGCGCTTCTAAAATAAATTAATTATGAAACTAATCAACAACGCAACTAAAATTATTATTACTTTATTTATTTTAAATTCAGCGACATTATTTGCACAAAAAACCTTTGGGCCTTTGCCAACAAAAATGCAATTGGAATGGCACGATAAAGAATTTTATTTATTTATTCACTTTGGCCCAAATACATTTACTGATTTGGAGTGGGGGCATGGAAGTGAGGATCCCAATGTTTTTAATCCAACTGCACTTGATTGCAACCAATGGGCAAGAATTGCAAAAGCTGCAGGCGCAAAAGGAATTATCCTAACCGCCAAACACCATGATGGATTTAGTTTATGGCCAAGCAAATACAGTACCCATACTGTAAGAGAAAGTAAATGGTTAAATGGCAAAGGGGATGTGGTAAAAATGTTATCAGAAGCTTGTAAAAAAGCGGGCATTGAAATGGGCGTATATATTTCGCCATGGGATAGAAACCATCCGGATTATGGAACACCTAAATATAATGAGGTATATATCCAAACCATGAAAGAATTATTAACGGGGTATGGTAAATTTTTTGAACTATGGTGGGATGGCGCAAATGGCGAAGGGCCCAATGGGAAAAGACAGGTGTATGATTTTAAACGATTCCAAGATTCTGCATTGGCTTACCAACCGCACTTAATGATCTTTAGTGATATTGGACCACATATCCGTTGGATTGGAAACGAAAGAGGAATTATCAATGAAACCAATTGGAACTTACTTGATACCGCTGGATTTAAAAGAGGTGCTGGTGGCCCTCCTACTGATTCCTTGAATAGAGGAAATTACAATGGTAAGGCTTGGATACCTGGCGAGGCAGATGTATCTATTAGAAAAGGTTGGTTTTACCATGAAGAAGAAGACAGGACAGTTAAATCGGGCAAACAATTATTTGATTTATATTTGAAAAATGTAGGTAGAGGTGGT
>Ga0222712_10005297_pt1 | contig 13131 bp, 4 predicted proteins | sample C33_657DmetaG_FD_165043 | JGI IMG/M metagenome (GOLD analysis project Ga0222712, IMG submission 165043) | Estuarine water microbial communities from San Francisco Bay, California, United States - C33_657D | ecosystem: Environmental > Aquatic > Marine > Unclassified | place: USA: California...
TGGTCAGTCACAAGCAACTCTTACTGAGTCAGGTAAGAAGCTAGGACTTGCAGCAGGTGCACTAGGAGAAGCTCCAGTTGAGCGTCAGCTAGTTGCAATTGGACAGGCTCCAACAACTGCAGCATCATCAAAGACAGAGCGTGTATATTATGCACGTCGTGTTCTTTCTGTACAACAGTCACAGTTCTCTTTGGCTCGTAACGCAGCATCAACATTCCCAGTAACATTCCGTTTGCTTCCATCAGGAGCAGCAGGAGATGCAGGCGCAGAATACGGTACAATCGTAGACCGCACCTGGCTATAATTAATATTAATTAATTAATAAAAGCCCCTCAAGAAATTGAGGGGTTTTTTATTGCCCTTATATTGTCAATATGATACAATAATTAAGACTAGATCCTAGGAGGATTAAATGGCAACAACAGTATACGATGTTGAAGAAATTCAGCTACAAAATGGCGCAACAGTTAAGCTTAAGCCTTTAACAATTAAAGAGCTTCGCAAGTTTATGAAGGTCATTGCAAAGACACAAGAAGTAACATCAGAAGACGAAACACTCACCATTCTTATCGAAGCATGTGCGGTAGCCCTAGAAAAGCAACTGCCTGAATTGGTTAAGGACAAAGACGCATTTGAAGACACACTTGACGTACCAACTATCAACCGCATCCTTGAAATCTGCGGAGGAATTAAGATGGACGACCCAAACCTACTAGCGGCAGCAGTACTGGCTGGTCAGAACTAGATTTAGCCGCTTTAGAAGGGGAAGTCTTTCTTCTAGGTAATTGGAAAAATTACGAAGAACTAGAAGATAGTCTTTCAATGCCAGAGATGGTCCAGACTTTTAAGTCAATGCAGAAAACCGAATCGGAAAAAAGAAAGTTCTTAGCTTCAATTCAGGGTGTTGATTTAAATGAAAATAGCAGTAATAATGAGGAGGGATCTTCCTTCGAAGATATTCAAAGAAGAGCACTTGGAATAAATGCGTCAGCAGATGACGTTGTTTCACTTCAAGGCTCGTTTGCAGCAGATGCTGGTTTTGGTATTGGAGCGGGATTAGGATACTCAATAGAGTAACATATACATATGGCAGATAATTTAATCACGACCAATATTACCGCCAACGCAGACTTCACGGGCTTAAGAACCCAGCTTGCTGCGACTACCGCCCAACTCATAAAATTACAAGAAACCACAGCAGGGACAAACGCCAAGTTAGCAAATCAAATTGCTGTAATGAACAAGGCGTTTGCAACTACCCTTACATCTACTGGCCAGTTTTCACAACACTTTGTTTCCCTTACTTCAGATGTAGAAAAGTTTGGAAGAAACTTAGATAGAGGTCGTTTAAAGCTAAGCGACTACTACAATGCCTGGAATGGTCATACCAAAAAAACTAGCAATCTTATTAGAGATTTAGCTAAGCAACAAGTTATGCTTCAAAATGCTGTCGTTCAGCCAGTAGGCAAGAACGCTCAGGGTTTAATGCAGTACAACGTAATGGTTGCCAAAGGCCTTGATGAAGTAAAGAACAAGATGGCCATTGCTGCACAACAGGCGGCAATTATGAACAAGGTAATGTCAGATGGCGCTAATCAATTAATTAACTGGGGTAAGAATACTCAGTGGGCAGGACGTCAGCTTACTGTCGGATTAACTGTACCTCTTGCAGCATTTGGAATGGCTGCACAAAAAGCCTTTAGAGACGCTGACGCAGAACTAGTTAGACTACAAAAGGTGTATGGCGGATTGTCTGCAACATCCGCAACAGAGTTGGCTAAAGTTAGAAAAGATGTTTCAGATACAGCAAGAGAAATTGCTGGTTCTTATGGTCTTGCTTACAAAGATACAATTGCATTAGCAGCGGATTTAGCAGCAACAGGACAGCAAGGCGCAGAGCTTTTAGCGGCAACAAAAGAAACATCTAGACTTTCAGTTCTTGGAGAAGTAGATAGACAAGAAGCGATGAAGGCAACGCTTGCTATTCAAAATGCTTTTAAGCAAAGCACAGATGAGCTATCTGAATCAATTAACTTCCTTAACGCAGTTGAAAACCAAACTTCTACATCTCTACAAGATCTAGTTGAAGCGATTCCAAAAGCGGGTCCAGTAGTAAAGTCCCTAGGCGGAGATGTACAAGATTTAGCACTTTATCTTACAGCCATGAAGGAAGGCGGAGTAAACGCTTCAGAAGGTGCTAACGCAATTAAGTCAGCAATGGCATCTATGATTAACCCAACAAAGGTTGCTAAAGAATTGTTTATGGGATTTGGAATCGACATCGATAGAATTGTAACTTCTAACGCTGGTAATCTAACTGCAACAATTGTAGAGCTTCAAGGGGCGTTAGATACCCTTGATCCTTTAAGTAAGTCAAGAGCAATTGAGCAACTATTTGGTAAGTTCCAGTATGCAAGAATGTCTGCTCTATTTGAGAATATGGGCAAAGAAGGATCCCAGACCTTGCAAGTTATGGATCTAATGAAAGCAAGCGCTGCAGATTTAGCAGGTATTGCTAATCGAGAATTAGGAATGGTTACAGAGTCTGCATCTGGTCAATTTAAGAGAGCTCTTGCATCTATTCAAGCAGATCTTGCAGTTGTAGGAGATCAATTCTTAAGAATTAGCACAAAGGTATTAGAAGTTGTAGATGGAATTATTAAATTTTTCCAGAAGTTGCCAGCTCCAGTTAAAACATTCTTAAATGCACTAGGTGGAATAACAGCGGTAGCAGGTCCTATAATCATGCTTGCGGGTGTGATGGGTAACTTCATTGGCTATGTAATTAAGGGTATATTCCATTTAAGACAGCTTGTAAAAGGTGGACAAGGATTTAGACTTCTTACTCCAGAAATTGTAGCAGCAGACGCTGCAGCAAAGGGATTAGCGTCAACATTCTATTCAGATACAGAAGCAACAGTAGTATTAACAAATGCAGTTAATGCATTAACAAATTCATTTGCTTTACTTGAAACTAAAGCAGCATCGGCGGCAGTCAAGGTTCAGCCAGGAATCAGTACAGTTGCAGGAACAGTTTTATCAGCAGGCGGAGCAGGACAAAGAGTTGTTGATAAAGATAACCCATTAATTGGTAAGCCTTACTCAAGAGATATGTCTCACCTTATCCCATCAGGAACAGCACAGATGGGTACAATATTTGGAACAGTGCCAGGAGCGGGACCAGTAAACGTTAGAATTGGTAAAAATCCACAGGCGTACATGGATTCAGATCTGCCAAAGATCCCTGGTGTAACTTCAGTAAACGGAATCTCTACAGGAATCGTTTCTCAAGAAGCAGCAAAGTGGCATGCTATGACTGCCGCAATTGCAATGCAATCAGAAGCAGAATTAAAAACATTGAAGGCAGAAGTAATGGCAACAGGCACAGTAACTTCTGGCCTATCTGATTCCTATCAAGCATTACTCCCAGAGTTTACAGAAATAACCTCTATGGCGGCACAAGAAACTGCAGCTATTGTAAAACAACTTCAGGCTAGCAAAATAACAGTAGATCAAGCAAGAGCAAAGATCCTTCAGTTAAATGCAACAGTTGAAGCAATGCTTGCTGAAACAGCAAGAATGACCGCAACCTCAATGGGAAGAACAGTTAACCTAACTACAGTTCCGTTAACAAGTCAGCCTGTAGTAGACCCAGCAACTGGTAAGTCTAACATGAAAGAAATGTTCCATAAAGGAACAACTAAAGATATAGCAGATAGAATTGCAAGAGCACTAGGTGGAGTTAGAACATCTGGAGCAGGATACAACATTCAGACAACAAAGCCTAAGTTTGCAAAGGGTGGTATTGTTCCAGGAACTGGTAACACGGATACATATCATACAACTGCAGAGCCAGGCTCATTTGTTATTAATAAAGCCTCCACAGAGCAGAACATGCCTATCATTGATAGACTGCTTGGCGGAGCAAGACCGTATAATCTTGGCGGACAAGTGCCAGTAGTATTAACTCCAGGAGAGGCAGTAATTCCAGCTAGCGTAGCTCAAAAGAATATGCCTCTAATGTACTCATTGAACGGTGGTCCAGGAAATACATCTGGAATGGGTAGAGCGACTGGCGGAAGTATATCAATGAATATTTTTGAAGGACTTAGAGGCTGGCTAGAAAGAAACACCGATCAAAACTATGACTCATCTTTAAAGAATAGAGTTATCATACATGATGCAGCCGTTTTAAATAGCAGAGGATTCTCTGAAGACGAATCTATTAGCATGGCAAAAAGAGATTTTGAAGCAGCGCTTGCTAAATCAAAAGATTCAAAAACTGGCAAAGTAAATAGAAAAACATTTAACGCTATTAGAATTCAACAGGCAAGAGCAATGCAAGACTATATTACTATGCAAGGCATGGGGTATAAAGATATAATGTTAAAAGATACGCCAGAGTCCTTGGCAAAAAGACCTGAAAATAAAGCGTATGTTCCAACACCAAAACTTCTTTCAGCTCTTTTCTCAAGATTAGATATTGATCAAGTTTCCTTAAAGGGTATTGTAAATTCTTTTACAAATCCAGACGGTACTATAAACTATGTTTCAGAGCACCTAGATAGAGACAGAATGTTTTTTACAACAGAAGACGGAGTTAGAAAGAGTAATAGAACTAAGGGCAATGCATATTATGCAATGGGCGGCAATAAAATGATTAATAGCTTTACAAATTGGCTTTCTGCTATGACCAGCGGAAAATTTGTTGATAGAGTTCCATTGTCTCAACAATCAGCACAAATTTCAGCAGACACCCTAGCAAAAGAGTTAAGATACGGCAAAGCTTCCTCTTTAATATCAAGACTTCCAGCAATAGCAAAGGGTCATATGATGACTCAAATGATGCGAATGCTGCTTACCAAAGGAAAGAAGTTACCGTTAACCCAGCCAATTGCAGCAAACGCAGGGGGGATGATTCCTGGTAATTTTGCTCAGAAGCTTTTCCCTGGTGGAACAGTTCAGAAATTATTCCTAGGAATGCCTAGAACAATTAAACAAGTGGAGGCACAAAGAGCAGCAAAGATTGCAATGGAAAAAGCAAGCGAAGCTGCTAAGAAATCTAGATACGGCAAAGAAGAGCCAATACAGTATGGAGATCTTTTAGAGCCAACAAGCGGAAGAAGTTTCCCAGTCGCAGGTATTGGTGGAATCTACTCTAGAAATGGAGAAAAAGTTTTTGTAAAGCCTATGCTAGATGAAAAGGCAGCCCTTGCAGAAATGAGAGCAACCGAAATTGCAAGAGATGTACATGGTCTACATGCTCCAAAACAAAAGATTGTAGTAATGAAAGACCCAACAGATCCAACAGGAAAGAGAAATCTGCTTGCGCTTGAGTCTAAGTTTGACAGAACTTTTGCAGAACAAGATGGTAAGTTTACAACTGATCAGTACTTTAGACAGCTTGTAGCTTCAGCATTGCGTGGAGACAAAGATCTTGGTAGAGGAAATCTATCTGGCAATGTATTAGCAGATGTAGGTACAGCAGGAGTATTTTCTACCGCATCAGGACTGAGAGATTACTCTGCAACAATGCCTCCATTAAAGCATCAAGCAATGGTTAACTTAATGGGAGTTAAGGGCAGCGGGGCAAAGAAGTTCTTTGCAGAGTCTACTGCAAATGTTCCAAAGGGAATGACGGCAGATCAATACAATGATCGCATGCTTCAAGAAATTAATGATGCTCTTCCAAAACTAAAGCAAACTATTAGTAGATTTGATTTAAATGCAGAAGAAAAGGTTGTATACAACCAGATGATTGAAAGATTAAGCGCAGCAAGAAGAGAGACATATCAAGATTTGCACGGTATTCATTCATCTATAAAGATAGCTCCAGAAAAAACAATGACCCCAGCAGCAATTGCAAAGATGATTGCAGCAGATGAATTAAAGCGTAGACAAAAAGGTCACTCGGTTAGCCTGTCAGATAATGCATTCAAGACTCCAGAAAATGGATTCAATATTGGCGGAATGATTGGTAATGTGCTCAAGGGCAGAGCAATGCATAAGATTGGCGCAGGATTTGGACCTACAGGTGCACCAAAGCCTAGCATGTATGAGTCAGCTCCATGGGGAGTTAACTCGCTTTCAATTGATATGGCAGAAAAACTATTTGCAAGCAGCGGATTAAGAAAAAATACTCAAAAGCATTTCTATGACAAGTTTGCTGCCAACCTAGCAAAAGAAAAGCCATACGGTTATGTAAAGATGCCAGATGGAACACTGAAGAATGGACTTGAGCCAGATGCGCTAGATGCAGTGATAAGATCAGCAGCGTCAGATCTTATTGGAGACCGAAATGTATTGAAGCAATTATCTCCAATTGATAAAGATATTTTAAGAAAGAAATACTTAAACTGGGATTCTAAGAAAGATACCCCAATGACAGAAGCGCTAAAGAAATTAATATTTGAGATTCAGCCAAGAGAAATGGGCGGGCCAGTTAATTCTGGCAAGCCTTATCTAGTTGGAGAAAAGGGTCCAGAGATATTTGTTCCAAGAAACGCAGGAGGAATAATTCCTAATACTGCAATTCCTGTTCCGCCGCAACAATACAACATGGGTGGAATGGTAAAGATGATGCTTATGAGCATGCTTGGCATGCAAGGAGGTCAGGCTCTAGGAAAGATGAGCGGTATTCCTGGTGGAGACATGGTCGGTATGATGCTGGGATCAATGCTTGGAAGCGGTGCAGGAATGGGCGGAGGAGCAAGAACTCCTATGACATCAAGAGGAAGATTTACCGCACCTATTGGAGCAACTAGATTAGCAGAAGGACCATTAGCTCCAGGACAAAAAGAAATCAGAGCACTTACTTCCTATGGAGAAAGAGTAGAAAAACTTTCTGTAAGCAAAAATGTTCTTAGCAAGTCTCTAGGGTTTGCTCTAAAGGCTTTTACTAGATTAAACTTGGGAATAGGAGCGGCGACACTAGCGATAGGTTTTGCTATAAAGAAGTATAGAGAGCATCAAGAGTCTATGCGACTAAATGCTCTAGGATACGGAATGACTGCAGAGGCTGCAGAAAAGGCGGGACTTAAATTTACAAACTTTAACGATAAGATTAAAGAAGCAATTACTAATGCCAAGAATCTAAGAGAAAGAAATACACTTCTTTACGAGAGCATGAAGGGGTCTGGAACTCCTATAGATGTAACTATTGCAGAGTACAAGAAACTTAAAAAAGAAGTAAAAGATAATTATTCTGATCAAGTGCTTCTAATTAATAAGACAAGCGCAGACGATCAGACCGAGCTTGCTATAAGACTCAAAGAGCAATTAATTGCAATGGGCTTGTCTGCAGAAGAAGCTACAGAAAAGATATACACAATGTATGCCTCTTCTGATTTTGCATCATCTGCTGCTAAATATACTGTTGCTTCAGACGGATTCAATAAAATTAAAGATACTGCTTCTGCAGCCGCATCTGCAATAGAAAGCTTGAATAAGGCAATGGAAACTGATCGTGATCCAACCGAACAAGCAAATCAATTAAACACAGCAATGATGGCTATATCTACAGATCTAGAAAAAAGACAAGCCGATGCTATAAAAAGAGGTCGTGCCCTTGCAACTAAAGAAGGAACCTTCTTCTCAACAGGCGATGAAAAAAATATTAAGTATGAGCAAGAAAAGATTGCAATGGATGATCTTAATAGCAAGATTAAGAATCAGGCTGTTTTAACTAAAGACGTAGTTAATGAAATGGCCAAGATAGATCCTTCTATAAAAGAAATTATTAACTCTCAAGACACCGCTGTTTCTCTATGGCAGAAAACAAGACTTCAGGTCAAGGGCTATACTGGAGACTTAAGATCTCTAACAGCTGCTCAAACAAATGATTTATACAACTTGCAAATCTCTTTAGGTAAAGCCATAGAGGCAGCCAATAGAGCCCCAGGCGGAGCGTTAGAAAAGCAATACAAGGCTCTAGACGATAACAAGAAGAAGCAAGCTGCTTATGAAAAGGCGGCAAAGGGACAACGAGTTGCTGATCAAATCTCTGATAGAGAAAAGCTTTCTGCTCTACAGAAACAAATTGATAAGAATAATAAGCTTGCTGACGCAAGAATAAAAGCATTAAACGCTGCAAAAGAAGAAGCAGATATTGGAAGAGAGATTGCTAAAAAGCAGGCAGAGTACGATGCCGCTATGGCAACAGGAAACACAGCTGGTATGCAGCAAGCAAGCCTTGACATGGAAGGTCTGCAAAGCCAACTACAAACAAATTCACAAATTTCTGCAGTTGAAAGTGGCAGAGATAGACTTAATGCTCCTCTATTAAAACAAATTGAAGCAATGCAAAAGAAGCAGCAAAAGATGTCTGACAATGCGGCACTTGCTGGAGAAGCGCTGGGCGATTTAAGTAAAAAGATTACTAGCCAAGAGTCTGCTATAGATGAAGTAAATACTGCAATGCTAAATTGGGAAATTGAGCTTCTTAAGCAACCTGCTGCAGAAAGAGCTAAATGGAAAGCAAGCAAAGAATCAGAAACAATGCTTGCTGCAGTTGCTGATGCTGCTCAAAAAGCAGGAGTTAAGCTTAATGGATTAAAAGATATCGATCTAGGAAAGAAGCTTGTTGAAGGACTAGACAGCAAGCTGGGGGCAGTAAGCTCTATTGATGTTAAGGGAAATGTAAGTATCTACGTAGATGGAAAGAAATTCGATATTGGAAATAGTGGAAGCGGAACAAAGTCAGACCCCTATGATCTTGGAAAAGCAGGAATTGGAACAGAAACAATTTCAGGAGCAGATATTAGCAAGTATGGAAAATTTGGAGACATTGGGCCGTTTGGTGCAGGTCAAAAACTTAAAAATCTTGCAAAAGAAAAGGGAGTAGGTCCAGGTCAATACTTCTCAGTAACAGACAAAGATGGCAAAGTTTCTACATACATGGTTAGAGACGATGGCAATATAACTAGAACTGGTAATCCTTACGCAATGGGCGGCATAGTTCCTAAGTATGCCGAAGGATCTGGCGGAACTGTAAGAGGAGCAGGAACATCTACATCCGATTCAATTCCAGCAATGCTTTCAAATGGAGAGTATGTAGTAAGAGCATCTGCAGTCAGCCAGTATGGAGTACCATTCTTTGATGCAGTAAACGCACAGAAGTTTGCATTTGGCGGTATGGTAAATATGCCTAGATACGAAACAGGCGGAGCAGTACTTACTGCTGATGCAAGTGCCTTTAATCCAAACGCTAATAATGCTACAATGGGGAATACATTTAATATTATAAATAATATTAACGGATTCGATGGGGATATAAATCAATTGTCAAGAATGGTTACACAGCAGACAATCACTGCAATTAAGGGTATAGATAGCAGAACTGCGTCTATGTCTGGCCCTCAAATGAATATAGGTATGAAGTAATGGGATATCCGCTAACACTACCAGTAGGCTCAATTCTGTATTTCGATACAGGAACAGATGCAGTAACCCCAACATGGACTAAAGTATCTGAGCATAATAGAGCACCTATTAACTTAGATCTAATTAGAATTGAAAAGACTCAGAGAATGTCTAATGGCTTGCTAAGAAAAATATGGATAGCCGACAAGAAAAGCATAAACACAAGCTGGGCTCAACTACCTACATACAACACAATGACTGTTGACGCAGGCATGGGGGCATCAGAAATTAGAGAATTTTATTTAAATAAAGGCAAGGGATCATTTAAGGTCAAAGTTTCATATAATGGCGTAACAACAAGAGATGAGATATTCACTGCAATATTTACCTCCTGCATGTTCTCTATTTCTAAAAGAAATGTTAGATCTTCAGTTTCCGCCGCTCCCCAAGAGTTTTGGGACGTATCTCTTTCTATAGAAGAGGTATAAAATGATATCTGTATCAGATACCGTCAAAAATGCATTAAATAAATCAATTAACGTCAGCATGGTCAATGGTTGCCACCTTGAGTACAATATGAACGACTTGATCCTAAACACGGCTGTAACGGCTCCTGAAGGCGTTATAACAGCATCTCTGACGGCACCTGCTTCTCAGGGAGGGTATACATATAGACCATTTGAAAAACTATTCCCTATAACAAGCATTATCGATCCAAGGCGACCAAAGGCTGCAGGAATTCAATATATGATTTTAGGAGACCCTAGCGTAGCTACAACCTTGGCAGCAACTGGCGTGGGAAGCGCAAACACATACGCCTCTACAAAAGAATTTGGCAAAAGACTGTACTTCTCTAGCATAAAAACAGCATATAAGTATTGGGTAACTCCTAAAGCCGCAGGAACAATTTTATCTAATTGTATATTGTCTGTATCTTACCCTGCAAATAAAACAGCGGCTACAAATAAAATTGTTGTTAAGTTTGAAACATCACACTCTAAGCCTACATCCTGGACAATGAAACTAGTTAATTTGTCAGGAGCAGAGTCACTGATCTACACTGGTACAACTTGTCCAGATAATGGCATAGTAAACCTATATTACAATGGGACATCTTGGTCAGAAACAGAGCCTTCTACCGTATCAGAAGGAGTAAATTTAAGTGGACTAAAATTACAAATCAATACAATCAGTACTTCGGGCGGGTACCTAGGAGTTATTGAAGTGTCAGCAAGACTAGTAAGAGATGTAACAAGCATCCTTCAGTCTTTTAATATAGCCCAGAACTCATCAGACTCTATAAATGGCTTAGTCCCAGTTGGTGATGTCACAGCAAATTCATTAAGATTAAACTTAAACTCATACGATAAGTCATATGAAAACTATGACAAAGGAAACCCTTTTGATAAATCAAGACTAAATCTATACAAGAACATTATGGTTAAGCCATTTGTTACAGTTGAATCCGAAAAGATAAACCTTGGAGTTTTTTACCTTGACTCTTATCAAGTAGACGAGTTTGGCGAAGTATCAATAAATGCTCTAGACGGAGCAAGAGAACTTCAATACATAAAGCCACCCGATATCGTAACAAAGGATATGTCATCTGTTGCAATCATTAGAAGGTTACTAGACTCAGTAGGATTTACAAACTATAAGTTTAATTTAGTTGCAAGTGATACTTCAATTGTAACTCCATTCTATTGGTACACCGACCCACAAAAAACTGTATGGCAGCATATTCAAGATTTGTGCAAAGACACTCAAATGATTGCAGTCTTTGATAACAATGACGTACTTCAATTTTATCCTAGAGGATATATTTTTGATCCACTAAAATCACCTGCGTTATCTTTTAGATATAATAGCACTGCAGACGGCAAACTTTCAAATATATCATCAGCCTCAATTGAGAATGTCCCTACAGTAAAAGCTATCAAGGTTATGTATAACCCACAAACAACATCTAACTACACAGGAGACGGAGACAAGATTTATACATCTCCTGTTATTCAGCTAGGTGCGGCAGCATTAGTTGAAGACTTACCAGCCAACGCAACTCCAGAGACCGATGCACCGCTTGGTGTAATTAAACTTTCTGCTGTTCAGATAGCCTCCTCTGCTAGACAGTTATACTCCTATAGCGGCTACTTAGTTCTAGGAAAAGAAATTATTGAGTATGATGCAATTAAGTACAGCTACGAACCAGTAGCACCAGTAAACAATGAGAAAGTTGTTTATAAATGGATCACAGCGGAATCTGATATACAAGCCAACCAAGCTTTAGCAAAACCAAATACATTTAGAGCAACAGGATTATATAGAATTAAAAAAAGAAATGCTTTTGATGTGGTCAGTCCTACAGATACAGCATCTTTAACACACAGTGCAGACATAACTTCTCTTGCAGCAGACTGGACTGGATCAAAATGGGATTCTGTTGCTGGAACTTTTGGCCCTACAGATAACTCTGTGTTTACACTAAAAGAAGTTGCCATTAAAGACGAGAATGGAAAAGATCTTGCTAATCCAAATAATCTATTCTATTCAATTCCAAGATCTATGATGACAATCTTTTCTCCGCCTGTTAAAAACGAAGAATACGTAGAAGATGGCGTAACAAAAACAAGATATGTACAAAACACAACTTATTCAATTGCAACAGCACTTGCAAAATATTCTAAAACAGACGGAACAGTAAGCGATAACTTTGTTATTGGAACTAATATGTATTTCCCACTACTGAAAAGTAGTACCACTGGACGTGCCACTGGAGAACAAAAGACTATTTCTGGGCTAGCATTTTCATTAAATGCAGGAAACACAAGCGGATACTATTTGTCTATCGCAACATCTCAGAATACTAATGGTGATAAGTCTTACAGGGATATTAATTTTTATAAAATTGTAAACGGGAAACCAGTTAAAATGGTAGACCAGCAAAAAGAAGACGATAGTTCTATCATCACAAATATTAATGGCGGAATGATGTATAGGGTTGACATTCGTGGTAACTACTCAATTCCAACTGGGGGATCTACACGAGTGCTAACTCTTAGAATATCTATCAACAACAAGTCATTTGTTGTAGTTGATCAAACACCTATTACGATAACTCAAAAGATTGGATTAATGTCCATTCAAGGGGTTTCTGCGTTTGACTATGTATATACTGCGCCAATATCAATTGAAGAGTTTACTGCAGATAAAACCTTTGATCCCTATAAAGGATTTTTAGGCGGGGAGTCTTCAATAATAAAAACATTCGGCGACTTTATATTTAATCAAAAAACACAACAGGCAAGTAATATATGGATTAAAGAATTTGGCCCAGTAGCTAGAGAACTAAGAAGAATTCAGTCTAGGTATTCAAAACCAGGATTTCCTTTATATCCTGCCTTAGTAAATAATCCAGATGTAACGGTTGCTGGAGCATCAATCGATTCGTTCTCTATGGACGTATATGTTTTGAATAATACAGGAACATTTACTGCCCTAGCAAACGATGAAGAAAAACAATTTGTGGTTGTAGGTAATTCAATTGTTCCAGCGGATTCATTTGAATATATCGACCCAGCTTTAACGGAAGCAGATAAACAGGAAATCATAGGATTCGACTCCACCTGGATTCAAAGAGAAACAGATGCAAAAGAGTTGTCTAAGTGGATGTCCAACCAATGGTCTAAGCAGCAAAAGGTAGTTTCGCTAGAAACATTTTTAAACCCTATTATTCAAATCGGAGATGTCGTAGAAGTCTCTTACCCAAATAAC
>Ga0222712_10005298_pt1 | contig 13129 bp, 26 predicted proteins | sample C33_657DmetaG_FD_165043 | JGI IMG/M metagenome (GOLD analysis project Ga0222712, IMG submission 165043) | Estuarine water microbial communities from San Francisco Bay, California, United States - C33_657D | ecosystem: Environmental > Aquatic > Marine > Unclassified | place: USA: California...
AGCGTCATCACGCGGGGTGCGGTGCTCGACTGGTTCGTTGGGCATTGCCAGCGTTTACCATTCGGGCGATGGCGTGTCAAGCCCTGCCAATGCCGCGTGCGGCCTGTTCGACGTGCTCGGCGTGCTCCTGCGCGTAGCCTGGGCAGCGGCGGAGCAGCCACAAGTGGCAGGCGAGGCGGATGTCGTCGCAGGTCTCGCCGTGTCGTTTGCTGGATACGGCATCGCGGGCCTTCCAGCGGCTTTTGTAGTTCAAATGGGTGTTTGCGCTATGGGTGCGGTTTCTCATGGGGTGGGGGGTTTAGCGGTTCGTGTTTGCTGCGTCGGCGATGAGCACGCAATCTGGCATGTATTGCCACCACTCCACAGGGACGGTCTCGAATGCCGCCGGATTGTCGTGCCAGCATCGCGTGCGCGTGCTATACCATACGAGCACTGGCCGGTTGCCCACCACACCGATGACGGTCAGCGGCAGCGTCGGTGGTTTGGTGCCGGGATTCCAAGGGTTTACTGTTTTAGTCATGAGGTTAGCGGTCTTGTGCGGCATCGGCGGCGTCCTCGGCCTGCCCTGCCAGCGTGTCGGTGATGTCGGCACCGCAGGCGATGCAGTGGCCGTGGTCGTGCTCGTCATGGTCGCAGGCCTGCTGCTCCCGGTAGAGCCGTGCGGCCTCGGCCCCGGCGCACACAGGGCAGTCAGGGTCGCCGCAGTCCCGCAGACGGCAGCCACTCATCGGTCGCGTCAAGTGCGTGCTCATTTTACGATCATCTCCCAATCTGATATTTCCGACGACTTGCGACCATGCCGGCGGACGCACTCCTTTATCCGCTGGCGCACGATGCGCTCCAGTGGCGAACGGTCAATCGAGATGACCATTTCCATCCCGTCCGTGAACCATACCTTGTAGTAGGTCACTTGCATTTCGCCTCCGTCCATTTCTGCGCTTCGCCTTTCGTGAGAAACATGTCTTTCACTTGGAAGCTGGAACCGGGGGTCGCCATGATTGCTTCCTGCAATCCGCTCTCGTAGGTGCGGATGCGGCCTTCGCCGTAGCAGCCAACATGAAAGCAGGCCGGTGAGTTGCCGTGCGCCTTGGCCTTCTGCCATCCGTAGATGAACCCGTCTTTTCCGGCGAGTTGTTTGATTTCGTTCGTGTAGCGTTTGGTTGTCATGGGGTCGAATGTAGCGGGCTGCGTCCGTGCGTCAAACCTTTTTTATTTTTATTTTTATGGGGTGTTCAGCGGTTCGTGTTTGCGGCCTCAATCGTGCCGTCCAGCGCGGTGACGTAGCTTTTCCAGTCGCGCACAGGCACCCACTTGGCGAGCGGTTCGTTCCATTCGTGCCACTTCCGCGCGCACAGGTCTTGGTAGAGTCCGCCCTTGTAGGTGCCGATGTTGTCGAGGAATTCATCCGCCACGAACGCGTCAAATTCGCGCTCAGACGGGAAGTCCGGCACCTTCAATGCGGCGAGCTTGGCGTTTTTCGTGCGCGTGTCCGGCTTCGATTCTGCCGGAATTTCTTCGCTTTTCAAACAAACCACTGCGGCGAAAGCCGGAGTCTCTTTAGTCTCTTTAGACATGCTTCTTGCATCTGCCTGTTGCATCTGCTTCTTGCCTCTGCATGGGCTTACCACGCTTACCCTCGGCTTACTTTGCTTACTGTAATCAGCCGCTTGCTTCTCTCGGAACCGTTGCTGCGCGAGCCGATTTTGCTCGGCCCTGTCCTCCTCGGAACGAATCGCCCGGTATTTTCCGTGATTCACGACACGCCAGCCCCACGCGCGATGTTCGTCCATCCGCACGATTCTCGCGCCTTCCTCATCTTGGGATCGGCTTTCCGGGTCTGCCGCTTCGAGGACAGCGATGGCCGCTTTCACTTCGTCCAGTGTCAGTCCGGTTTCGTCCGCGATGGCGCGGAAGTGCTTGTCCACCGTGCCGTCTTTGCCCGTGTGGGCAAGCAGGTTCGTGAAGACGAGGATTTCATGGGCGCGGCCTCGGAGCGTGCCCTGATAGAGAGAGGCGAACAGTTTGGCATACATGTAAGCCGCACAATATTACTGTAATCTTACGCAGTCAAGACGGATTTTCACCGCCGCGAATTTTCACCGTAGCGGCTTTTTTCGACTACGGTTTATCCGCGTGCGGAAAACCGGAACGCGGTGAGCGAATGTCACGCCTCAGTCACGCCGGGGGATTCTGCCCGCCCCCCATCAGGCAAGGGCGCGCGGCGCAGTCAGCTCGGCGTGTAGGTAATCCGCTTCGCAGCCGCGAACGAGTTTTTCCAGACTGGCAGACGCTCCGGCACGATAGCAAGCTGCTCCTTTTGCGATGCGCCTTTCAGGTATTGCAGTGTTTTCCAAGTGTCGTCGTCGATCTCCTTTCCGATCAATCCGGTCAGCCATCCCTTTTGCGCCCTTGTGATTCCCAAGAGAGTCAGTTGCGCGGAGTTGAAGCCGATTCCATTTTTCCCGATGGAGTGAAGGTTTTCGCGGGTTAGAATCATAAAATCTGCTTCCGGCGTTTGAAATTCGTCAAGGTTTTTCGTCGCGGGGATGTTCCCGGCAGGCTGGCACCGTAGCAGCGCACTGAAATCGTTCAAGCGGCTTTTCACGGCCACGGCTCCCAGAACTCCATCGCCTCCACCGCGCGCAGTAGCTCGGCAAACCCGGCGAGGATTTCCTCGTGCGTGAGGCGGCGCGGGAGGTGCGGGAACATGTCGAGTTGGTCGGTCATTTGTGTTTTCGTTTTTGGTTGAATGATTTCGCACTGGCCTGCTCCGGCTCATGCGCGAGCGGGTGCCACTCGAATGTTTCGCCATTGAATGACACCGGCACCGCCACGCCGGTCTTTCCCTGCCTCTGCCGCAGCCGTAGCAGCCGCGCGCCGGGTTCGTCCTCGCACATCTCGATGGTCACCTGCACCGTGGCATCCATGCCGATTGCCCGGCACTCGCGAAGCTCCCCGTCGTCATTCAGTTGCGCGAGGGCAATGACGGCCAGATTCTCATCCTTTGCCATGCGGCGAAGTGCCTTCGACACGATGGCGATTTCCTGCTCGCGCCGGTCTGCGCTGCCTGCGCCCTCGGTCAGTTGTAGGTAGTCCACCACCACCACGGCGAGATCCGGCTGAATGGCCTTCACCTGCCGCACGTATGAGCGAATGCCCGCGAGGTCATACACGTCATCACGGAAGAAAATCGGCGCGAGCGCGAGGTTGTTTGCGGCGGCTTGCAGCTTGGGGAAATCCATCTCATGCATCGTGCCGTCCCGCATCCGGCTCGCGCTCACCTTGCCCTCAGTGGCAAGCATGGCCTCCACCGTGTCATCACTGCTCATTTCAAGCCCAAAGACGAGCACGGGCTTCGCTTGGTCGAGTGCGATGGCGCGGACGATGTAGCGCACAAGGGCTGATTTGCCGCCCTTGGTCGGGCCTGCGATCACCCAATAGCCGCCCTTGCGGATGCCGCCTGTTTCCTCGTCCAGTCGCACGATGCCCGTTGAAAGACCGGCCATTTTTGAGCCATCCGTGCGGTTGTTGAGGTTTCCGAGCACGCTCATCACGATTTCCCGCGTGCTCTGGATGCGCGCTTTGTCCCGCCCCGCCGCGATGCTGGAAATCTCGGCTTCGATGGCGGCGAGCACTGTGCCAGTCGGTTCCGTGGTCAGTTGCTTGTATGCCGCTTTGAGCGCGAGGGCGAGGCGGCGCTTGGCGTGCCCTTCCTTCACTATCTCCGCGTAGTGCGGGAGCGTGACGGGTTGCGCGGCTCCATCAATGGCCGTTTGCAGCGTCCCTGCGCCCCCTACGGCGTCGAGGCGGTCTCCAAGGGCAGTAGCGATGCCCACGAAGCCTCCCGGTGCCTTGGCGAGCCATGCCGTCGCAATGGTCGTAAAGATGAGCGAAGGGATTTCATGGCTGAACGTGTCGGCCCTGATTCCCGCTTCCGTCAAGAACGGGAGCGATTCGTCCGGCCATTGCAGCGCACAGCCTAGGATTGCGGTTTCTTCGAGTGTCATTGCATTAAGCGTTTGCCGCCTTGGGTGTCGAATGGGCGTGCCAGCGGCGTGAATCCCGGCACCGGCTGGCGGTAGAAGGCTTCGAGTGGCGATTGCCCGTTGGCAACGCCCTCATCGCGCTGGTCGTAGTATTTTTGGAAGTTCGATGCACGGAAAAGCGTCGATGGCACAAGATGCGCGGACATTTTCGGATCGTTCTTCCAGAGCTTGACCTGCCGTCTCAGCATCCTCTCGCATTCCTCCGGCTCGATTCCCGGCTCGTTTAGCCGTGCGATGATCGGGTTCAGGTGCGAGTCAACCGGCGTGAACTTCTTCCCAGTCAATTCGTTCAGTGCTTCCAGTAGCAGCTTCGCGTTGTCGCGGGTTGCGGCTTTGTCTTCCTCCAGTTCCTCGCGAGCTTGTCGCGCTTTCGCGACGGCGGGGTCTTCGGGTGGTTCTTCTTCCGTTCCTTTCTTATTCTCCTTCCTATTCCATTCTCCTTCCTCTTCCGTTGCGGCAGGTGCTTGAGCAAGTGGTCGAGCAGGTGGTCGAGCAGGTGCTTGAGCGTGTGCTTGAGCGTATGCCTGAGCACTTGCTTTACCGCCCCTTTTTCCAGCCTTCCGATTCGCTGCAACCATCGCCTCCTTTTCGGTCGGATAGGCCGCGCAGAAGTAGTCCGCGCCTTCGCGGTAGAGCAGCGGCTTTGCGGATTCTACTTCGACCTTTGTCACGCCTGCGGAAATCATCCACGTCCGGTCGTTCCATTCAACGGCACCCGCAAGCCTGCCGCCGTTCTCTTGCTCGCAGCAAAAGGAAAGCACGCGAAGCCACGCGCCCAGCGCGGCGTTGTCGCATCCCGAAAATTCAGCGGAACGAAGCGATTCGGTTTTGATGTTCATCCAGTTCATAGGTTTCGGGCCTTTCGCAGTTCGCTGATAATTTGGTTTGCCTCGTCCTGAGATTCGCAGACCGCCAGCAAATCCCAGTGATTGCTGCGTCCGCGAGCGAAAGCGCGCAGGTTCGTTTTCAGAGACCGCGCGAGTTCGTCAACGTGGAACTGTTTTTGTTCCTCGTTCCATTCTACCACCCATGCGTTCGCAATCATTTCGCGCCCTCCGGCTTCGGGCATTCACACATGCCGAAACTCTCATCCCCATACGGATGCCCGGTGCCAGCGCACCAAAGGCACGCGGCGTCCGGATCTTCGGCCCACTGAGCTTCCGCGAACGGCGGCGTGCCAGTGTAGTCGCATTTCAGGCTCCCGAAGTGAGTGCCCTTGTGGAAGTCCTTTACCCTGCCATCGGCGCATCCCGGTGTTCCGCAAACTGCGCAAACTTCTTTTTCTGTTGTCGTGTTCATAATACAAAAAAGCTCAAGCCGATGCGATCAAAGCTAGGCGCGCGCTCTTTTTAGCGTCGCTCATCTTTTTTCGTGTTTCTTCAGAACGCGTTAATCCTAGCATTGCGGCGCTTATCTTTGCCCTCGTTTCCGCAGATGGCGGATGGCATTTCATCCCTTTGCGAGCAGCGCTTAGCCTTGCGCGACTTTCGGGTGTGTGCGGCCTTCCTTTGTGTGAAAGCCTCATTTTTGCGCGAGTTTCCGCGGATATTACACGCCCTTTTTGCGCCGCTTTCATCTTCGATATAGCCGACTCTGAAAACGATACAAATTCGCCTCCGTCTCCACCATCTAGCACATTCAGCAAATCAAAGGTCTGCCTGTGATGCTGAATCCAAAAACGTTCACGCTCTTGCCATTGAGTGCTGCACCATTCAATGATTTCCATAACTGGCTTCAATCCAGCGCCCCTAAGTTGCAAAATCCATTTCTTCATCCCCTCGCTACACGGGTCGCATAAGTGCTTACGGTATCTTTTTTGGGGACATTTTGATTTTCCAACGTAGCGCAACCGGAAATCGCGCGGGTCTTTCAATATGTAAATCGCAATCATAGTGCTACCTCCTCGAATCGCAGCGCCTCCGCTGAAACGGTGTGATGACGCACCTGGGCTCTCCGGCCCACGGAAACGCTGCGATTAGAGGGTGTTGTTTTCATGTGTCATCATTTTGGAAGCGCCGGTTTCAGTCGGCACGGTCTATCTACATCATCCCCGCGCCCATTGCAAGCGCAATCTCGCGCCCCGGTATGTGAGGCGGTATCGCCCTTATTATTTCGTAGGCGACTTGCGGGACGATGGCGTTACCCAGTCCGCGCAGGCGGTGTGCCCGATTGGGTATCCCATGAGCCACTCGACCCAATTCGGGTTCAGGGAGCCAGTGCAATCCTGATTCCCGCTCTTGGCAACCACTGACTCCAGATTCGGAAACTTGTCGCTCGCTCGATTCCCTATCATGTCCGCTGCCATTGCCGTGCAGTTCCTCGGCGTGGGCCACAATCCAAACTCTGTCGCGTCGGTGTCTGGCATCGACGGCACAAGCCGGAATAACAAGCGGCCACGCGGCGTAGCCGATGCCTTCCAAGTCAGAAAGGATATTGTCGAGTTCCATCGTGACGATTCCAGCAACGTTCTCACCAATGAGCCAAGCGGGCTTTGCCCCGTCAATAACTCGCAGCATTTCCGGCCAGAGCGCACGCTCATCTTCCGCGCCTTTTCGCTTCCCGGCGACACTGAAAGGCTGGCAAGGAAATCCCCCTGTGAGGAGGTCAACCCCGGCGTAGTCGGCTCCGTTGAGGGTGAAGATGTCATCATGGATTCTTGGACGGCTATCACGAGCGGCTTTTGAAGGTGCACGCCCTTCGCTTTGTGGAATTTCTCCCGTTCCTTGTGGCGTTCCATCGTGCGCTCCACTTGGTCGAATGTGCTCGGCGTTGGCCAGAACCGCGCCGAACCGTTCTTTGAGGATTTGTTGTGCATAAGGTTCTTTCTCGCAAAAGCCGATGGTGGTATATCCGCAGGCTTGCGCGGCTATCGCAAAGCCTCCGATGCCTGAGAACAGGTCAAGATGGGTTTTCATTTGTAATTTGCGCCCGTTGCAAGCGCAATCTCGCGCGGGCGTGGCGGGGCGGGGCGGGGCGGGGTGGTTCTGGGTCGTGGTCATACCGGGATAAGCTCCTGCTCCATGTGGTTCTCGACTTCAGCCAAGTTGCGCACGGCTTGGTTGTAGTATGCGGTTTTCAACTCAGCGCCCATTCCTTTGCGTCCGTTTAATACAGCGCCATAGACTTCGCTGCCAACGCCCATAAACGGCGTGAATACAACCTCGCCGGGGTTGCTCCAAAGCACGCAAGCGCGCTCGATAACGTCAAGTTGCAACGGATGGCAGTGCCGTTCATCGTCTGCCTCGCGGCTTTCTTTGTATGGAAGCACGCGGTCGATGCGAATATCGTCCCAGATTGACGAGGCGTATTGCCTCCAAATCCAATGACTGAAACGGTTCTCGGTCTGCTTTCCTGTGTGTCCCTTGTATTGCTGCAATTCGTGCGGCATGACGCGCTCGCCAGCGTAGGAATGAAGGCCGGTCGGATGTGATACCGGCACTTGGTTCTCGCCTTTCTTGCGGAAGGTCAAAAGGTAGTCCGCACTTGCAACGTCGCAAAGCGTGGAATCTTCCACAATCTGCGCGTGCGCCAGCCCTTTTGCCATCGTGCGAAGTCGGACGCCAAGCGGCTCCTTCCAAATCACGCGACGGCCCATGAACTGAAATCCGTGTTCTTCGTGGAGTCGGATGATGTCACCGGGGAAGTCAATCAGCCCGGTTCCTGCGTTCGCGCCGCATCCCATGCGTGCCGTTGCGCCGTTGCCTTTGCCGGGAACGTCCATGCAATGCACGGCGGAAATGCGGCCCGGTTTGGTGAGTCTTGCGAGTTCCGCAACTACGTATCCGTAGTGCGTGAAAAACTCGGTATAGCTCGCGCAGTTGGACAAGTCGCGCTCGCTGCTGCTGTAGTTGTAGAGTCCGCAGAACGGCGGCGAATATACCGAGAGGTCAATCTTGTCCTCAGGGAGCGACTTCATAACTTCGATGCAGTCGCCATTCCATAGCGCGTATTTCGGTTGGATGGTCTGGTTGATGATGCTCATTTTGTGCTTCTGTTTTGGGTTTGTTTGTTGTTGTTCAAAGTGATAACCATGCGGATAAGCACGGCGGCTAGGTCGTATGCCTCATGCGTGATTCGTTCCGGCCTGTTGGATTTGATGGCCTCGCGCAGTTCATCCCATTCCTCAAGTGCAACGCCAAGCCCTTCGTGACTTGACGCAAGCGGGCCGTATCGTTCCTCCGCGTGATTCATGCGTTCTTCGAGTTCTTCTTGTATGTAATTTTCTATAACCATGATGGGAGTTGTTGAGTTTGAGTGTGTAGGTTTGTCTTTTCGATTCTGAGTTCGTTGTTAATGAGTTCCACCAGACGCGCAAACATGATCTCGGCCTGCGCCGCCTTGCGTTGCATGTTCGCCACGACTCCCGCCTCGCCTTCGCTGGAAATCACGTCCACCCGCACGGGTTGCTTTTGTCCAAATCGCCAGCATCGGCGGATTGCCTGATACCATTGCTCGAATGAGTGTGAGGGGAAAAAGGTTTGATGTGCGCAGTGCTGCCAGTTCAGCCCGAATCCGGCAATCACTGGCTTGCTAACCAGCACGCGGATTTGACCGGACGCAAACGCCTCAAACTTTTCTTCCTTAAACTCATCGGAATCATTCCCCTCAACTTCAACCGCGCCGGGTATCATCTTTTCGAGCATGTGCCCCTCTTCGTTCAGGTGGCACCATGCCACGGCGGGCTTTCCGGTGTGCGCCACAAGCGCGGCGGCTTGTTCGCACCGCTCGCCAATCGTGCGGCGTCGTTCGCTACGTTGTTCCTGCAATCCGATGGCAGGCATATCAAAGAGGAAATCGGGATTTCGAGTTCTAGCCTTGATTATGTGTTCCACTGTTTTGAGTTCCGGCAGTTCGTATGTCGCGTTTGGGAATCCAATATCAGACGGCTTGCGGACTGCGCGCGCCCATGAGCAGACCCAGCGCCAGAAGTCGCGCTCTCCGTGCCCTCGGAAACGATATAGCCCGTGCGCGTATTCGTCCGCTTTGGTGTAAGTCTTTTCCGACTTTTTGAAAAAGCGGTTAATCATATCCATGAATCCGAGATCCCCAAGTGCCTCGCTGGATGTTCCGAGTTCGATGTAGTCATTTGGCGCGGCGGTCGCAGTGCAAAGCAACCGATACGGGAGCTTGCGCATGAAGTCCGTCACCTGTCCTTTGATTGCGCCGTCAAAGTTCTTGAGGATGGACGATTCATCGCACACGACTCCGCCGAATTGCTGCCAGTCGAATTTGTGAAGCTGCTGATAGTTCGTGACGGTGATAGGCGCGGCAACCGTGCCGTCGCGGGATTGCTTCGCTTCGATGCCAAACTTCGCGGCCTCGCGGATGGTCTGCGCGCCCACGGATAGCGGCGTGAGGATGAGGACTGGCTTGCACGTCTTTTCCACCACGTTCTGCGCCCATACGAGTTGCATCGGAGTCTTGCCGAGTCCGCAGTCTGCGAAGATGGCGGCGCGGCCTTTCTCGATTGCCCATGTAATCAGCGCCCGCTGGAACGGGAACAGAAAGTCCGGCATAAAAAGCGGCGAGAATCCGCTTTGGTTTCCTAGGTGTGTTTTGCGTTCGAGGAAAACGCGATAGTCTGTGTTGGCTTTAGTGGTTGTCATAAAGTTACTCCTGCAAGATAGCCCGCACGCGGGCGATGAGTTGCTCCTTGGTTTCGCCGTCCGTGGTCATGCCTTCACCGGGTAGTTCGTCCAGCTCACATCGTAGCAGGCAGCGGCGAGCATCTTGGCTAGCGGCTCCACTGTGGCAGGTCGGTAGCGGCCAATGACGTGCGGCCAGTCCCACACGCGGGCTTCGATGAGTCGCCCGGTGTTTTCGAGGCTCCAGCCTAGGCCGCGCGATTCGAGGTCTGCGATGATGTCGTCAACGGTTGGTGTGCTCATGGTCGCACCTCCCGCACAATCGCGATGATTTTGCGCAACCTTGGCAAGTCGAATCCAGTCGCGTTATACATAGAAAACACGTGCCGTAACTGCCCCCATATCATCGCTGTTTCTTTCTCGTCTGCGTATTCCTGTTCCGAAGCATACAGGCTTGTCACAGGGGAGTATTCCGTGCGCTCGCGCCAGTTTTCTATGTGATATTCGCGCTCCCTTGGATACGGGCCTTGCAGCTTAACGGAGAAGTATTTGCGCCCGACTTTGGACACGGTTGCGGGACTTAACACTTGCGGGACGCGACGCGCGTTATTTCCGATGTTAAGCGAAAACACCTGTTGTCCTAATGTTGGTTTGGGTTTCATGGCTTGCGTTTCTTGGGTTCATCGGCTGGCCACGGTATGCCGTTGCGCTCGGCCAAAAACTGGCAGGCTTCGAGTTCGGTGTCGGCGTCGGCTACGTCGTTGCGTCTCATCAAATCGGCCATCGAAAGCTCAGCGGCGGCTTTTGCGAAGCCTAGCCGCGTTCCGTCGTCCATCGTGATAGTCGCGAAGAAAGCCATCCACGCGTAGCGATGCCCCGCGCCTGCCAGCCGATGCGTTGCCACGCCGTTCTCGCGCTTGAATGTGGCTAGTGCGCTCACGCCCGCGCCCTCAGTATCGCTTCGGCGGTGTCGGCGCGTTGCGTGGCGGCGGCGAGGTCTGCCGACAGCCGCGAATTAGCACGGCGGAAGTCATTGCATAGTGTGTCTATTTCTTCCACGTCCGCCTCGGCTGCGCGCAGGCTTTGGCGGGCGTCGTCCCGCTCCTTGGCGACGCTGGCAAGCCCGGCCATTGCTATCGCGAGGTCGCTGGTTTGGTCGCTGATTAGTCCGCGCAGGGTTGCGAATAGTTCGTCAATTTTCGTGTTCATGTCAGTGTGTGAAAGTGTTTTCCCCGGCTTGCGTAAGTGCAGCCCGCGCATAAATCCGAGTCGGCTTTACTAGCCGTTCCATTTGTGACTCGACATTCATACGAACATGGTTCGGGAAAGGGTTAGCTACTCAGTAGCAAAAGGATTGTCGGTGCGGTAGGTGAGCGAGAGGCATTGCGGCTTGTAGTGCGCGTCCCACTCAGTTATGGGCGTCCACGTGGACATCGGCCTGCCGTGGCGTTCCGTTAGCTCGTAGCGCCACACGGTGCGGCCCTCGCAAAAGGCGGTGATGAAATTTAGCAGCGGAATCAGTTCCTCGCGGCTAATCGGGTCTGCGTATTGCCGGTCGAGTTCGTCAAACGTCACCTCGCCGCGCGTCGCCTCGCGTGCGTCGTTTTCGTCGGCGCGTAGCTGCGAGGCTGTCACGCGCTCGTCACGGTCGCTGATGCTATTGCGAAAGTCGGGCATGGCTTAGAGTTCCCACGGCGGCACCTGCGACGCGCCTGCAAAGGGTGATTCCGGCTCCTGCTGCCCACCTTCGGGGACAGGCACGGGTCGCACGGCGTCGCGCGGGTTTGTTGGCTCTGTGCTTAATTCGGTCATATCGTATCGTCCGCGTCCGCCGCGCCCCGGCCATATTGCCGAGACGCGACGGGGATGCGGGGTGGGTTAGATGTCCTCTTGGCTGCTGGCCTGCGCGGGCTGCTTGTCTTTGCGCTTCACTTTGCCGGAGAGCACCGGGGCTTTTTCGGGAGCGTCCTGAGACTTTTTCCACAAGTCCACGAAGTAGTCCACGCCGCCGATGTTGACGGTGCCGGTGTAGTCAGGGTGTTTTTCGGTTTCCTTCTTGGTGTTTTTCCAGATGGAAATGCGGTTGGTGTTGTCGTAGTTGCTCATAGGTCGTCGATTTCTGCGGTTTGTGTTGTTGGTTTGCGGAATTTATCCCCGGCGTGCTTCATCGGCACGTCGTCCGGTTCTTGTGCGCGCTGCGTAGGTTGCACCGTGCGCTGCGCAGGACGGGCAACAGCGGCCTCGCCGTCGTCTTCTGCGGGACACACGCCCACGATGGCTGCAAGTGCGTAGCGGCGTCCGTAGGTGATTGCGCTGCCGAGTCCCTGCGCGTCCGACTTGGTGAGCGGCACGGCGAGCGTCGAGGACACCCATTCGCCGGATGAGTGCGCGAGAATGGTTTCGATGATTGCGTGCCCGCAATGGGGAATCCCCTGCGTGGCGTCGCTGCTGACAAGTTGCACGACTGAGAGGCCAGCGTTCGCAAGCGGTGCGCGGCAGGCATCCCAGACGGAAGCAAGGTCTGCATACGCGGTCTTGAAGTGCGGGTTCGTGGAGTCTTTCTTAGCGCCGCCCATTGCGGACTGCGCTTTGACAAGGGCCGCTGCGAGAGCGGCGATGGTGGGTGATGTAGGCATTATTTGATGAGTTCAGTCTGTGATTCGTCGGATTCCGGTGCGCGGTAATACTCCGCCGCGTGCTCGGCCTCCCTGCGGCAGTGCGCCGTCACGATGAAGTCCCGGCCATTGCTGCGGACTACGTATTCTGTCGCGCCCTCGGCGTCTGCGACGCACTGGATGGCACGGCTGTTGATGCGGATGGGGTTGCTCATTTCCGTTTTTTGTTGTATTTTTCAGGGTCAAACGCGTCGAGCTTTTCTGCCTGAGCGCGCTGAATTTGCGCCTCGCGCTCAATGATGTCGGTGAGGGCGCGATCCAGCGATTCGGCCTCGCGCCGATGATGCTCGGCTTTCGTCGCGTAGCCCGCGCGCATGTTTTCGAGGCATTGGATGTGCCACATTATCGGGAATTTCATTTGTCCCCCTTCCCAAGCTCGGCGATGAGCGCGTCGGCGTAGCAACACGCCGCGCGAGCCGTGGCCGCTTGCAGGGCGTCTGGGGTGTGTGTCGCGGCATCTCCGCTGGTCGTGAGGCCGATGATGGATTGCATGGCTTTGGTGGCGATGTATGCGCGCAGGCTCATGCCGCTGTCTTGCATCCACCCGCGAGCCTCTTCGCGCCCGCGGTCAGTGTCTATCAGGTGATTTGGCTGAGGGAACGCCGCGCCGCCGCTGTAGATTGGAGTGCTCATGTTATTTGCAGCGAAGGATGAGCCAGCCAACAACGGCGGCAGTGGCGACGAGCAGCGGCGCGAGGCGCATGGTGAGCCGCGCATTGCGGCGGCGGGTGGCGCGGCATTCCGCGCAGTTGCAAGGGGTGGGTAGGTAACGCATGGTGGTGAGTCTCGCCGGGTATCGCCCGCCCCGTTGCCGAGGCGAGCG